>Ga0100389_1001948_pt1 | contig 16506 bp, 10 predicted proteins | sample CryGeymeta201513_FD_81537 | JGI IMG/M metagenome (GOLD analysis project Ga0100389, IMG submission 81537) | Groundwater microbial communities from Crystal Geyser aquifers in Utah, USA - Crystal Geyser metaG 2015-13 | ecosystem: Environmental > Aquatic > Deep subsurface > Groundwater | place: USA... | reverse complement strand
GGGAGAGGATAAAGGAGAGGGTGATTATTACCTGATTTTTAAACCAGCCAGCCTAAATAATTTTCCCCCGGCTATGTGACACTTTGATTGTTCCCAATGTGACCTTTTGATTATTTCCGCACACTTAAAAACTACTTTTAACCACGAATTAACACGAATTTCCACGAATTAGATTTTAAATAATACTCCTTGCTGTTGATTCATAATGCCCCTCGGGGCATAACTCATAATTCATAATTGTTTTTTAAGGAAATCGTATGCTTTCGCCCCGCTCCACATATGGTCGCCTTCAAAAGCGTCAATGTCGGCTTTGTCTTCGATCTTCAGCAGTTTGTAGACCTTTTTAAGTTTCTCAAAAGCGGCTTTGACCGCGGGCTGGGGGAATATGGGGTCTGTGCTTCCTGTCTCCACCAGCACGGCCCTCGGCGCGATCAGCGAAGCAATGTCATACATTTCAGCGTATTCTAAGATATGCGGCACGAAATTGCACGTGCAGTGGAAAATATTGAAAATGGAATCCTTAAAAGTGCAGAAATACCCGCTTACAACCGCCGCCTTCAGCCGTTCGTCAAGCGCTGCTGAAAAAAGCGTTGTTGTGCCGCCGCCTGAAAGCCCGGCAACTCCTATACGGTCAGGAATTACTTCCTTCCGCGTCTGCAGGTAGTCAATTTCCCTGATAACGTCCCAGACCCGCATCCCTATCATTGTTTTTCCAAGAAGCAGGGCGCTCATAGCTGAACGGTGGCAGAACCCTCCGGAATTTGCCATATCCTTATCTTCCCGCTCCCCGAAACATCTCTGGTCAGGCACAAGCACCACAAATCCCCTGCAAGCTATCTGGTAGCCGTAATCGTGATGGGTGTCAACCATATATTTACGGCGTTCTTCGTTCAACGCAGGCATACCGGATATCATTTCCTTTGCTTCAGGTAAATGCCCGTGTAAAGCAATTACCGCGGGAACAGGTCCTTTCAGATTTTTCGGGATCAGCAAATATGCCGGAATATTTACACCTGATTCCGATGTTAATACAATCTTTTCCCTAATTACGGTGTTATCTTCAGTCCTGCTGACAATCTGCGGGTTTAGCGCGCATTTCTTAGCAGGAAAACCGCCGAGAAGCTCGATGATCTTCGCTTTCAGCTTCTTCCTCCACGCCTGCCATTCCTTTTTGTTCTTCGCCTTAAACGCCATCTTCTGCTTTGTGTTCTTATAAACCTCATTCAGGCTTTGCAGCACTAAATAACTGTATTCAGACATAGAAATCTCCTTTTTTAACCAATTCTAACCTACGCGGTTGGAAACGGTTGAAAGACTGCCAAATTCCAACTACTTTGCACTCACCTCTTACAAAACCTACTTTGGAGAAGCGGCGCAGCGAAACCCGTAGCGGTAGTACCACTTGCCGTCCGGCACGAGCCTGTCCCGACCCGCGGACCAGCAGGATACGGTGCCTGAGAGCCACGAGCCGCCACGGACAACACAGACGTTTCCCGAAAATGGACCTTGTGGGTTTTTAGGTGGGGAATCACTGTAATAGTTCTCATAATACCAATCACTGCACCATTCCCAAACATTTCCATACATATCGTATATTCCCCATTGATTAGGTTTCATTGTCCCAACAGGATGGGTTTTAGCGCCTGAATTTTCGATATACCAGGCATATTCGCCAAGTTCTGATTCATCATTCCCATAATAATATGTAGTGGTCGAGCTTGCTCGACAAGCTTTTTCCCATTCTGCTTCTGTCGGAAGCCGTTTTCCTGCCCATTTTGCATACTGGTTTGCGCCATACCAGTTGACATTGTTAACAGGATATTTTTCATAACCTTTCGCAGGTTGCCATTTCTGCGGCGATTCAAACCAACCAGAAATCTTCTTCACTCCCCAGTCGTGTTCATAAATCATCTTTTGACCATTTTCATCTGTATCCTTACCCCATTCATTCAGGAACTTGGCATATTGCTCGTTTGTGACTTCATATTTGTCAATGTAATAGGCATCGAGATAAACTTTGTGCTGGGGATGCTCGTCTGCTTCACCTTCGCCTTCCGGAGAACCCATCAGAAATTCGCCTGCAGGAATAAGCACCATAACTGGACTGTCATCTTCCAGAGAAATTTCCTTTGTTTCTATCTGTACTAACTGAATAACTTCTGATACAGCACCTGATTTTGGTTCTATCTTAGCAATTTTATTCGCAATATTCTCCATAGAAATAAGCAGGGTTTCTTCTTTGCATTGTGCGCATTTTTCGGTTTCAACCCTTTCTGCTTTTCCAGATTCAACATTAATCAGTTTTAAGGTAATAACGTAAGTGGTTCCGACTTTTCCCAAGGAACCTGTAAAGATTTTACTCACTCCCAATAATTGTCCCGCCTGAACAACGCATTCATTGCTTGTGCAGCCGGAGAGCTGGAACTGCTGCTCTTTCAGGATCTGTTCCATATTTTCTCTTGTGACAATGGCAAACTTCTGAGTATTAAATAATTGGGCACGGAGGTAGTCTGAAAGAGTGCTGCAGACGCTTTGTGAAATTCCTTCTCCTACTTGCAGGTCCATTACTGCCGCGATTGTCTTTTGCTCCTGAGCGTATATGTAGGTAGTTGAAAACAATAAAGCTAATGTTAAAAGCAATGTTTTTTTACTCATAATTACCTCCATAATAAATAGGGACAGGCTACATAAGCCACTCATTTCATTCGGGTTTATGGCACAGCACTATTTTTAAAACCCTTATATATCAGGGAAATTAAGCACTTTTAAATGTTCGACGAAACGTCGCACCACCTGACTACGCCAAGGCTTCGTCAGGCAGGCTACAATATAAATTAGGGACAGCCTCTATTTTTTATTTTGACATTCCCACGACTTCACCAACGAAAAACAAGGTTCTGAGTGAAACGAAGGTTCTTATTTCTTATATATTTCAAGGGTTTTCCAGAGATGTTTTACATTATGATAATCTCCCCACCCCTCCTTAAAAAGGAGGGAGGTATCAGGGCTGAAGCCCTGAGTTACGCATCCCCCCTCACCTTGCATCCTCTCCCGCCCTCCACCAAGATTGGCGGGTCTTCGACAAGGGACGAGGAATAAATGGGCGGGCAAGCCCGCCCCTATGCAAATCCTTCTCTTGAAAGGGAATCAACAAACGCAAACCTGAAGGTTTGCCCTACTAAAAAACAGCTATAAATTCTGCAACAACTGATTGACCAGTTGTTCGGTGCGGCGGATATAGGAAGCATCGCCGAAGACCTTGACGTGCACAAGCATCGTGTGCAAATGGTAGAGCGTCCGGCGGACCTCATATCCGGGGTCTATCCTGAAATACTACTGATAGATCCTGAAAAATTCCTCCCCAACCGTGCGGAAGACTTCAAGATAAGCAAGCTCGTATTCAGGGTCAGCGTAGATGGCGGACGGGTCCACAAAACCGCTGAGGAACGCCTTGCCTTCCTTAACATCCACTATCACGTTAGTTGCCCATATATCGCCGTGCACAAGCGACGCAACAACATCCCTGCCTTTAAAGAAATGTTCCAGGCAGTCAACTATTTCTTCCAAGCCGGTAAAGGTGTTCTTATCCAGCCTTTGTTTGCAGGCCGGCAAGGTGTCTTCCATCTTCTTCCTGAATACTTCCACCCAGGTCCTTCTGCTTTCTTCAAAAATGCCTCCGAAGGTTTCCCGCCTGTGTTTATGCAGGTCCACTACGGAAAGCGCGATCTGTTCGTCGATCTCCTTTCTCTGCGAGGGAGTGAACGAGCATTCCCCTAAATTAACACCGGGCAGGAACTCAAGAACAAGAGCGGAAACCCGGGCTTTGCTTTTTTCAGCACAGAAAAAATACGGCTTTGGAACAGGGAATTCCGTGTTTTTCTTAAGGAAGTCCAGGACGCGGAACTGATGTTCAAAGTCCTCTGATCCCGCTTTCCCCGCCTTTAGTTTCAGGACAACATCAACAGGTTTTGTGCCCAGCCGGGCGTGAAAAACGCTGCAGATCATGCCGCCTGACATCCGTTCAAGGAACCTTACCTTTACTTTTCTGCCAAAACCTTCTGACAGTATCTCTTCCGCTTTTTCCCTGGGAATTTCAAACCGGTCGAAAGGAACCACTTTATGAAATCTCCCCACGCCCCTCTTTCTAAAAGAGGGGTCGGGCGACCAAGATCGCCCCTACGCAAAATCCCCCTCAATCCCCCTTTTTCAAAGTGGGAAGTTTTGAAGGATTGCCTTACACGTTACACGTTACACCTTACACGGTAGTTACAGCGCGCCGCGGGTTTTGATGTCCAGCGTGCCGTCGTCTTTTCTCTTCCATTCAACGTAGATGTCGCCTTTAGGCGTGGGCACGCATCCCTTTGCCCATTTCAAATCGCAGGGCTTGGGGTCAACGATTATTTTCTTGAATCCCGGGGCTCCGGGCCTTATTCCCAGAATATACGCGGGCAGGAAGAAACCAGGTGCGGCGCTCCATGCGTGGCAGTGGCTCCTGGTAGTGTCAAAGCATTCCCAGCAGGTCACCGCGTCCTTATCAAGCATCCTGTCTCCCCAGTTCTTCCTTATATAATCCAGCATCTCCTGGTATCTGCCCATCTTCACAAGGGCTTCAAGGAAAAAGAAGCTCATGAACGGGCTGCCTATCTTCACGAAATCGTCAGGCGGGTTCAGGATAAGGTCTTCCATCCTTTTAATCCTGTCTTCAGCGGCAGCTTCACTCAGGTAGACCGCTGTCTGGGTCTGGATGCTGAACACTTTTGACGGCTTGCCATCCTCGTGGATACAATCATAATACGCCTGCTTGCCTTCGTTGAAAAGATGCTTATTGATGGAGGCTTTCAGCTTATCCCTGAAAAGCTCAAGGTATTTCCTGTCCTCCGCCTTGTGCAGGAAATCCGAAAGGTACGCGATGTCGTTCAGCGCCCTTATAAGGAACGCGTTCTGGTGGGTTACAATGCCGAACGTGGGGCAGTCCATCGGAGCCCAGTCAAGCATGTTCCACGCCGCTATTTCAAGCAGGCCGTCCTTGTTTATGAACTGCTCAGTATTCTTGATGGTCTTCATCAGCCAGGGATATATCTCTTTTAAGAACTTTTCATCTCCGGAAAAATCGTAGAATTCCCTGCACGCGTCTATCCAGAACCAGGTCCAGTCAGTAAGCACGTTCGCCCAGCCGCTTGGCACCTGGCTTTCAGGGATAGGAGAGCGGAACATTGATTTCGGCACAAGCAGAAGGCACCTGCGCGTGATATCGAAAGCCCCGAAAGAATACAGGTTGACAAGAGACTCGTTCCTGGAATCACCCACCCAGAAAGTCTGCTCCCAGGTAGGGCAGTCCATATACGTGTCATCCATGCACATCTTGGTTGTTTTCCTGGAAAGGTCATATACGCTCATGAGCGTGTGGTCGTTTGACCTGAAAATACCGCGGTATGAAACAGGGAACGAGGCGTTCAGGATCCTTGCAGAATATATCCTGACCGGGGACCTACCCTTTACGATAACGGTCATATATCTTCCGCCGCGCCTGACAAAAGAAACAAACTTCTGCCTGCCCTCTCTGCACTTGTACCGAAGGGTATTGTTAAGGTGGTACATGGGCTGGATAGCATTGGTCTCATCTTCTATGTGCTCGAATATGTAGAAATCCAGCACGTTGTCTTTTTTCGCTTTTACGTCAAGCTCGATATACCCGAAGAACTCGTCTCCGAAATCAAGAACTATCTCTGTGTCCGCATGGCGGTCGTTCTTTACCTCCGCGTAATCGCTGTTTGGATAGATCATCTTCGAGAAATTGCCGTCCACATTAACCTTCTCAACCTCTTCAGCGAACAGGTTTTCCATGAAAACGTCTTCTTCGCTGACATACGGGGAAGAAAGCGGCTTTGAAATGTCCTTGTGTTTTTTCAGGACATCGGCGCTTGCCGAATCCCATATCTCGTCATACACGGAACTTGGTTCAAGCGGCTTTCTTTCAAGCTCGCCCCAGGGGCTTGAATACCCCCCGAAAGAAATGACCTCAGCAGGGCAGCCCTTATAATTAACGGATTCTATCCTGACTTTGCCGGGGAATCTCAGGACAAGGTCTGTGGTAAGCACGTGCGCGCCGCCGCGGAATCCCATAACGAAAATATTCTCTCCCTTTTTAAGCCTTGCCTTGAAATTCCTTTCAGGGCTTTTCTGGGGGTTGAAAAGCTCTTCGTTCAGCTTGAAATCCCCTACCAGGTAAAAATCCTGGTTTATGAACCCTTCCTGGTCAGAATCGGAAATAATTTTAAACGCCAAAAAACCGCTGAAATACTTGATGTTCGCGTCAAGTATCTCAGGCAAAGCGCAGGGCCTCAGATCAAAACTGTACGCTTTATACGGGAACCTGATCTTCCTTATGGAAGTGACCCTTTTGGGATAATAGCATTCCCTTGTAAGATTGGGAGTGTCCCTCTGCACAAGTTTGGGCTTATCATTAATATCAGCCTCAACCGCCTTTTTCCACGGGCCGGGTTTTTCGTTCGCGTCGAAGATCTCGCAGAAAGCGAGCTGGCAGCTCATCCGCTGGGCGTATCTCTGAAATCCCTTGTGCTCAGCGCATTGCCAGGACGCATCTGTGCCTATAATCTTCTTTTTCCCGCTTGTTTTTACGCTTATTTCCGCTATCAGGCCCGCAGCCGCCTCGTTGGACTGGAACGTTCCGATGCCGTAATGGTGAACAAGCGCGATAATGCTGTTCTTCCCGGGCTTCAGTAGATCCGTTATGTCGTGAACGTCATACGAATACTCAAAAAGCCAGCTTCTGACAGGGCCTTTTCCCGCGAAAATATCGTTCACGTAAAGCTCGTATCTCGTGTCAGCGGTGATCCTGATCTCAGCCGAATCGATCTTTCCAGCGCTCAATTCCTTCCTGAACAGGACGAATTTGTTGTGCGGGTTCTTTTCCGCGTCTATCCATATCCACCTGCCTTTCCAGCCCGCCACCTTTGCGCTCACGCATTCCTCCCCTTTGTGATTACAGTGATTATTAACTGATGATTACGGTGATTATTAATAGTCCACGTTAGTTAAAGAGGTTAAAAGGGTTAAAAGTTAAAAAGGTTAAAAATTCGTGCAATTCGTCGTTTATCGACGTAGCCCACAAAGAATGTTGCGAAGCAAACAATTCGTGAGAATTCGTGGTTAAAACTCAGTGAATTCAGTGCCGTAGGGTCATTAGCTTGGCTCTGGCCCAAAGGTCCCTGCGTTGAGCTGCGTAGCAGCTGCAGGGGAACTCAGTGGCTATTTTCGTTATTTGCTATGATAGCGTTCCCGCCGATGTCGCTGCGGATGCTGACACCATTCACGCCGTTGTTTTCCGTGATGATCGCATGCTGAACGCCTTTTTTAAGATCTATGCAGGGCTCAGGGCTTGCGAAACTGCATCCCCGTATCTGCAGCTTGCCCCCGTCAGCTTCAACAAGGGCTCTGCCCGGATGTTTCTCTTTCCCGCTTGAAAAAAAGCAGTCATTAAGCGAGACGAAGCTCTTGCTGTGGGAAACAACGCACTGGTTCGCCGGGCCCCAGAAAGCGCAGTTCACAAGCCGCACAGAACCGGTACAAGTGGAATTTATGACTATCTCGATCGGGTCGTCCCCGTAAAAAGCAACAAATTGGCCATTTGTGATCAAAAGTCCCATATACTGGATCTGGTCCACGACAATGCACTTCTGCGCCGCATCCGCGCCTATACCGCATAACTGGCCGTTTATCGCGCCGCTCTTCGTTTCTATGAAGTGGTACCCGATATTTACGGGAAAAATGAAGGTGTTGGTGACGTATTCCCAGTCAGTGCGCGCGAAAATGAATCCCTCGCAGTTCTTCCACATATACTCATAGACAGAATTCCAGTCTCCGCCTACCTTTTTAGAAGACCACCAGTGACAGTGCCACTGCACGTTCTCTGTCCTGCCGATGTCCGAACAGGTATCAACAAAAAGGCCGCGGCGCAGCACGCAGCCGCACACGCTTCTTATCCTGTGGCGCACGTTTGACTCCGGCCCTACAATAATACCGTTGTAGCTGTTTATCAGGGTAACGTTTTCAACCGTATTATCACCGCCGAACATGTGGAATGTCCAGGGGTACGGAACTATGTCGTCTACTTTCTGCTCCGGATAAAATACCGTCAGGCCCTGGACAGTTGCTGAATCGCCCATTTCAAAAACCGCAGGACCGTCTTCTTTTCCCCTGCCGCCTGTTGCCAGTATCACGGTCCCGATGAGCGGCTCGATATACAGCGGCGCCTGCGCGGCTCCGGTCAATGCCACTCCAGCAGGTATTTTCAAACTGCCGCCCACAAGATACATACCCGCGGGAAGCCGCACCACCCCGCCTTTTTTCCCTGTTTCGTCCAGCATTTTCTGGATCGCGGAAGTATCATCCGTTTTTCCATCACCCTTAATCCCATATGATTTTATATCAGGCATCTTCACCCTCACCTTCTTCCTCTCCCATCAAGGGAGAGAAATTAAAAAATTTTCCGGATAAATACAACAGTTATAACTGTGCGACGAAACGTCGCACCGCTACAAACGCAACCTGAAGGTTGCGCCTACCCTTTGTAAACTCTGTAAACTGTGTAAACTTTATAAACTGATTTCTTTCAGCAGCTTCTCCGCGCGCCTGCCGTATTCAATATAAAGCTTATACGCGGCCATCTTGTCCTCTGCTTCCTTACCTGTATGCGCAACAGCCGCCATGTGCGGCTCGATCGAAAAACCGCCGTTGTAACCGGAAGCTATAAGTTCTTTCAGTATCTTCTTCACCTCTCCCTCGCCTTCTCCGGGAAAAACGAACTGGTCGCCCTTTTCTCCCTTGTAATCCTTGATGTGGACGTGCTCAACGTACCCGCGGACTTTTTTATAAATGTCGTAAATAGTTCCGCTCCTGTGCGGCTTATTACCTGTGTCAAGGATCCATTTGAAAGCCGGGGAATTCACGGATTCGGTAAGGTCAAGAGCTTCTTCCGCGTTCAGCCCGCCCCAGCCGGAACAGTTTTCATGCGCGAGCACCACGCCGCCGTCTTCAGCGATCCTCACCAGCTCCTTTATTCTCTTTATAACCTCTTTCCTCCAGAATGCGTCCGTGCAGTTATCGTTCGGATAACTCATTATCCTTATATACCTGGTGCCCAGCCGCTTCATCCTGGGGATCGCGCGCTTCAGCTCCTCAACGTCAACGCTGAAATCGCCGGTGATCTTGCGGGACCAGTTGGCGATCTGGCTCGCAAAGCACACTACCTTCATTTTCGCCTCACCGAGTTTCTTCTCCACGGCGTCGAAAACCGCGTCATCAACGTCCGTAAGGTTTTTCCTGCCAATATTCCGTATCTCTATATGGTCCCAGCCCAGCTCTTTATGCGCGGCTATCTGCCCGTCAATGCTGTCGGCCGCCTCGTCCGCGATCCCGCTTAGAAACATAGTTCCTCCTGATTACAGTGATTTCAAAAGAGATTACGGTGATTATTTTAAGTTTATAGAAAACAGCCCAAAGTAGTTCACAGAGTATGAATCTGTGAAAATCCGTGTTAATCCGTGGTTACAAAGGCAGTTATGTTTTATGGGTTTTAAACCAAGAACTCCTCCGTTTCTAATTGCCTCCGTGGTATTATTTGAATCTGGGATCGGTGACGCGTTCGGTTTTCACCGCTTCTTTCTTTTCCTTTGAGTTCCTTCTCAGCTTGTCCAGGAGCATGTCATACTGTCTGCGGTCAACCGGAATGTCAACCGGCTTTCCCATCCTTCCGGAAAGGCAGACCGCGTTAATGAATTCCACTGCCTTCATCCCGTCTTCACCCGGGGATATCAGCTCCTCTTTACGAAGAATAGCGGCGCAGAAATTCCTGAGGATCTCCTTGTGCCCCGTTTCCGCCTTGGGAAGCTCAAGCTGCTCTTCCTGCACCTGCGGGAAAGACCACATTTCTTTGGTTTCTTTATTATGGTCTGAAACCGGGGGATTCAGCATATACAGCTTGAGCTCACCGTCAACGTAAACCAGCTTCCCCCTGTCACCCGAGATCTCCATCCTCGTGGAAGCCGGCATCTCGCATGTTGAAGTATAATAGTAACCCCAGGTCCCGTTCTCATATTCGAGCATCGCCGAAGCTTCGTCTTCTACCTCTATGTCGTGGATCTTCGTCCTTACCCTCGCGTTCACCCTGACAGGCATCCCGCCCAGGAGCATAAAAAGGTCAATGCCGTGCGGCGCCTGGTTTATAAGCACTCCTCCGCCCTCACCGGTCCAGGTCGCCCTCCATCCCGAGCTGTTATAATACGCCTGGCAGCGGTAGTTCGGCTCCACCATCATGGTCCGGATGATCTTGCCCAGCTTCCCGCTCCTGATTATCTGCCTGGCAAGCCGTATCGCGGGAAGGGTTCTTTGCTGGTACATAACCGCGAAAACCTTTCCGCTCTTTTTTGCCGCCCTGAGCATGATGTCCGCGGCGCTTACTGTTACTGATATAGGTTTCTCTGAAAGAACGTGCAGGCCTTTCTCGAACGCGTCTACGGCTATCGTCGGGTGGAAATAATGCGGGGTGGCAATAACAACCGCATCCACCAGCCCGCTGCCGGTCAGCTCTTTTGAATCAGCGAAGCCCTTTACGTTGTTTGCCTTCGTTAAACCGTCCAGCACTTTCGCATCCACGTCGCATACAGCCGCAAGCTCCGCTTCCGGAAGCTCCTTAATGCTTTTGATATGCGCCTGCCCCATCCCCCCGCACCCGATAACACCAATACGAACCTTTTCCACTATTACCTCCTTGTGATTACAGTGATTTCAAAACAGATTACGGTGATTTTTCAGTGTCAAGAGTCAAGTATCAAGTGTCAAGTAAAAAATCAATCTGTGAAAATCTGTGTTAATCCGTGGTTAAATGCATTTCTCTGTGTTCTCTGTGCCGTAGCCCGCCACGATTATTGGCGGGCGAAGGTCCCTGTGCCGAAGAGCCATCAGCCACGTTCTGGTTCGTAGGTCCCCCCTTTTAGCCCCGAAGGGGCTCGGGGGGATACTATATCGGGACTGCAGGGGGTTTATTTTTGTTTCAGCTTGGGGAAATATTCGGATTTGAGTATTTCCTCGATCTCGCCCTGCGGCAGTGCAAGATAAAACTTAACCCTGTATTCCAGGGCTTTGCCCAGTATTTTCCTTACGAAATCCGGCTTGTAGTAGCAGGTGCAGGTATAGTGGATGGAATTGCTGGTGTTGTACCCCGATATGCCATACCGCAGGTAGTTGTCGTCAAAATCGCCCTGCATCTCCGCCCTCAGAGAGTAATCCGCATACGCGTAAATGAACGGGCACCAAACGCGCGCGTCCCAGAACGGCTCGCAGGTGGCATGAAGGTAAAGTATCCTGTCCCCTAGGATGCGCCTTATGTCCCTGATGAGCCGGTAGCCGTACAGCAGGTCGAACGAGAACCCGTCCAGATAAACCCCGTCCATGCCGTATTTGTCCAGCATTTTCCTGACCTGCGCGAGGAAGTCTTCACCGAAAGCTGTTGAGAACGTCGGGCTCAGGTACGGTATAACTTTCATTTTGAGCGAGCGGCACTTCCTCACGACCCGCGCAAGTTCCTTTTCCGAAACGGGCACGTGGTCAAAACTGGAAAAAGAAGCGTTGGAAAGAAGCTCGGGGGTGCTCTTTGGCTCAATGCCGTTCCTCTGCAGTTTCCCCTGCCATATTTGCGCGTGAAGAACTAACAGGTTAGCGTGAGCGGACACTCCTTCAATCATTTCATCCGAAGGGTAAGGATAAAAGGTCCACGGCGGGTTCACGCCGAAATGCGCTATGTTTTCCTTATAATAGCGTTCCTCCTGGAATTTCCTGGGCGGGAAAATCGATACGAGGAACCTGCACGGCCTGCCGGACGCGTATTCCATCCTTATATTACCGTTATCCAGGACCTTCTTTTCCGATCTCGCATACCCGCGGCAGGGATATATGCCAAAACCGCCCTTATCGTCTATGAATATCGCGTTGCCGTCTTTCTCGGCGGAGTACGCCGGGGACAGCTCGATATCGAATCCTATGTTCAGTTCCAGGGGCGTATAAAGATCCAGCACCGAATCGCCGTTCACCTGGAACCTAACGAAGAACTCGCCGCTGAAACCCTGGTGCAGGACACAGTAATCCGCGCCTTTCTTTTCCAGCGTAAGGCTTAGGAAAGAGAACGGAAAAATGATCACCGCGTTGAGGCGTTCGCCGTTAACGATGTTAATAAGCTGGTAACAAAGTATCCTGCCTTTTTCCCCGGTTTTCAGGAAAACGTATTTCGCGCCCGTGGTGGCTACGGTCAGTTTTTCATTTTCGTCAATCACACCCGTAATCTTCATTTCCTTTGAAACATCCATACAACCTCTTTAACCACGAATTAGTCCCTGCGGGTTTCTACGAAACCATAACGCTGGGGCCTACGGGTCAGAACGGGGTCGATGACCCTACGGCACGAATTCTCACGAATTTTAGACTTTGTAAACTTATAAACTATATAAACTTTGTAAACTACATTAATCCCAGGAACCATTAATCCTTTAATCTATTAATCCTTTAATCAAATTAGAGAAGCGGCTGAACACTTTGTCGTAGGTCCTGACGTTCCCGGGCGCCGGATATACCGGCGGCTTTTCCAGCTTTACGATCGCGCCTGCGGCTTCTTTTATGCTTTTATACCTGCCCAGAGCGGTGTAGCCGATGACAGCTCCCCCAAGAAGAGAAACCTGGCTTGACTTTGACAGCCTTGCAGGAAGGTCCAGCATTTCCCCTATGATCTTCACCCACAACCCTGACCTCGCGCCCCCTCCACCTATCCTCAATTCCTTCAGTTTGACCCTGTCTTCATCAAGCGCCTCTTTTATAAGCCGCAGGGAGCAGGAAACCCCTTCAAGCGATGAGCGTATAAGGTGCGAAACGTTGTGCGAAAGTTTGAGCCCGAAGACAGCTCCTGAAGCGGAACTTCCTATCATGGGGTCTCTTTCGCCTGCCAAAAAAGGCAGGAAAACAAGTCCGTCAGAACCGGCCGGAGATTTCGCGGCGAGCGAAAGCATTTTTTCATACGGCATTCCCAGCAGGTTTTTGCCAAGCCAGTTCAGCACGATCCCCGCGTTATTTATGGCGCCGCCTGTCAGCCACCTGCCGGCACACAGATAATAAGTCTGGAACCTCATCTGCCTGTCCAGGATCGGCTTTGCGCATGAAACCCGCAGCATGGCGGTTGTGCCAAGGTTCATTACCGCGGCGCCGCCCTCAAACCCGCCAAGGCCCAGCGCGACCGAGCCGCCGTCATAAACTCCGGGAATGAGCAGGGCTTCCCTTTTCAGCCCTATCTCCCTGCCTGCCGCTTCAGGAATACCGCATAATACTTTGTCTCCGCGCACTACCTCCGGGAGCGAGGATTTTTTTATCCCGGCGATGCTAAGCATATAATCGCTCCAGTCAAGCTTGTGTATGTCAAAAAGCTGCGTCGCGGAAGCAAGACTCGGTTCTGTACATATTTTTCCCGTAAGGCGGTATATCACATAATCCTTGGAACCCAGGAAATACCTTGTTTTCCTGAACACACCGGGCTTGTTTTTCTTCAGCCACAATATTTTCGGCAGGGCGTAGATAAAAAAAGGCGGGCACCCGGTTGTCCGGTAGATTCTGCCCGTGTCAAAACGCTTTTTTATTTCTTCCGATTCTTTTTCGCACCGGGTGTCAAGAAGGGTGATCATCCTGCCCAGGGGCTTCATTTTCGGATCAACCGGCAGGAAACCGCACTGGTAAGCTGAAAGAGCGATTGCTGAAATGTTTTTTCCGAAGCCTGAAACCGCCTTACGGCAAACACTCCTGAAAATGGAATATATCTCGCCGGGATCGTGCTCTGCGGCGCCCTTCTCAGGGCTGAGAAGGGTTATACCTTTCTCGGCATAAGAAAGGACCCTGCCTTTCGCGTCAACAACTCCGGCTTTCAGGTTTGTAGTCCCGATATCAGCTACTAAGATCAATCCATGATCCATAGACATTCCGATAAAACAATTATGAATTATGAATCAAAGGCATAAGGAATTTTTATAAAAAAGCCTTCAACTTTCAACGTTTCCGCCCTGATTAAAATCAGGGCGAGACCTCGCCCCGATGGTCATCGGGGCGGGCAACTTTTAACTTTCAACTGTATTTCTGATGCGCAGGCCGTTCCTGTTCAGAACGTCGGTATTGACCACCCCGTCCGGTATTTCCTTCCGCGCCGCTTTCTCCGCGTCCTCCACAACCTTATCACCCATTTTTTTCAAAGACTCCACGGTATAGGCGGCGATATGGGGGACCAGCACGACGTTCTCGTATTTCAGCAAAGGGTGCTTCGCATCAGCAGGCTCGTTCTCCACGACGTCCAGACCCGCTCCGCTTACTTTACCGCTGCCCAGATATTTCGCGAGAGCTTTTTCATCTATAAGCCCGCCTCTCGCGGTGTTTATAATTATCACGCCCTGCTTCATCCCCGCGAACTCTTTCTCGCCAAGAATGCCGCGCGTCTCATCTGTCAGCGGGCAGTGGAGAGATATTATATCCGCTTCCTTCACGAGCTGCTCAAGGTACACGGGTTCAGCGCCCCTTTTCCTGATCTCTTCGGGCCCGAGCTTCGGGTCATAAGCGAGTATTTCAGTTCCGAACCCCTTTTTCATAATTTCGGCAAACCTTGTCCCTATTTCGCCCAGCCCTATTATGCCGACCTTCTTTCCGGTGATCTCGATCCCCAGGAATTTTGCCCTGTCAGACCACTTACCGTTCTTGACAGCGCTGGCTGCCGGGCATATTTTCCTGGCAACGTCAAACAGGAGCGCAACCGCGTGCTCCGCAACGCTGTCCTCCTCAAAATTGCCCGGAACTTTTGTCACTACAACCCCGGCCCCGGTGGCTGAATCCCCGTCTATATTGTCACACCCCACGCCGTGCCTTGAGATCAGGATGATATCCTCGTTATTTTTAAAGAATTCCGGGCTGAATACCGGGGAGATACTCGCTATTACGATATTGAAACCCGCTAATTTTTTCGCGAGCTCCATACCGCTTATGCCTCTGTCCACCCTGATCTTTTCTGTCTTCCCTATTTTGGAAAGCCGCTCGAGATGCTCCGGGAAATATTTTCCGAAAGTGTCTGAATTCACAACTGCGATCTTCATTATTAACTCCTGATTACGGTGATTTTAATTAAATACGATTACAGTGATTATTAAAAAGATTACGGTGATTAATACTTTTTGCCACTGAGGGCACTGAATTCACTGAGATTTATACTCTGTAAACTATGTAAACTTTGTAAACTTATTTACTCTGACACGCTGACACGTTGATACATTGACACGCTTTACTTCCATTTTGTGTGAAACGTACCGGGCCTGTCCACGCGCTCATACGTGTGGGCGCCGAAATAATCCCTTTGCGCCTGCAGTAAATTGGCAGGCAGCCTGGCAGTCCGGTAACTGTCATAATAGGAAAGCGCTGAGCTGAAACCGGGGACCGGGATCCCGCTTTTAGCAGCTTCCGCGACTACTTCCCTCCAGTTCATTTGCGATCCCATGACTATCCTCTTAAAATACGGGTCAAGCAGCAGGTTCTCAAGCCCGGGTTTCTCCGCGAAAGCATTCCTTATTCTATCCAGGAACCGGGCTCTTATAATGCAGCCGTTCCTCCATATCAGGGCAATAGTGCCGAAATCCAGGTTCCAGCCGTATTCCTTTGAAGCGTATTTCATAAGCTGGAATCCCTGGGCGTACGAACAGATCTTTGAAATGTACAGGGCGTCTTTTATCCTGTTGACAAAAGCACCGTATTTACTTATTTTTTTGGGACCCAATAAAGTTTTTGATGCTTTTACGCGTTCTTCTTTCAGCGCACTGACGCACCTTGCGAACACGGCTTCCGCGATAGTGGGCGCCGGCACTCCCAGGTCAAGCGCTGACTGCGATGTCCACTTACCCGTGCCTTTCTGCCCTGCCGAATCAAGAATAACGTCAACCATTGGTTTGCCTGTGATCTCATCCTTTTTACCCAGAATATCAGCGGTTATTTCAACCAGGTATGAATCAAGATCGCCCTTATTCCATTCCGTAAAAATTTCCTGCATTTCTTTCACACCCAGCCCGACCATCTCCTTCAAAAGAAAATACGCCTCGCTGATGAGCTGCATATCCCCGTATTCTATGCCGTTGTGCACCATCTTGACAAAATGCCCGGCTCCGTTCTCCCCGATATAGTCACAGCACGGAGAGCCGTCCTTCACTTTAGCGGCTATGGCCTGAAGTACCGGCTTGACCTGTATCCAGGCCTCTCTTGAACCGCCCGGCATTATCGCAGGGCCTTTCAGCGCCCCTTCTTCACCGCCTGATACCCCTATACCAAGATACAGCAAACCCTTTCCTTCAGCGTATTTCTCGCGCCTGATCGTGTCCTTAAAAAAGGAATTGCCGCAATCCATTATTATATCGCCCTTTTCCAGGAGCG
>Ga0100389_1001937_pt1 | contig 16562 bp, 16 predicted proteins | sample CryGeymeta201513_FD_81537 | JGI IMG/M metagenome (GOLD analysis project Ga0100389, IMG submission 81537) | Groundwater microbial communities from Crystal Geyser aquifers in Utah, USA - Crystal Geyser metaG 2015-13 | ecosystem: Environmental > Aquatic > Deep subsurface > Groundwater | place: USA... | reverse complement strand
TTCGGAATTATGAAATTGTTTACCAGGATTACTGGTTTGAGACGCCCGAAACCAATCCCGGCAAACGCTCAAATCACGTGGCTAAAGTAATAGCCCTTGATGTAAACCGCGACGGCCGTCATTACAGTGACATGAAACCCGAAAAAAGATTTTATACCGACCAGAACAATCAACCGCATTCAGATGTAGCACTGATCACAACCCTGAATGAAGATTTTTATGTAGTATTGGGCGATGTTGATCTGGATACTGGCCGCGCGACCCTGAAAGTACGTATCAATCCCATGGTCACCTGGGTTTGGCTGGGTACGCTGGTATTGCTGTTCGGCACCCTGATCAGTATAAATGTGGAAGCATTTTTCAAAAAAAAGACACGCTAACAGAAAAACAGATCTATCCAATTGAATCAATTTGGAGAGTAAAATGAATCGTAATAAAATAACAAGTATCAGTCTGCTCATGGTAATGACCATGTCACTGCTGATCACGGTTGTTCAGGGTCAGTTTAAATCGGACCGGCAAAAAGAACTTGAAAATATCCTGATGGCGCCCTGTTGTGGCGGTGGAACATTGGCAGAACATGACGATAATCAGCACACCATCAACATGAAAATGATCATGGATGCCCTCACTTCCGATCCCTTTGATAAACCGGAAATTTTGGCTCTCGTGAAGGATACCTACAGCAATTCCGGGATCTACCGGATGGGATTTTCACCTGCCCGGCAGCCCTTGCAGGAAATATTGAAATATTCGGAGACTGCCATCCACCCGGATATGACTGTAGATGAAATCGCCGATTATTTTGCCTGGATACATGACGGGAATATCCGGTCAATGCCCAAACATAGCGGGATCGGTCACCTCGCCTGGAAAATGCCCGCTGCGCTGCTCATATTGGGAGCTTTGTTAATTATACTGATTATCCGGTCCTATATTCATAAGCCGGTTACCGCTCATCCCATCAGAACAGGGTCTCCCGAATCCTCTGATCTGGAAAAAAGGATTGAACAGGAAATGAAGGATCTGAATTTATGACCGCACCTATAATATTATTTGTTTTATTCGTGATTTCCACCTACTTCATCGTTAAACCATTTTTATCCTCATCCGATGGTTCTTATCTGGTACCGGACACCACACCCAGCGCACAGGAACTCCAGAAAATTTCTCTCCTGAGGCAGATCCGCGAGGTGGAGTTTGAGCGGGAAATGGGAATTACCACCGAAGAAGATTTTCACCGTATCCGCAGCGAGCTGGTGGAAGAAGTGGGCGAGTTGCTCAAGCCGCAGAAAACGACCGCCATGCAGAAAAAGACTCCCGTCGACGGTTCTACAACGTGTGCCCGGTGCAGCCAACCCGTGAGCCCTGAGGATAAATTTTGCGGACATTGCGGGCAATCCCTGGAAAAACCCCGCTGTGGAACCTGCGGTGAGGACATCACACCCGGTGCAAAATTCTGTTCAGGGTGTGGCGTGAAAATCATTTAATCCGCTTTGTTCCATACCCAGGCTTCGGATTCTGTGATCCTGTCTGTTCAACACATCGCAAAATCTTTCCATCATCAAAAAATACTGAGGGATATTTCCTTTCAACTGTCAGAGGCGTCTGCATCCGTGTTGATCGGACCCAATGGCGTAGGGAAAACCACCCTTCTGAAGACACTGGCCGGCATCATGCGTCCCGATTCCGGCAACGCACAATTGATGGAGATGCCTTTATTTACCGAAAATTTCACCCACCGGAATCAATTGATCTACTGGTCACACCAATCCTTGTTTTACCCCGCCTTTTCAGGAATTGAGAATATCAGATTTTTTCTGTCCATTCGAAATCAAAAACTGCCAGACTCACAGATCGAGAACCAGCTTGAACGTTTCGGGCTGATCCGGCAGCGATATGACCCGGTGCGGATCTACAGCGCCGGGATGCTTCAACGCCTGACTATGATCAGGATGATATTGTCAGACTGGACCCTCGCTCTGATGGATGAACCCACGTCTGCCCTGGATGTGGACGGTCTTGATCACCTGAACCATCTCATGGATAAATGGAAACGGGCGGGCAGAGTATTGTTATTTTCTACTCACGATATTACGTGGGCGGAAACCTGGGCAGATACCGCTCTGTGTATCCGCGATGGGGTGGTGGATCAGCAGATTTTTTCCCCGAAAGCCGCTGACATGTACCATTTTTTGGGAAGAATAGAATGACCCTGATCCACCTGGTAAAAAAAGAACTTTACCATGAGATACGGGCGAAAGAATCCATCATCTCCATGGTGGTCTTCGGTACATCGGTAATCCTTCTTTTTTCTTTTGCTTTCAATGCGACGCCCGCAGAATTTGCCCGGTTTTTGCCCGGACTCATGTGGATGACCTTCCTGTTCATTTCCATCCTGGGACTGTTGCGAAGTTTTTCAGCCGAAAAAGAGATGGATGCCTATGCTGCATTACTATCATCTCCGGTAGACCGGGGAAGTATTTATCTCGGTAAACTGTTTGCATTCTGGATTTTTCTGTTGTTCGCACAACTCTTTATTCTACCCTTGTTTATGCTGTTTCTCAATTTAGATATTTCCGCATACCCACTGATGTTTGTGGGATTGGTCATGGTTACAGATTGGGCGATCGCCGCGGTGGGGATCATGATATCCGGGATGGGTTTGCGGACGCGGATGGGTGAAGTTCTGGTGCCGGTGCTGATGTTTCCATTAATGTCGCCGGTGTTGATTGCCGCAACCAAAGTGACCCATACGATCGTTTCCGGGCAAAACCTTTCGGGTACAAATTTCTGGATGATGATCCTGTTTACTTTCGCCGTCGTGTTTTCAGCGACCGGATATTTAACTTTTGGTGCAATTTCGGAGGAATAATGGACTATTTCAATCATAAAGGGAATGTCGCACTGGCACTCGTGACTTTGGCGATGGTCCTGACCGGCCTGTGGCTGATTATTTTCGTGGCGCCTTTGATCCCGGAGCAGGAATGGGCGCAACGTATATTCTACTACCATGTTCCCCTGGCGTGGAACGCATTTCTGGGATATATGGGGGTTTTGGCGTTCAGCATCGCGTATCTGGTGACCCGGAAACCAAAATGGGATATATATGCATTATCCGCCGCAGAAACCGGCACCGTATTCTGTCTGCTGATCCTGATAACGGGACCCATCTGGGCGAAACCGATCTGGGGAGAGGCATGGACATGGGAGCCCAGACTTACCACCACCCTGATTCTGTTCTTAGTGTACGTGGGATATTTCATGATCCGGGAGTTCGGCGGACCCTATGAACGTTCCAGCCGATATGCAGCCGTGTTGGGGATTCTGGCAGCCGTCGATATTCCACTCATTTATTTTGCGGTGGATTTCTGGGCGCCACAGGTACAATCCCATCCCCAAAGGGATATGTCCGCTCATTCATCCACGGTCCTGAAGATTTTTCTTTTTTCGCTGTTTACATTTACGCTGATCCTGATCAATATGTACAAATACCGGGTGCACGTCGCCACGCTTGAATTAAAAAATTTGGAGGAAACTCATGTTTAAAGGATATTTTATTGCGGTGATCGTTGCGGTCTGGGGTGTCCTGTTGAGTTATCTCGGTATCGTGAGAACCAAAGAAAACAAAGCCCGCAGGAAAAGGGAAAAACCCTGACGGGCGAAACCTGCCTCCGCTTGAGAGATACCCGCCTTATCTCACAGGGTATGATCCCGGTAAATTCAAAAGCGCCATACCCATTAAAGGGATTATAATTTAAAGATTTCATTTCATCGAAGTAATTAATATTACACGTTGTAAATTAACTATCTTTCAAAATTTAAAAACGAGAGCATAGATCATTTTGGCAGATAAACTAAAACTATTCCTTTTGGTTGTTTTGATGGGTACGGTTGCCATGATCGCCGTAGCGATAGCGATCCACCAGATGTACCAAACTGCTATCAAAGAGAATCTGGCACAATTGCAGGAATCTGTGCGGATCCAGGCAGGTACACTTGAGATCATTGCGAAACATGAGATATTAAAAAGTTCTGATCATCAGAGTGAAACCACACTCCTCCTGATTCGTCAAATCTTTGAAAACTATTATAGCAGGATCGTTGATTCGGATATCAGGAATGAAATTGTTCTTGCGCGTCTGGATGGTGACACTATCCGGATTATGTTCAGTCATACGCAGACCCACCCGGGAGTACCCGCATCAATCCCTTTGTCTTCCGGTACGGATACCCCTGTACAATTAGCGGCTAAAGGGCTTTCCGGAAAGATGGTCGGCAGGGATCATGAAGGAACCCTTGTGCTCGCCGCGTATGAACCCGTTAAAGTGTTGAACCTGGGAATTGTCAGCAAGATTGACCTTAGGAATGTGCGTACCCCTTTTATCCGGTCAGGAATAATTATTTTGGCCATTTCATTGATAATTCTGGTGGGGACGGCGCTGGTATTCCGGCAGGTCTCCATGCCGATGATATTGCGTCTGAAAACCTATTCGACAGACCTGGAAAAATTAGTAGAGCAGCGGACCGAAGAATTTCGTGCCAGCGAAAATAAATTCAGAGGCATTTTTGAAAACGCTCCATTTACGATATTTACTGCGGATATTATGGGTAATGTCTTTGATATTAACCATGCAGGAATTGAATTTTTTAAATATCCTGCCGATGATACTCAAACGGTCCCGTTCAGCGTCCGATCCGTTGTCGCTGAAGATGAATGGAACGTCATACATCAGCACCTGACCAAACCCGGCGGGTTTTCGAACATTCTCATGAATATCAGAAGAGGGGAATCTGAATTCAGCCAATGTTATGTCTCGGCTTCAAAGCTGAATATGAAATCAGATGAGAAACCACTGTTTTTGTTTGTACTGCGGGACACGTCCGATGAGATTGCTTTAACCGAAAACCGCTGGAAAAATGAAGTCCTGGATAAATTTAAACTTGCCACTTATTCGATGATGATAAATTGCAGCGAAGGGTCTCAGGATGAATTGAATTCCGATCAATGTATCCGGGATCTGGCAAGAACCTGCTATGAAAATATCCCCGTCAGGTCAGTGGTCTTTTTCCAACTGGATCAGGAAACCGGTAAATTAAGAAATACAGGGCTTTCCGCCAATTCATACGATCTGAACTCTATGAAGGAAGCTTACCCGGAGTTTAACCATCAAAAAATGTTCGATATTGGCGGGAATGAGGCGATGGAAAACATCATGCGTCAAAATGAAACGGTTATTTTAGACAAATTCTCCCAATTGGGGGCTGGTACGGGTATCGGGCGTCATGCCGCCGTTTACGATGGCTGCAGGATAGCGCTCGTCCCCATTCACCCCTATGGTGAGAATTGGGGACTTGTGGGCATTATATATGAAAAATATATGCCGATTGAAAATCTCTTAGGCGACATCAAATTCCAGTTTGAAATATCCATCCGGCATCTGAACGATATTATGAACCAGAATCGCGATCGCCGGAGAATCGAAGAATTGGCATCCTTTCCTCTCCACAATCCCGCACCGGTAATATCCTGTGATCTCCAGGGAAATGTTCTGTACATGAACGATGCCTGCAGGGAGGCGGTCAAAGCTCAGGGCGCAGATCCTGAAAATATTTCTGTACTCCTCAGACCGGAATGTATTAAAGCGGCGGTTGCGTGGTTTCGGAAAGAAAAAAAACAATTTATTCAGGAAGATCAAGTCGGGAACCTGTCTTTGTTATGGAAAGCAAACCTGATCCCATCCATATATCAGATCCATTTTTATGCGACGGACATCAGTGAAATAAAGGGAATTCAGAAATCTTTGGAAATCGCTAAAAATAAAGCAGAAAGTGCAGATAAACTTAAAACCCATTTTTTACAGAATATTTCTCATGAGATCCGAACCCCGTTGCATGCCATCATGGGATATTCTGACCTTATTTCGAAAACTGCATCGGACAGACTTGAATCTGATGAATTGTTTTTTCTCGGCGCCATTCAAAGCGGTGGAACGCGTCTGCTTCGCACCATGCATGAAATTCTGGACATTTCTGTACTCAACGCCGGCGATTATGAACCCATGTTTGAGATTTTCAATATTCAGGACCTTCTAAAAAAAGTCAGAGAAGTATTCAAATCTGATGCAGATAAAAAATTTTTAGACTTCAATGTTAAATCACTTGCTGCCGGCACGATGGTCAGATATGATTTTAACGGTCTTTTTTATGCCCTCAGTCATTTGGTTGAAAATTCCATAAAATATACCGAACAAGGATTTGTCAGACTATCCATACAGGAAAAAGGGGATCAACTCACGCTCGCGGTTGCTGATTCCGGCATCGGGATGGATGAAAAGTATATGGAAATAATGTATAAGCCATTTACTCAGGAGAGTGACGGCATCGGTAAAAAATTTCAGGGCATCGGCCTGGGCTTGTCTATCACAAAACAATATCTCGATATCAATAAAATTCCCATTACCGTGGAAAGTAAAAAGGGTCACGGCACAACCATTCAGCTCAGATTAAGGAAATGGAATGAGATTGATGACGTCTAAATTGCTGCCATCCATTTGATGCAAAAAGAAATTCAATTATTAGTTCTCGTTCTGATCCTGTCCATGGGTATCAATATCAGTCTGGCGGTCTATCTGTGGAATAAACGCCGTGAGTTGATAGGAAGGTATCTGTTCTACCTGGAATTAGCCATTTCCATCTGGACCGGCGCCGCCATGTTTGAAGCGATCGGATCGACGGTTGAATTAAAATTGTTATGGACCCGAATTTCATTTTTTGGTGTCCTCAGTGTACCGGCGCTGTATTTTTTACTAGCAAAGGCATACGCTCAGCAATTTCAATATTTAAATAAGAAATCCCTCTTATTTATTTCAATTTTTCCTGTGCTGACTTTGATGGTTATATGGTCCGATCCCATTCATCATTGGTTTTATACACAGATTACGGTTGATCCGCTTTCCAACGTTACAACGTATCATTACGGCATGTGGTTTTGGATGTTTGTCCTGTATGCTTACGGACTTCTGCTCGCCGGGTTAATGACATTTATCCGGGATCTGACCCGCCACCCATCCATTTTCAAACCGCAGATCGTACTATTGATTTTGGGTGCGGCGCTCCCATTGGTGGGAAATATTTTACACCTGTCGGACATGACTCCCATTGCTGGTCTTGACGTGACGCCCGTCTTTTTTACGTTATCGGGTGTGTTTATAACATGGGGTATTTTTAAATACAACCTGCTGAATCTGGTACCGGCAGCCCGTCATCGCCTGATTGAATCCATGTCGAGTGCGATCATAGTTGTTGACCCTCATCAAAATGTGGTGGATATTAATCCGGCGATGGAAAATATTCTGGGGTTATCCATCGCAAAAATACTGGGCAGGTCACTCACATCGCTTCAGGGGCGGTTAGGCGAACTTTACACCTTTCTGTCACAAAAACAACCCGCGCAGCAGGAAATTCACTTCGATAACCACGGTATCCAATCCTGGTATCAGTTAGATATCACACGATTGACAGATGCGAAACATGAATTTCAGGGCATACTGGCGTTACTGACGGATATTACCGAAAAGAAACATTTAACGAATAAACTCAAAGATGCGGAAAATCTGTACCGTTCTATCACCGAGACAGCACAATATGGAATACTGACCATTGATATCACAGAAACCATTGTATCCGCTAACCGGGCTGTGTGTGAAACGTTTGGTTATACTCCCGATGAACTCATCGGACAGCCTGTGATGAAATTGATGAAAGACAATGAACAAGTGCGTCATCAACAGCTATTTGATCGCTTCATTAAAACGGGTGAGAGAACATTTGACTGGAATAATCATGAAGTGACGGGAATACACAAAACCGGGGTGGAAATTGCATTGGATGTAACCTTCAGCGAGTTCACCATGAAGGGAAATCGATTTTTTGCCGGCATTTTACATGACATATCCGTACGGAAATCGGAAGAACAGAAATCCCGCTTTTTACATGAACTGAACCAAAGTATCGTTGCGTCGTCCCCATTGGGTATTTTGACCATTGGACAGGACGGAGGGGTGACCAGTGCGAATCCCGCATTTTTAGCTATGGTCGGAAGCCCTGGTATTGAAAAGACGATGGGGCTGAAAATTGACATGGAGACCGTCCGGGATGCAGGCGTATTTAAGACCCTAAAAAAGACGCTGGACCTGGGCGAACCCTTTTATATTAAACAATTGAAGTACATCTCAAAATGGGGAAACCGGCTGGTTCTCAATGTGAGAGGCGTTCCTCTGACATCGGGCGGCGCCGCACAATTGGGGATGGTCGCAATCGTCGAAGATGTGACAGATTCAGTGAAACTGAAAGAAAATTATAATATGTTGTCCGAAGTCGTGACTCACAGCCCCGCCCGTATTCTGATTACGGATAAAGACGGTATCATCAAATATGTCAATCCTGCATTTGAATCCATCACCGGATATTCGAAAGATGAGGTCATTGGAAAGAAGCCCAATATTCTCAAGTCCGGTGAACATCCCGACGAATTTTACAAAGAGCTGTGGATGACCATCACCGCCGGCGGAACCTGGTGTAACCAAATCCAGAATAAGAAAAAAAACGGCAGCCTGTTTTGGGAAGAGGCGACGATATCTTCGATCAAAAATAGTGACAATGAGATCACCCGGTACATGTTGATCGCTCATGACATTACAAAACAGAAAAATACTGAAAATGATCTGACTGCTTCGAGAGACATGCTTAAGGCGCTGTCTGAGGCGACTTTTGAATCCATCTTTCTATCTGAAAATGGACGATGCCTGGGACAGAACCATACTGCAGAGCGGATGTTTGGCTACACCAATTCCGAGGCGTTGGGGAAATGGGGTACGGACTGGATCGCAGAAGAAGACCGGGACACTGTATTAGAGCACATCTTGCAGGGATATGAATTGCCATACGAGGTAACTGCCAGGCGAAAAGATGGCGCCACATTCCCTTGTGAAATTCAGGGTAGAATGATAAAGTTTAACGGGAGACGCGTCAGAGTCACCGCACTGAGAGATATTTCCCTTCGAAAGGCGGCATTTGATAAGATCATCGAACAAAGTGAAAATATAAGAAAAATGTCAAACGAATTGATCAATTCGCACGAAAAAGAACGAAAATCACTGTCGATGGAATTGCATGATGAATTCGGACAAGCGCTGACGGCAACGCTGCTGAATATTGTGCAACTGGAAGATATTCTGGGTGGCATCGATATACCGGACGTCCATAAAATGCTGTCAGAATCCCGGATGATGATCAACCTGATGAACGATCAAATACATGAACTCACACTCCGGCTCCATCCCATGATTCTGGATGAGTTAGGGTTGATATCTGCGATGAATTGGTACCTGGACCGATACTCGGAACGGACAAACATTAACATCAGCAAGGTCATTGACAAACCGGATGCAAGATATCCGGAAAAGTTGGAAATAACATTTTTCAGAATTTTGCAGGAAGCATTGAATAATACTGCAAAATATGCTCAAGCCACAGAAGTATACGTGGAAATCAATGCAGGAGACAATTCCCTCTCACTGATCATTCGGGATAATGGGATCGGGTTTGACAGTGAAAAATTTTATTATGATCTCCATGAGCGCCAGAAACTGGGTCTGCGGGGAATGAAGGAAAGGATCAATTATCAGGGTGGAGATTTTTCACTCAATACCCGAACCGGCGCCGGAACAGAGATTATCGCTACCCTGCCGTTGGGTCTGCCATGATGCACCGGATCACCGTTCTGCTCGTTGACGACCATGATATTCTTCGCAAAGGGATTAAGGCTATTTTAGAAAAAGAACCGGATATCACCATTGTGGGGGAAGCGAGTAATGGCATTGATGCGGTAAGATGTGCTGAAGAAAAAAAACCCGATGTCGTGCTGATGGATATATCAATGCCGATCCTGAACGGGTTACAGGCAACGGCCCGAATTAAAAAGTCCCTCCCGAAAACAAACATGATCATTTTAAGCCGGCATGCGACACAGGAATATGTTTACAATGCATTCAAAGCCGGCGCCAGCGGGTACCTCGTTAAACAGACCGCATTTTCAGACCTGATCAGCGCCATTCGGACGGTTCATGACGGGAAAAAGTTTTTAAGTCCATCAGTTTCCGAAGTATTGATAGATATATTTTTAAAAAATACGTCTCATAAAACAGGTGAGAATCTGCCGACCGTATTAACCGCCCGGGAGCAGGAAATCCTCCAGCTCATTGCAGAAGGAATGAGCAACAGTCAAATCGCCGGACATTTACATGTGAGCCTGAACACGGTGGCGACTCATCGAACCCATATCATGACCAAGCTAAATATTCACAGTACGGCAAAGTTAATCCGGTATGCCATCGATCAGGGTCTCATTGAATAACCCGCGCTGACGACCCGGGTCTTATAGAATAACCTGAACCGGCTGCATCCGGTATTGGGTTTAAAAATCACCTGAATCCGGTCATAAAATCACCTGTTCAAATGTCGTCGTGCATCCCTCATCGATCATAACTTACACGAAACCTCAAAGAACGAGAAAATGAAAATCAACACACTCATCGCTGATGACAGCCGGATATTCAGGAAAAAGATCGTGGAAATACTTCAAAAGTATCCGGTAATTCAAATATTGGGCGAAGCCGCCACCGGTGATGAAGCCATACTGAAAGCGGGAGAGTTAATCCCCGATTTAATCATCATGGACGTCCGGATGCCGGATGTGGACGGGATTGTCGCAACAGGTATCATTAAAAAAAATCACCCTGAAGTCCGGATCATTATTGCCAGTGTTCATGATTTGAATGAATACCGGATGGCGGCAGAAAAAAACGGGGCAGACGGGTATTTATTGAAACGAAATGTTTATAATATGTTATACCCGAAAATCGCAGACTTGTTTCACCTTTCCTGACATGAGGGCGAATGGTGTACCGTAAACATAAGCCGCCTGTTTCAGGATTATCAACTCAACCTTTAGGTAGGATAAACAACATCTAAAGAAACGACAAAAAATCCAAAGACAGAACAATGAGTATTAAAATTATAATTGTAGATGATAGTGAAAACTTCAGGAATCTCATCCACAAGATACTCCAAAAAATAGAAAATTTCGAGGTCGTCGGCATAGCCTGTGATGGCGAAGAAGCAATTAAAGCGGCAGACTCGCTATCTCCGGATATGGTGTTACTGGATATCCGGATGCCCGGAATGGATGGGATTAAAACCCTGGAAATTCTGAAAAAATCCCATCCTGATCTCAAAGTGATCATGATTACAAATCACGAGTTGTATGAGTACCAATGGGTAACGAAGGAAAAGGGAGCGGAAGGTTTTATTCTTAAAAAAGATTTATTCCGGGAGTTGATCCCGCATATCCAATCGTTGTTTACCCATTGACCCGGTATTGAAAACACAGCAGGAAGGTTAAAAATGGAAAAGAAATATCGTTTAATCTACATATCAACTATTATCGTGGCTCTCGTCGTCGCCGGTCTTCTTATGGTGCATCCTGCGTTTACCCGGATCCAATGGATACAACCATCGGTACACTCCGCCGCAGAGACATTGGGCGTATCCTGTATGATTTTTCTCTCATTCATTCTCATGCACCAATTCAGCAGGGATCATCAACCATGGAGATTTTTTGTGGCTGTCGGTCTGTCCGGCATGGGAATTCTGGAAGGCTTCCATGCCGTAATCTCTCCCGGTAATCAATTTGTTTTATTCCACTTACTGGCATCCCTGTGGGGGAGCGCCTGGTTCATGATATCAGGGCTTCACATAGTAATAAAACACATTATAGTATATATGCGGGGGGGGGGGCTTATGACCTCAGGGTTAGACAGACCGTTAAAGAGAACCGCTTATTTTAATCGCATCTTCCGGATTAATATAATTGCACTGATCATTCTGGGAACCGGGATTCTGATTTTCAGCGGGAACCTCCCTGTCATGCAGGTAAATGGTAGATTTTCAACACTGGCGCTGTCTATGAGTTTGTTATCGGGTATATTCTTTCTGATTGCGTCCTTAAAATTCTACCATGACTATCATAAATCCAATCAAAGGGAACTCTTTTTTTTCTCTCTGTCTTCTCTTCTGTTTGCAACGGCGTCTTATACTTTTATCGGTTCCTACATGTGGAGTGCGGAGTGGTGGTTTTGGCATTTTATCAGACTCATCGCATTTTTTACCCTCGGCGCCATTATTATAATAGAATATCGAAAATCGTATGAAGAATTGCTCGACTCTGAATCCAGGATAAGGTCAAATCAAGAATATTTTCGTCTGCTCATCGATTCTACGGCAGAGGGTATTTTTGGACTGGATCTCCAGAGCAATTGTACCTTCTGCAATCAGAGCGGCTTGAGAATGCTTGGTTACGACGATGAATCTGAACTTCTGGGGAAGAGCATGCATGATATGATTCACATTCCTGAACCTGACATATCCACACCACAGGCGGAGCCATGTAAAATTTGTGAAGCGATCAGGAACGCTTTCGGAACCCACCATTCAGACGAAGTATTCTGGCAGAAAAATGGGTCAGGCTTAAATGTGGAATGCTGGGCTTATCCGATTTACACGCGTAAAAAACGAACCGGCTCGGTCGTTACCTTTTTCGATGTTACCGAACGTAAAAGGACCGAAAACCTTGTCCGGGAAAATCAGAAAAAATTTCAGGATCTTATTGAACTGTCAAATGACGGCATTTATGTTTTACAGAATAATCGTTTTGTGTTTATCAATCCGATGTTCACACAAATTCTGGGGTACGGGTTGGACGATATCAGCGGTGATGATTTTAAGCTGGAAAGTATCCTCCCGGAAGCGGGTCTGAAAGTGATACAGGAACGTGAGGAAAAATCGAACCGGGGAGAAATATTATCCAGTAGATACGGGTTTAAATCCTACACGAAAACCCGGGAAATCGTCGATATTAATGTCAGTATCGGGGATATTGAATGGGAAGGCGCACCGGCGGTTTTGGGTATTATCCGGGATGAATCAGACCATGTGAAACATCAGAATGAACTGATGGAAGCCCTGAACAGAGTCGAAGAGAGCCAGCGGTTAAAATCGTTCTTTTTATCCAATATATCCCATGAATTGAGGACGCCCCTCAATGCAATTATCGGTTTTTCGGATTTGATCAGAAATGAAACCCAGCATTTGATAGACGAGAACATGATGGAGTTTTTTGATATTATTGACCAAAGCAGCAGCCGGTTGTTAAATACCGTTCAGAACATTCTTAATATCTCCCTGCTTGAAACCGGGGAAATTGATTATTACCCCAAACAGACGAACCTGGTGGATATCCTTGAACGCACCGTAAAAATGGTGAAATTAGACGCCGACCGCAAGAATCTTCAATTCATATTTACCTATAGTAACAGCGATATCCCTATCGTTGCGGATGCAAATATTTTATTTAATGCTCTGGCAAATATCATTGACAACGCGATCAAGTACACCGAAACGGGATATGTCACCGTGACTCTTGAAAAAAAAGATCAGTTCGCACATGTCACCATAGCCGATTCCGGTGTGGGAATGTCTGAAGAATACCTGGGTAATCTCTATGATACTTTTTCACAGGAAAGTCAGGGGTTTAACAAAAAATATCAGGGTATCGGACTTGGATTGGCCATTGCCAAAAGATCCTTTGACCTTCATAATGTCGATGTATCAGTGGAAAGTACGAAGGGCAAAGGAACCACTTTCATGCTGACGTTTCTCCTGTCTGGCGGTGAAAAAGGGGCACAGGCGTGAGCATCATTTTCACCGCTCATCCCTGTACCCCTTCGGGTTTTCTTACCGGAAGATGTTTAGGATATCCGGGGTTTAACCCGGCCAGCCTTACTCAGCCTTTTTTTCAAAGGGATACATTGCCGCAATGAGCAGTGCTCCCCCAATGAGGGCGGTATCTTTGAGAAGCCCGGATATGGCCATCCTGTCTCCTCCGATAACCGCCGGCAGGTGGATGGTCAGCACAAAAATCAACAGTAGCGCAGCCAGCAGCAGGGATGCTAAATACGTGTACTTTTGTATAATGATGCTGACTCCCGCTAAAATAAGGGCGAGGCCGGTCACATAAACCCAAAATACGCCGCCCGGAATATACGAGGGTACCATTCCGGTCATCGCTCCGGCATTCATAAAATGAAGGATGCCAAAAACGATGAAGGGCACAGCAAAAACGATTCTTCCTACACCTTGACAGTTCGTCATGATTTACTCTCCTTTTTTTTTGTTTCACAATGTTTTCCAAGGCTTTCACAAAACCCTGAAAAGACGGTTTGATCTGCATCCGACAGAACACTGAATGCAGAGACGATATTCTTCACATGTTTTATCAACAACTCCTGCACGAGCTTTCGCCCGTGTTGGGTGAGGCTGATCAGATGATACCGGCGGTCATGAGGGTCATTCTTTCGGACCGCGAATCCTCCTCTGACAAGATTGTCAATGACCAGTGTGATATTCCCCGGAGAACATAACATTTTTTGGCTGATGACCATTTGGGGTAAGGGTCCGAGATGGAAAATCATTTCCAATACACCGAATTGGGTAATGGAGATCCCGGTGTTTTCGAGGGATTGGTTAATATAGGAATGCAGAGAATTTGAGGCTCTTGTCATTTTGATCCAGGTATTGAGCGCCCGGATATCTGTTTTGGAACCCTGATATTTTGTACCCATTTGATGATTATAATTTAATGTTAAACGATTGCAATTTAACCATCGGCACGTATCCGTCACAACTAAAATGACATGGACTGAAAAATAACATAACCGGGTTAAATATAAGATATTGATCTCACTTTTTTGTATGAACGGAGCGATATATTAATATAATCAAACTGTTGGACTATGAAGCGAGGCTGGGGAAATTCCGTTATTTTCAGGTACCTGCGGGAATCCCTAAATTTCCCTGAATGTTTTATCGATATATTCACGTAACCCGCCGAATTTCCCAATGACCGGACAGTCTAAAAAGTTAGTGGTTATCGGGGATTTTGCCTGGGATGTTCTGATTCGCACCAACCGGAAACTCCAGGCGGGCGGTGATACGTTTGGAGAAGTGATGCTGGCGCCGGGAGGCAGTGCGGCAAATGTGGCGGTTTGGGCGTCCAGATGTGGCATGCCTACGGTATTCATCGGGAAAATCGGACGGGATCGGTTTGGTGAACTGGCAATCAACGACCTTTATCGGGAAAATGTACAGTTTGATCCCATTCAAACCGATGAACATCGAACTGCCGGTGTTGCGGTCTGGATCGACCATACCGGACAACGATCGATGGTATCCGGTCAGGGTGCAGACTTCTATCTTTTACCATCGGAATTACCCGTAGATGTGATCTCGAACGCCCGGCATCTGCATTTAACGGCATGGTCATTTTTTACAGACCCTCCCCGTTCTGCAGCCAGAAACGCCGCCCGTATTGCGAAGAAAAACGGAATCTCGCTTTCCCTGGATCCCGGTTCCTTTCAAATGATCGAAGAAATTGGCGTGGATAAGTTTATTCAATTTACCAATGATCTGGATATTGATATTTTTTTTCCTAATTTCGAAGAGGGTAAAATACTGACGGGTAAATCGGATGAGGAAGAGATCGCTCAAACGCTGGCAGCAATCTATCCCAGCGCCGTCATTGCGTTGAAGCTCGATAAAGATGGCGCACTGATCAATATTAACGGGAAGTCCACCCCGATTCCCCCGGGGACTGAAACCATTATAGACGCCACGGGTGCAGGTGATTCATTTGCCGGCGCTTATCTCTCTCAATATCTGAATACGAAAAACCATTTGAAAGCCGCCCGATTTTCCGTCAAAATTTCATCATGGGTGGTGAACAAGATCGGTGCACGTCCATCTATGGATCAAAATCTGCGTCATTTGATCCGGTGATTTTTCACAGCCTTTTTTCAAAACGGACACCTTTGTCCCCCATGCCGGCTGTAACATGGATAGAAGCGGCAGAAAAATTTTCTTCATGTGAAGAGGAAGCCAGTAAATTTAAACCTCAAAAAAAGATCCGTATCCCATTGATTAGTTACGGATTAACCAATTTTGCATTTATCAAAATTCTTGGAGAATCGTCAGCATAATGAAATATGTTTATAACTTCGGAAATGGCAAAGCAGACGGTACCGCTGCGGATAAAGACCTGCTGGGGGGTAAAGGCGCTAATCTGGCAGAAATGACCAATCTGAATATTCCCGTTCCCCCGGGATTTACGATCACAACCGAGGTGTGCGCCTATTATATGCAGCGCTCCAGATATCCTGAAGACCTCGCCACTCAAATCGAACAGTCTCTGAAGGGATTGGAAACCATCATGGATCAGGGATTCGGCAATCCGCAAAACCCATTGCTGGTATCCGTTCGTTCCGGCGCGCGTACGTCCATGCCGGGCATGATGGAAACCGTCCTGAATGTGGGACTCACCACAGACACCATTCCGGGTCTGATCGCGATGACTGGCAATGAGCGGTTTGTTTATGACGCATACCGTC
>Ga0100389_1001936_pt1 | contig 16566 bp, 19 predicted proteins | sample CryGeymeta201513_FD_81537 | JGI IMG/M metagenome (GOLD analysis project Ga0100389, IMG submission 81537) | Groundwater microbial communities from Crystal Geyser aquifers in Utah, USA - Crystal Geyser metaG 2015-13 | ecosystem: Environmental > Aquatic > Deep subsurface > Groundwater | place: USA... | reverse complement strand
TTTTCGTTTTCGCTTTTTGACCAAACCATCGGCACGACAACATTGATTTTCTTGATGGCAATTTCAACAGATGACTTTGCGTCTCCCGGCGCGTCCGGGTCATAGCCATTCGTGATTTCCTGCCGGTCGCTGAAGCCGTCGCCGTCAGTGTCGGGGCTGGCGGGATTTGTCGAGTGGACATATTCAAGATAGTTCGGCAGTCCGTCGCCGTCCGGATCATCATCGTACTTTTTGTTGGAATCAACCAATCCGTAATACGCGGCCCATTCGTTGTAGCCCAGCTCATAAACGTCGCTAGCGCCAACTCTCTTTTTGAATTCGTCCCCCAGTTTTCCGGCAAAAGATTCTTCCGTGGTGAAAGTTTTTTGGGGACTGGGCTTTAGATTGAGATTGGCAAGATAAAAGAGAACGGCGAAAATAACCAAAAATATAATAATGGCACTGATGATTTTTTTCCAATATTTTTTCAGGACTTCAAAAAGTTTTTTCATGGCAATTCTGCAGGTGTCGGACACCTACAGATACGTTAAGAGGTCCGACCGCCGGCCAAAAAGGAGAGCGGACGGACCTCGTTGAAAAGCGTTTATGTTAATACTATTTTCTGTATCTTTTAACTGCGTAAGCAGAAAGACCGGAAACAACCGCGATAAGACCCAAACCAACCGCGCTCGGACCCGTCGCCGGCAGTCTCTGCGCTGTTTTCACTATAACAACCTTTTTGCCGTCGTGGTCGTGACGATGTCTGTGCTTGTGGTCTTTGTCACAATCTTTGCCGCAATCGTCATCGGAATCAGCCTCCGCGCTGGAACTGGCAGAAGAACTGGCCGAAGAACCAGAGCTGGAAGAATCGGAAGAAGAACTGGAGTTGCCACTGTTACTGGAGCTCGAACTCGAATCGGCGCTTGAGCTACCACTTGATCCCGCGCCTGCACTTGCTCCGTCCGCGCTGGCGCTCGCGCTCGCGGAAGAGCTCGCGCTTGAGCCAGAACTGGAACTGGAACTTGATTGCGCTTTGACTGTCGCGATCCTACCAACAGTGAAAAATAGAGCCAAGATCACAACTGCCAAAATTTTTCCGCTAATCTTTTTTGCCTTTACCATATAATTGGTAAATTATTAATTAATTATTATCCAAAATAGGATATAGTAGGCTAGCAGAATGGAGACTTTTTGTCAAGGTGAAAAACGAAAAATTTTTAAAGTTTAACATGACATCCTAAATAGAGCTTATATATAGTATTTTCGGTCGGAAAAACCATAAAAATATTTCCACGAATAAAAAAACCTCCCAATTTCCTTAAGATTGGAAGGTCTGCTGCACCCCATGTTCTGGTATGCAATCTATTTCTTAGCTTTAGCTGCCGCTGCGGCTGCGGCTGCAGCGGATGCGCTTGCAGCCGAGCTTGAGCTCGAACCGCTCGATGCTGAGCCTCCAAGGCCACCAGCACCTCCCGCGCCGCCTTGGCCGCCCTTGCCAACAGCCTTTTGCTTTTGTAGCTGTTGCTGCTGATTGACAAGATTTATGTCGCCGCCGCCGGTCGGCATCATCGTGGCAAGAAAGGCCGCATCTACACCCCGATTAATGAGACAGCCCGCTAAATTCGTGAGGCCGACAGCCCACCAATTGGGATTATTGTCGTTCCAGGCATAGACGACCTGCCCGCGGACAATTACCTGATGGCGGTAGGTCCTCTTCACCGTCTTCTTCAGCTGCCCCTTATAGTTGTTACACTTGGGCTGAAGGTTTGGATAATTCTCCACTGTTTCTTCTTCATCCATGAGGGTTGCAATTGCCCCCTCGTTAAACGGGTGATACGATACAAAACCTTTCTCGAAGGTGCCGTCGCGGGTTATGTCTCCCGCGGCACCGATTTTGATGGCACTCCTCCCGTAGGGAGAGTAAAAAGTTTCCTCGTGCCGGTACTGAACTGGCGGACCGGCACAACTGGCGATAAATAGAACCGCCAGAACCATAGCCACAAGACAGGTTTGTTTTTTTAGGGCATACATAACCTCACCTCACTTTTTTTCGACATAGCCCGGCGAATCTGGCATTCGCAGAGCGTTAGAGGAGTCCAACAGCTCTCTGGTGGGAACCGCGTACTCCTCCCGAAAAAATCTGGCCTTAGGAACTTCGTATTCCCTAGACGCGTCCTGCAGGTCCGAGACAATCATCCCTCCCGGACTTTCACGTCGGAAGCGGCTAGCAAGTTGGCCCACTTCTTCTGGGCCTCGCCGGTCGAAGAGGTAGTACTGCGTTTTTACTTCCCTATTAGACACCGGCGGTGCGGGTTTAGCCGTCGGGGTTGGAATTGATTCCGCTGGTTTGGCTGCCAGAGCAGAAGTTCCCGGAACCGCAGGCTTCACCGACGTCGGAACAGAAGCCACTCTAACTTCGGGCGACTTCGGGGCTGGCCTCGCCGTTTCAACCGGCCTCGGAGGCAGTGTTGGTTGAGGCGCTGGCGGCAAAGGTCTCTGGGAGAGTACCTCCATATTTGCCGCATGGCCCTGTAAGTAACCCGGAAAGACGCTATTCACAATAATAGCCTGTTCCGGGGTAAATTCCCTATTTTCGCCGGAAAACGCTCTGGCCTCTGCCCCGCCCCAAAAAAAGACGAAGGCGACAGCCAAAAAAAAGAATAACGGAATTTTTTTCACGGTCACCTCCTATTATGACCTTATTTTAATGAGCTCTCTCATATTGAGAGCCAAATTTTTACCTGAATCACGAAAATTAAGATGAAAATCTGACTTTCAAAATAACAAAAAATAATAGCATACTTTACGACTTTGTCAATCTCTCAACGCGCCTGTCCATAATTTGCCTTGTATATGCTATTTTAGGCCGCGTCAAAAAGAAAAGATTTTATCCCCTGTCAAAATTTCTTTCACCGAAGTTTCGTTGCCATCCGTCTTTTTGACTTTGATTTTCACCGGCAATTCGCCTGATCCGGATTGTTTTTGAACCATCAGGCTATACGCGTCCTTTTGAAAATCCTTGGGAAAATTATATTTCATTACAACTGTTTTCGTCTCTCCAACCGGAACATAAACGGAATGCGCGAAAACGTTTTTTCCAAGCTCCTGTCCGAATTTCACTTCGCCGTTTTTTACTTCCCCGCCTTCGTACCAGGTTTCGGCCGGCGCGTACACCCGCAGCCAGTCGTTGTAATTGGTCGTCATCCAGTCCCGCGTCCGGCAGGTATGCTCATAAATTATTTGAAGAGTCGCTTGCGGAAAATCCCCGTGAAAATCAATTGTGTAATCAATAGAGCGCCTGATGCATAAGTCGCTTTTCAGCGAATTCAAATTAGCATCAACAATCATCAAATAATCGCCGCCAGAATCTCTGACTTTCCCGCTCCAGTTCATATTGTCAACTTCGGCTTGAAGCTCCGTATCTTTGAAAAAGAGCTGGATGTCTTTTTGCTTGAGATGTTTTTCGATTTCTTTGGCCAGTTCCAGCTGCTGGGAAAGACTGAAATTATGAACTTTTTCGGCAAGAATCGCGGCCAGCTCTTTCATTATATTTTTCCGCTCGCCTTTTTCAATTCCCTGTTCGGCAAAACCTTTTTCCACCTGGTATTCAAGCTGGAGAATAGCCGTCTCATTATTGTATTCTCCCGGATACTCGTCAATTTTCACCGGACCAGTGATGGAAAGGAGTGAGTTCAGCACGTTCGTGTTGACGGCGATCACGCCGTCGAAATTCTCGGCTCCTTCACCAAGCTTGTAAAAATATTCCGCTTTCTCGGCGTTGGCCGCGAAATCCGGCGACCAATTACTGTCGCGAAGTTTCCAGCCTTTGATATGAAAAGTTTCGCCCATCGGATAAGGCGGCGTTTCAACGTCGGGAATCCGCCCGTCGAAAACTCCCGTGTCGTGAACCTGAAGGTCGCTTATTTTCCCTCTGTTCACTTTCACTATCCCGAACGAACCCAAAAATCCGCCGCCCGGGCGAAGCTCCATGTCGTTCTGGAAAAGAATGAGAAAAGTTTTTTCTTTATTAAAGCCGCCTGCCTTCCCGTAAATATCCGCCAAAACCTGAAGTTCGTTGCGCCGCTCGTTGCCAATAGGCGCTATTTTGAGAAGAGGCTTGAGACTTTGGATATTTTTGTTTTTTATCTGAAGAAAAACATACCACCCAAAAAGAGCCAGAATCGCAATCAGCCAAAATATAAGCCAGAATTTCCAGGAATACCTTTTTGAAAGATTATTTGCGGGTTTATTCATAACAGCCCAATCTACCAGCTTCTCTGTCTTTTGTCAATACCCTAAACTTTGAATCAAAAGGATATTTGCTGATAGATTGCAAATAGCACAACCGAGGCTTATACAAGCCATTTTTAAAATAACATCCCTTATTTAAGCCCCTTTTTTATTTCCGAAATTATCTCTAAAAATAAAATTTTTAAAAAAACTTGACAAGTTCCGCAAATAAACTAATATAAACTTACCAGTTGGGGTTGGAGGTACAGTTCGGCAAGCGGGTTCTCCCAGGAGGGGGGGAAAATTAAAAAGCTTGCTGACAGGGAAGTCCCGCTTTCAGCCTCGACTGGTAAACTGGTAAATTGTACCTTTATTAGACCCGCGTGCTCGGAGCTCGCGGAATTGATATCAAACCTGATATTTAGAAAGGCTGGCAGCCTTATGACGGATGACCGTCGAAAGAAAATAGAAATTTCTCTATTTAAACAACTTACCTGGCTGCCAGCCACCCTTTCCTTGCTACGGCAAGGTTTTTTTTATTTTCAGCCTTGACAAAAGTCTAAAAAGCATTATTTTAAAATCAAGGAAGGCTTGCTTGGGCCAAACAGTGCCGCCCAAGCTAGTCAGCCTACTCCCGGCAGAGGGTTGGACTAGCCAAAGGCTTGCCAATACTTCACTATGCCGGGAGTATTTATTTCCTAAGCGCCTCAATCGGCGAAAGCCTTGAGGCTTTCCAAGCCGGGTAAATTCCGAAAATTATTCCAGTGACGGCCGAAAAGCCGACGGCGGTGAAAATCGTTCTGGCCGGAACTGAAAACTGAAGAAGAAAGCCGAGCCGGATCAGAAAATTGTTGAGAAGATAAGTGGCCACCACGCCAAAAACAATCCCCACCGCTCCGCCAAGAAGCGTGACAATAATGGCTTCAAAAAGAAATTGGCGCAAAATTCCCGAATTTGAGGCGCCGACCGCTTTTCGGAGGCCAATTTCGTGAGTCCGCTCGGTGACGGCCACGTACATCACGTTCATAATCCCCACACCCCCCACAATAAGCGAAATGGAAGTGAGAGCCAGAAGCAAATAATTTATCGTTCCGAAAACCTTATCAATCATCTCTTTTCCTTCGGCGGCCGACATAACCGTGAAATCTTCCTTGTCGGGATTGGTTATGTCGTGTTCTTTGCACATCGCTTCCCGGATGTCAACCGCCGTTTCCTCGATGCGTGAAGTGTCTCTCACTTTGAAAGTAATGAACTGAACGTAATCAATACCCATTAGCTTTTTGTTAAGAGTCTTGAGGGGAACATAAATCGCGTCGTCAAAATTGAAAAATCCGGCCGCTCCCCGTTCTTTTACCACGCCGATGACGCGGTAGCTCTGGTTTTTTATCTTGATATTTTTCCCGACTGCGTCCCCTTCCCCGAAAAAACTTTTTTTGACACCCGCTCCAATCACTGCCACTTGAGCCACACCGGCTTCATCTCCTTCCCCAAAAAAAGATCCTTCAGTCATTTGAATTTGGCGGTCAATTTCCGTATAGCCCGGATTCACTCCAAAAAGAATAACTCTTTTGTTTGTTCCATTGTAGCTTACCAATTCCTGATCAATGTTCCCAGCGCTCCAGGTCCGGACATTCGGGATTTTCGCCACCGCTTCAGCGTCTTCTTCTTTGAGTGTCGTGATTGCCAGTCCTGTCGCCCGGCCAGTGATATTTTCCGAAGAAGTTTCAGAAACACCCGGAACTTTCACTTCCACCTGAATATAATCCGTTCCAAAAACCTCGACTTGCCCCATAACATAATTCTTGAGCCCCGCTCCGCCGGCCATGACGATTATGACTGACGTTATCCCGATCACAATCCCGAGCACCGTAAGCGCCGTCCGCAATCTGTTCACTTTGAGATTGCGAAGAGCCAGGCGAAAAACAACCGCCCATTCATGAGGAGAACGGATTGTTAAATGTAATAGTGAATGGAAAAAACTTTTCATATTCAATTATTCGTACCGCAGCGCTTCAACAACATTGAGTCTCGCGGCTTTGCGGGCAGGGTAAATTCCAAAAAATACTCCCACCAGTGCCGAAATGGAAACTGCCAGAAGAATTGACGAGGGAATGACGATAAACGGCCAGTGATAGCCCAACTTTTGAATAATGAGGGCCGCCAAAGCGGAAATTGCAATACCGGAAATGATGCCAACTATCCCGCCGATAAGCGTAATCACCACTGCTTCAATCAAAAATTGAAGCATAATTACCGAATTTTTGGCGCCGATCGCTTTCCGCAGGCCCACTTCGCGAATGCGCTGATTGACGGAAATAAGCATCGTGTTCATTATTCCCACTCCGCCGACCATCAAAGATATAGCCGCGATAGCCGCCAGAAAATATTTTATCGCTCCGGTCACTTTCGTAATCACTTCCAGTCCTGTTCTTTGATCGCGCACTGAAAAATCATCGTCCTCCGGCTTTTTGATATCGTGCTGCTGGCGAAGCGTGGCAATAACATCAGCCTTCGCCCGGTTAATATTTCCTTCACTGTCAACCTTGAGACGGATAAAATTGAGATAATCCACCCCCAGCATAATTTTTTGGGCCGTGAAAAGAGGCATAAAAACAGCCGTGTCCTGATTGGAAAAGGCCGCCGAGCCCCGCTCTTCGAAAATCCCGATGACCTCAAAGCTCTGTTCACCGATTTTTATTTTTTTTCCAATCGCGCCGCTGTCTTCCTCAAACAGATCCGAAGCTACTTCTGACCCCAAAACAGCCAGCCGCGCCAGGCTGACCTCCTCTTCTTTCGTGAAAAAACGACCTGCGGCAATTTTGGCGTTTTCGACATCAATGTAGCTGGCCGTCGTCCCCCGATAAGTATAGTTTTTGTCTATTTCCCCGTACTGGACCGTGTCGTTGCCGCTGATATAGCCGGCTCCGTCCGTCACGTTGGGAACATTGCTCCTCTCGAGCAGCGCTTTCAAATCGTCGTATTTGAGAGTGGTGATAACTATTCCCAAGACGCTGGCGGGCGGTCCTTTCTCTTCAGCCGCTCCGGGAAGAACACCAATCAAATTTGAGCCCAATCCGCGCATCTGATCCAAAATGAGTTCTTGAGCACTGGTGCCGATAGCCATAATAATAATCACCGAGGCGATTCCAATCACAATTCCAAGTATCGTTAAAAATGAGCGGAACCTGGCCGCTTTGAGATTGTTGCAGGCGATTTTGATAGGATCGGAGAGTCTCATATTAAATAGCAAAAAGCAAATAGAAAAAATACATATAAAATATAAAACTGTTCGTGCGCGGAAGCGCACACCAAATTTTTGCTATTTGCTATTTTCTATTTGCTATTTTATTTTAATAATTTTTCTTCTCCGTCCGCCAGCAACCTCTTTTTCACCAAATAATCATCTTTCACCTTCCCGTCCAGCATTTTTATAATCCTCCTGGCGTGTTCGGACGTATAGGTTTCGTGGGTGACCATCACGATAGTATGGCCTTCGTCGTTCAGTCTCTGCAGAATCCGCATAATCTGGAGTCCAGCTTTAGAATCAAGGTTTCCCGTCGGCTCATCAGCCAAAATCAACGCCGGGTCGTTGACAAGAGCCCGGGCAATCGCCACTCTCTGCTGTTCCCCGCCGGAAAGCTGGTTGGAGAAATTATTGATTCGGTGTTCGAGACTCACCGCCATAAGAGCCTCGTGAACTTTTTTTCCAATGAGACTGCGCGATTCTTTCCGCTCGTCGTAGAGAAGAGGAAGTTCGACATTTTCAAAAACGGTTGTCCGGGGCAAAAGATTGAAAGACTGGAAAACAAAACCGACTTTCTGGTTCCGGAGAAACGCCAACTCATCATCGCTGAATTCTTCCACGTTACGGCCCTCAAAAAAATATTCTCCGCCGGTCGGCCGGTCCAAAAACCCGAGAAGCTGCATTAAAGTTGATTTTCCCGATCCGCTCGGCCCCATAATCGCCGCGAATTCTCCTTTTTCAATATCAAAAGAAACCCCGCAAAGGGCTTTTGTTATTACGCCTTCGTTATTATATTCTTTGCAAAGGTTTTTGACGGAGATTAACATAATAAAAAAATTACGCTATTTCGCCGACGTAACCACCTGCTCCCCCTCTTTCAACCCGCCCGCAATCTCCACCATCCCCTCATCCCCCTTCATTCCCGTTTTTACTTCCCGGTCAGCCGGTTTTCCGTTTTCCAAAACCTGCACAATTTTTTTTCCATTGCTTTCCTTCACCGCCCGCTCCGGGATTGTAAGGACGCCCGATTTCTGGGCAACCAAAATGTCAAGGTCCGCGCTTATTCCATCCTTGAAGCGGGTATCATCGCTTTCCATCGCCAGTTTCACGACGTAATCAACCACGTCCTGCACAACCGTTGCCGAAGGATCAACCGAGACAATAGTCGCGCCGAACTTCTCATCCGCCTCAAAAGCGTCGAAAACGACTTCCGCGTTTTGGCCGACTTTAATCTTGGCAATATCGGATTCAGGAACTTTGGCTTCCAGAACAAAATCATAAGAAATCATCTTGGCAAAAGCGTCCGTCGCCGTCGCGCCGATCACTTCGCCGACTTTGTAGTTCACTTCTTTTATAATTCCGTTGGCCGGAGCGCGAAGAACAGCCTTTCCGAGATTCACGAGCGCCGTTTCGTAAGCCGCTTCATAAGCCGCGACCGTCGCGTCTTTCGCGGCCTTTACGTAATTTGATTCGGCGGCATCAAGAGCGGCTTCGGCCGTATCCAATTTGTTTTCGGCTGAAGTTTCAGCGAGATCTGCCGTCTGGTCAGCCACGTCCAGCGCGTCTTTGGCCTGCTCGTAATTGGCCTCGGCCGTGTCAAGAGTGAGTCTGGCTAATTTGGTCGTCGCGCTGTCCGCGCCGTTTTCGTCTTTCACTTTGTCATAATATTCCTGCGCGTCTTCGTAATAATTTTTGGTGTCGGACACTTTTTGCCCGGCCGCGGTGATGTTTTTCTTATTGAGACTCTTTGTGTCGTCAAGATATTTTTCGGCGTTATCCGCTTCCACTTCGGCGCTGTGAATCGCGTCGTAGTTCGCTCCCGCGTCCGCCCGGGCCTTGTTCAGATTCGCTTTGGCCTGATCAACGGCGAGCTGAAGGTTTATGTCATCAAGATATCCAATCACGTCGCCTTTCCCTACTTTCTGCCCCACCCTCGCGTCAACCGACTTCACCCGGCCGGTATTTTCAAAATTGAGGGAAATCGTGTCATTGGCTTTGAGCGTTCCGCTCACTGAAATCGTTTCTTTTAGATCTCCCCGCTTCACTTCGGCAGTATTGTATTCCGTCTTTGGCTTTCGCAGAAAGGAAAAATAAACAATCCCGCCGAGGAAAGCGACTGCAATGAGTGTCCAGATTACGGTTTTTCGCTGAAACATTGAAAAATTGATCATTGACTGAAAATTGTGAATTGAAAATTGAAAATTAATTATATTTATCTCAAACTAAATTTGATTTTCCCCAACCTCTCAATATCCAAATTTATTTTCTCTTCAATTATATTCAAATCCTCCATTCCATCAATATATTTTTTCGCCGCCGAAAAAAATTCGTCTTCTTTTTGGGAAAAATTATTGTAGCTCGCGTCCAGCTCGCTGGTATTTTCAGATTTTAGCGCGGCCGTTTCTTCCATCCTCGCCAAAAAATTATTCATTGCCTCTTTGAGATTTTGGGCGCTTGGGCGCAAATCTCCGGGCAGCGCCTCCGTTTTCACCGCGCCGGCCTTCTCCTTTGCCCGCGCGATCAGATTTTTCATCTCATCGAGTGAAGCGCTTTCTCCGATCTCGCCAAAAACCGCCGCCACCTCAATAATCTGGCTCATATAATCAATAATTCCTTTGAGATCCGAGGCCTGGCGGCTGACTTTTGAAAAATAATCAACCGTCAGATTTTTGGCGGATTTTGTCATTTTCAAAGCGCCCAGTTCTTCCGTTTCCCGCCTGGCCAGTTCCGAATCGCGAATGATTGAATCCAGCTTTTCCTTGAACTGGCCCGATTCTTCCCGAATCGCGGCTGTATCCTTCTTTCCGCTGTCCCGAAAACTTTTCTCAATTTCCTCAACTTGAGAGCTGAAATCGTGCCTGGACTTTATGTCCCCGAGCTGCTGCACGAAACCGCGAATTTTTTTTCCATTGTAAAAGCCGTAGGAAAAAGTTCCCACCGCGGCAAGAAGCAAAATCAAAAGAAAATAGAGAATGAATTTTCTCATTGGTATAATTATGCTTCAGGAAAAAAGAAAAAGCAAGAAGAACTTGCTTTTATGTCTTTGGGTATAATCACGATATCAGGACATTGCGGTTGCCCTGCTTATTCTCGATTTGCCGACTCTTATCTCCGCTGGATAATCTTCGTTACTGTTTTTGTCCCGGTTGAGTTGCTCGCTTGAACGCTCACTGTATTCGCTCCAAGCTCAAGGGATATTCGGGCAGCAAACTTGCCTTTCTTTTTCGCTCTTAGAGTCGCTTTCACTTGGCCGTTTACGGAGATTACAACCGTGAGATATTTTCCCGTCTTGCCCGTCAGCCTAATGGAAGATTTTTTGGTTCTCTTTTTGAGGCTGACTTTGAGAGTGAGCCTTCCTTCCATATTTTTTTAGACCTGGCGGAAAAGTAAGTTGCATGATTCACGGTAAACTGGCATATGTATGAACCTTCCATATCGTCACCCGACACCCTCGTAAAATCTGAACCAAAAGCCTGAACATTTTGAGTGCTTATCAGCGGCGCTAAACCTACATTGAGGTAAGATTTATTGTCAGAAGATTGCTCGCAATCGTTGTTAAAACCAGTGGAGCAGATACCCACACCGCTGTCTCTCACTCCGATAGTTATTGTGACAGCTTGATCCTGTTCGGTAGTATTTACTTCCGTTGGAGTAATATTCAAGGATATAATTTCCAGCGCGGTAGAATCTTCAAAGGCCATTGTCGTTTTCGGACAAAAAAACACCGCAAGAAATACGGCGAATGCAATTACTACAAAAAAAGCCGCCTTTTTATTTTTGTTTTTCATTTTTTTACGCTAAATCTTATCTAGGTGGATAATACTATATTCACTAAAATCAAGCAAGGCGGAGTTATGTATATTTTCCAACCAACCAAAAAACACCTTAAATAAGGCATTTTTCCGGACTATAAAACCGGAAAGTTTGAAACTGGCAGGAGCGCAAGGATTCGAACCTTGACGAACGGTTTTGGAGACCGTTGTGCTGCCATTGACACTACGCTCCCAATTTACACCTTCACTTCCTTATGCGGCGTGTGCTTGCGGCAGGTTTTGCAAAACTTTTTGAGAGAAAGTTTTTCCTTGATTTTTTTCTTGTTGCGGCAGGTGTGATAGTTCACTTTTTTGCAAACATCGCACCGGAGACCCACGAGATTTTCTTGAGACAAAATGTTTCAAATTAAAATTTAAAAACGAAGAACTAAAAACTAAGGAGCCGCTTTAGTTTTTCGCTTATCTTAGTCAATCCTTTCCCACTTATTTTTTTCCGGATCGTACTGATAGGAGTTCGTGTCGCCGACGTCCTCGTATTTGTCGCTTCCCTCTTTTAGAATGTAATCGTCTTCTCCCATTTCCCAATAGGCCAAAACTTTCAGGTCGTACCCTCCGCCCGCTTTGGCCGCCGCTTCTACCAGTATTTTTCGGGCGGTGTCCTCGTCAACGTCCGAATTTTCGTCGTCCTCGACCGCGTCGTAGTATTCCACATAGGCGTGGCTTTCGTCAACAAATTCAATGATGTCAGCCGCCCATTTCTGGTACTTGGCTTTTTTGGACGCGATTGAGTTGATGTTCGCGGCGACATAATCCATCAGTTTGCGGCGCTCATCAAGAACGTTTTTGTTGGTTTCGGCTCCGGTACATTTCACTTGCGCAACCGCCAGCTCCTTTTTTTCAGAGTTTTTCACGCCCTGCACTTCCACTTCGCGGTCTTCAAAATAATCAAGTTTTGCCAGATTGCTTCCCGCAAGAGCAATGCTTTCCGGCCCTTCGATGAAATAGGAATAGCCGCTGAACTGCTTGGCGGCTTCGTCATCCGGATAGACCCGTCGCAATTTTCCGCTGACCGTTGTCTGGCTTCCCGACTGGTCGGCAATTTTGAGCCACTCCCCGGCTTCGCACTGGGCATTGAAATTTTCCATTTCCTCGTCAAGATTTTCTTCGTCAATCGCCAAAATATCATCCCCATTGATTGCGTCCTCAAATGAAGATATTTCCGCGCCGTTTTCGCCTCCCTGCAGAAGCTTATTTTTTGCCTTGTAAGTCGAGTACCACAAGAAACCGGCGAAAATGAGAGCGATCGCGACAATCCCTCCCCAGATTAGTTTTGATTTGTTCATGTTTTTATGTATCACGTATTATGCATTAAGTATAAAGTATATTTATTTTTTTTCAAATACTTTTTAAATTTTGAGCCCAAAGGGAGAATCGAACTCCCGTCTCTTCCTTACCATGGAAATGTTCTGCCACTGAACTACTTGGGCGTTTCAACGCAAAAATATATTAGCACGGCAGACAAAAACCAACAATACAAGACCCAAAGTTATTTTTGAAAACCTGGTTTTCAAAAATAAAAAGGGGAGGCAACGCCCGAAGGCGTCATCTCCCCCTTTCACACACCGTGCTAGTTTAGTATCTCGCCCGGAGAGTGTTAAATTATTTCATACCATATCCGATCCCACTCGCCGTAATACAGCCACTTTATGTGCTCCGTGAACATCCTGACGCAACCAGCGGAATCAGGATCGCCAGGCATCACTCCGCCATGTAGTAAATAAAATCCCGAAAGCCTAATTGAATAGGGCATAAGCACGTTATATATAGTTGACCAGTGGTCTACTTCTTCGCGCTTAGCCCAGCCTTTCATCTTGGGAGTTTTCTTGTTTCCTTCTGCTCTCGCAGTTGAAACCGGAAAGCAAGCCGACAAATAACCACTCCGGTAATAAGCCATTAGTTGTTTTTCAATGCTTATTACTAGACTGTCAGGAAATTTTGCCAGCCGACTCTCGAATTCCGGAAAGGCTTTGGGCTGAACGGACGTATCCAGTGGTATTAGAATAGTTTCCCGTCCCGTCTGATTCGGTTGGCCTTCGCTTCCCCGCGGATAGGCATAATGCAAGCCGTTGAGAACGGCGATTGCCTCCCGGGCTTCAAAGTAGTGCGCGTTGAGCAGCGGCGTCCGGCGGCAGACTTGATAGATTGCCTGTCCCATCGGCAGAACGATTTTAAGACAGGGCACGCCGTAATAATTAACTTCGCCCAGAAACGTATAATTGGCGTCGGCAAACTCTTGGATCAGCCTTTCCCTATCCAGTTGATAGGCCAAGGCAGATTTGTCAAAGAACAGCATGCCTGCCAAAACAATCGCCAAAACAAGCCACAATATTTTTTTCATCCTCCCATCTCCTCCTTGAATTGGTTTTTCGCTCTTGAAAACTTAATAGCACATATCGGCCGAATAAATCAAGGAAAACTTCTGAGTAGCAACAAAAAAAATTATGCTATAATGTTACCATGGTCATCAAATTCGTCTACACAATTTTCCTCGCCCTTCTCATCGCCCTTTTTGTGGGACTCGGGATCAGCGCTTTTTATCCGGCGCCGAAGGAGCCGCAATTTCCCATAGAGCTTGACGCCGAAAAGCCGGGTTGCGAAGAAACCCAGGAGCTCAAGAACATTCGCGAAGAATACAACCGCTCCCAAAGAGATTTCACCGAAAAGTTCAAACCCTACAGCCGCAATGTCTCGATTATCTCCATCGCCGCCGCAATTTTGATTCTCGTCGCCAGCCTCACCCTTCTTTCCAAAATCAAAATGATCGCCGACGGGATTCTTCTGGGCGGAGTTTTCACGACAATTTACAGCATCATCCGCGGGCTGATGAGCGAAGACACCAAATTCCGGTTTTTGATCGTGACGATCGGTCTCCTGATCGCACTCGCGCTGGGATACATCAAATTTATAAAACCAAAGGAAGAAACGGAGAAAAAATAGTCTATCTGCTTTTGCTACCATTATACCAATAATAGTAGTAACGGCTGAAAAACAAAAAGCCCTAACCTTGCGGCGGGGCTGTTTCTCTTAAATTCCGATTTTCCCCAATATTTTTTTCGCTAAGGTCGCTAAGGTTGAGCCTTAGCGAAACTCCAATTAGCGGCCGGATCTCGCCGCAAAATTGAAAATAAAAAAATAATCTTTCCATTTCTTGTCGGAAGATCCGTAAATATTTTCGAACGCGAAATAATCCGCCAGCGCTTCCCGCGTGCGGGCGATTTCCCGCAAACGCCTTTTGTTTTTCGCGTCCGCCAGAGTCAAATCCACAAGTTCCAGCGCCCGATCAAAAGCTCTTTGGCTATAATCGAAATTATTTTTTTTCTTCCAGCTGATCGCCCTTTCAACCTCGCTGCCGACATTCGCCATCTGTTCAACGAGAGAAAGTTTATTCCATTTTCCGGAAGCTAATTGCTTGTGCTGATTATTCATTTCTGGATAAGCTTATTTACAATTGTTCGGATATTAGAACGTATTTTTGCGTCTTCCACTCCCCGGCTGCGGTTTCCCTGCGATGGACGCAAATTAATCATGGAATCAAATTCAATAAAATCGTCTCCCTCAAGCTCGGGATAAATATTTATTCCCCAAAGATCCTTTTGCTTCGACCCTTTTTCCAAAAGCAAGGCTTCCAGATCGGCGTGAAGTTCCGCGTCAACCGCCATAATCTGCTTTTCCACATCCGCAACCGCTTTCACAAGGTTTCCGAAAGTTTTTTTCGCCATATTATCCAATTCTCCCAGAGGAATGTTCTTTTCAATAATTTTCATATTCTCAAATAAAATATCATTATTTATATTATACATTAGATTTTTAGCTTGTCCATTTTATAAAAAAACACCACGCTACGCGCGAGCGGCGGGGCTGTCTTTCGGGAGTTCCTAAGGTTGAACCTTAGGAAAGGTTAAAAAGAAATTTGGGAAAAATAAAAAGAGCCAGGGGCGGCTCGACAAGTTTCGTCATTTATTACCGCTCCCGGCAAGTCCTGCACACGCTTGGCCCGGATACTTCCATCGCGGGTTACGCGCCTGGCTTTTCCACCGCGGCCTGGTTGGCGATCTCCATCGCTCCCAGATTCACCACAGGAGATCCCCGAATGGCCACGAACAGAAAAAGAGAACCGCCCATGGATTTTCCCTCCGCTCGTTGGCTAGTTTGTCAAGGTACCCCTTTCTTTAGACACGGATTCTACGATTAAAAATTGATTAACAAATTGAATCGGCGGCATTTTGAGAGCGGTGTGAATCCGCTCGTTATTGTATTTCCAGACGGCACGATAAATTTCATAAACCAATTCCCCTAGCGTTTCAAATCTTCCGGGGTCGCCGAGGTCAACCTTGAACTGCGAATAAAACGATTCCTGGTAGCCGTTTTCCCAAGGAGAAGCCACATGACTCATGGAAAGACGGATGCCAAGACTTTCAGCCAGCTCCACGTAATCTTTGGAAAGATATTCGCTACCCTGGTCGGAGTGGAGAATGCCGGCAATCGGATGTTTGTGGACGGCGGACAAGAGGGCGTTCATCACCAGCTGGACGGAATGATTCGTCATCACGGAAAAGCCAACGATTTCCCGGGAGAACAAATCCATGATAGTCGCCAGATAGATGTTTTTCTTTTTCCAGACAAAATAAGTGAAATCGCTCACCCAGATGTGGCCGGGATTTTTCGGAAATTCAGCAAGGAGCAGATTCGGATAGGGTTCAAGCTCTTTTTTCTTTGATTTGCGCCACTTTTTGCCTCTTCTTCGGTATGGCTTGATGCCAAAAATGTGCATCACTCGCAGGATTCTTTTCTTGTTGATTTTGAGATAGAGAGCTAATCTTTTGTGGCCGTAGCTTGGAAACATTCTCAATGTTTTTTCGATTTCCTGCTTCAGGAGAAAATCTTTTTCCTGCATCTTGTGCTGGTAGTACAAAAGGGAGCGGGAAACGCCCAGAGCTTTGGCGATTTCCTTTTTGTTAGGCTTTTTAAGGTTCATGGCTAACTCTTTTTTTGGGCTTGGGAGAGCTTCATGGTGATTTCTCCCACGAGAGCCAGAAGTTCCTGGTTTTGCTTTTTAAGCTTGGTGACTTCCATCCAGCTGGGGTTCTTACTGGTACCTTTGGTAAGCCAGGAGTAGATGGTTTTAGTCGAAACCCCGTGCTCTTCCGAAGCTTGCAACACCGGAAGTCCTTCATCTTTGATTCTTTTGAGGATTTGCTCGCGCACTTCGCGGGAAACGCGGTGCCCTATGTTTTGTGTGCCCATATGCTCACATTATTTCATAGAAACTGTGTCCAGTAT
>Ga0100389_1001935_pt1 | contig 16567 bp, 12 predicted proteins | sample CryGeymeta201513_FD_81537 | JGI IMG/M metagenome (GOLD analysis project Ga0100389, IMG submission 81537) | Groundwater microbial communities from Crystal Geyser aquifers in Utah, USA - Crystal Geyser metaG 2015-13 | ecosystem: Environmental > Aquatic > Deep subsurface > Groundwater | place: USA... | reverse complement strand
GGCTGACGCCGGCTTGGGAAAAATCATCCTTTATGTCTTGGCTTATATCTCTTTTATCTCCCAAGATTAAAGCTTGCGCCAAGCCGGCTTCCGGTTCAGCGAGCCCCGAATCTAATATTAAGCGCAGCTTATCTTTCAAAATAAAAATATTTTTATAAAACCAATTGCCTCGCCCCGAGTCCGTCCTTATTATTTCCGGATAATAACAAACAGAGTAGATATCATATTTGGCCAAATAGCGGTCATAAGAAAAATCATTAAATTCTTCCGGCTGTTCCAATTGGCATTTTATCTCCAGTTCATCTCCGTAATTATAGCGGGGGTATAAATTGGTAGTAATTAATATTTTTCCGCCAATATTTCTTTGTAGAGACGCAAAATTTTGCGTCTCTACTTCATATTTTACATTATTATTCCTTACGTCCGGCTCTTTAACCACCAGGCCGGTAATATTTATTTCCTGACCGTTATAATGCCAAATTTTGTCAGGAGTATCGATCGGCAAGGCCAGACCAAAGCGCCAAACAGCTAAAAATAAAACCAATCCTACCCAAAAAATGAGACGGATTGGTTTATTCTGCCAAAATAAAATCAACAAAACTGTAAAGATAATCAAACCGGCAAACCAAGCTAAATTATAATGTAAAATTTTAACAGGCAGAAATGAAGCCAGGCCCGTACTAATAATAAAAAATAAACAGCTCGCGAAAAAAACCTTGGCTTTTGATAAATCATATGCCATAAAAAAACCAAAACAAAAAAATAATTTATGTATTACGAAAATATTTTTAGAAAGGTATCCTGCCGAAACAGCAATTTGAAAATTATATAAAAACCCCTATTTTCGCAACCACAGTTAAATCTAAAAGAGGTTCGACCTCTTTAAGTAGAGGTCGAACCTCTACTTTCCGTCATTCTGAACGGTGCGACCCGCCCGCCAATCGCCTATGCTCACGGCGTTGGCAGGCGGGAGCGGAGTGTAGAATCCCGCAGGTAATGGATTGTGCGAAAACCACGGGATCCTTCGCCTGCGGTTCAGGATGACGGGGAGAAAAAATGACAAAATATAGTAAATGCACAAGTCCTATTAAATTTTAGTCGGGGTCTATCTGGATTTAAGCTTTCTTAAATACGCTTCGGCTAACCCATCCAAATCCCCGTCCAGCACCTTTTCAATCTCCGGCGTTTCATAATTAGTGCGATGATCCTTGACCATTTTATACGGCTGCATCACATAAGAGCGGATCTGCTTCCCCCATTCGGCTTTTTGCGCTTCGCCACGTAATTTTTTGGCTTTATCTTCCTTGGCTTCTATCTGCATTTTATAAAGCTTGGCTTTTAAAATTTTCAAAGCCGTTTCCTTATTTTGGTGCTGGGAGCGCTCGCTTTGGCAGGCAACGGAAATATTGGTCGGCTTATGCACAATACGGACGGCTGAATCGGTGGTATTGACGCTCTGCCCCCCGGGGCCGGACGAGCGGAAGACATCAATGCGCAAATCTTCATTTTTAATTTCCACAGCCTCAGCTTCAGGTAATTCCGGAATAACTTCTACTAAGGCAAAAGAAGTGTGGCGCATGGCTTCGGCGTCAAAAGGCGATATGCGCACTAAGCGATGCACTCCGGATTCTCCTTTTAAATAGCCATAAGCCCAGCGGCCGCTTATTCTAATGGTAATGCTTTTTATACCGGCTTCCTGCCCAACGCTTCTATGGATAATTTCCGTTGGCCAGCCCTTTTTTTCAGCAAACCTTAAAAACATTCTTTCTAATATTTGCGCCCAATCCTGGGCATCCACACCGCCGGTGCCGGCATGGATGGATAAAATAGCGCTGCTATTATCATAAGGGGAAGAAAATAAAACTATAAATTCTAATTTTTCATATTCAGCCAAGAGCTCCTCGTATTTTTTACGCGCGTCTTCGGCAATGGAAATATCTTTTTCTTTTTGCCCGACAGCCACCAACTCCTCTAAATCTTTAATTTCTTTCTTTAATTCCTCCCATTTATTCACTTCCCCCTCCCGCTCGCTTAAATCTTTGTTAATTTTTACCGCCTCTTCCCGGTTCTGCCAAAAATCAGGATCGTTTAATTTTGTTTTTTGGCTTTTAATTTTTGCCTTTTGCCGATCAATATCTAAAAGCCCCCATGTCTTCTGGAGGCGTTCCCGCAATATTTCTATGTCTTTAAGTAAATTTTCCATATTATTCTAGAAAGGCAATCAGACTGTCCGAAAACTATTTTTTTTGTCATTCCCGACTTGATCGGGAATCCAGAAATGTTTAATATTAGACAAATTATGGATTCCCGCCTGCCTGCTCGCCTCGCTAAAGCTATGGCGAAGCGGACGGGAATGACAGTAAAGTGCAGTTTTTGGATAGTCTGTGCAATCTTCCCTTTAAATTATTTCATTTCCTCTAATTTCACTTTTACTACTTTCTCTTCTCCTTTATGCATAACTTTTAAAGTGATTTCATCGCCGGGATTTAATTTGCCGATGGCATTAGCTAAAGGGTTTTTCTCATCAATTTTTCCGTTATTAATTTCCAAAATAATATCATTTTCTTCCAAACCGGCCTTATCCGCCGGCGAGCCGGGAATCACTGCTAAATCAGTTTTATTATCTCCTCTCACTATCAGGGCGCCGTAATCAATCTTTAAATTATTGGCTGCCGCTATTGATTTATTAATCAATACATAGCGCACCCCCAGCCAAGGTCTGATAATGCGCCCGTGCTCTTTGACATTGTCAATACTTTTTTTAACTTCATTAATGGGAATGGCAAAGCCGATATTTTGCGCCCCCTGCACGATAGCGGTATTAATGCCGATTACCTGACCGGCAATATTCAGAAGCGGCCCGCCGGAGTTGCCCGGATTAATGGAAGCGTCGGTCTGGATTACGCCGGTTAATTGCTCGGAGCCGATACCGGGTCCGCCGGCTGTTATTGAACGGGACAAGCCGGAAATAACACCGGTAGAAACCGTATTCCTGAATTCTCCCAAAGCATTACCGATAGCGATGGCAGTCTGGCCGACTTTTAAGCCGGAACTGTCGCCCAATTCCACCACTGGCAAATTATTTTTATCTATCTTTAATACCGCTAAATCGTTAATCTGGTCTCGGGCAAGAACTTTAGCATCGTATTTATTGCCATCATTCATTAAGACCGTGTAACTAGCTTCTTCGTCAATTACCACGTGCTTGTTGGTGACTACAAAGCCGTCGGCCGAAATAATAAAGCCGGTGCCTCCGCCCACTTCCGTCTTTTCAGTGCCATTCTGCTTATATTGGGGTAAATTAAAATTAAAAAAATCTCCAAAATCATCTCCAAAAAACTGGCTAAAAAAATCATTGTCGGGGATGGAATAGAATTTCTCTATTTTTGGCAAATCTTTCGTCACTATTATGCTTACTACCGCCGGCGAAACTTTTTCCACGGCGGCAATTATAGCCGATTCCTCTTCAATTCTTTGTATTTTATTTCCACTAGTATTATCAGCCGATAAATTCTGCCCATTTTTCATTACTGATGTTTTAAACCACTTTAATATATTCGGCCCGCCAGCGGATAAACTGCCGGCCATATAGCCCATAATTCCGCCCGCCGCCGAGCTTAAAATGACGGCAGAGATTATCACGGTAATAAAAAACTTTTTAAAATTTTTTTCCATATTTTTAACTGTTTAAAAATTAATAAAAATTTAATAATAACCATTATACAAAAAAATTTTATAATTGGCAATCAGACCTTTCGGCTCCATTAGTTTTTAATCCGCCCTGACTTCATAAACCCGATACAAACTATCCTCCCCGTTCTCAAAATATTCGCTGACCAGAGCCTCCTCAATCATTTTTACATCCATTCTTTCAAAATCTGCGTTGTGCGTATCCATAAATCTCTGTGAGCCCTCACGCAAGTGCATATCAAATAGAATTGGCCTCCTTGTCTTTTTCGGCCTTTTTCTTTAACTTATCAATTAATTCCGACATCATCTTCCAGCCGATTCCCTGCCCTTGAGCTTCAGCCACAACCGCAATATCTTCAAGATAGATTGATGGGTCGCCTTCATCGGTCTCATCTTCTACCGCAACGATATATTATCCCATTACCTCAAATTTATCACTTCCCTTTCTTTTTCCTCTGATTATTGATGAATATTGAAGTCCATTTCCTCTTTTAATATCTTCAACCATAGCTTGTCCTAAAATCAAATTTTCGTCATTGTAAATTACTCTTTCAATTCGTTTTAATGCATTAAAATCTTCTTTTGAAATTTGTTTCAAATGTACATCAGTATATTCTATTTTAATTATTTCCTTTTTCTCTTCTTTCTTCTTTATTTTTTCTTTTTTAGATTTTTTGTCTTCCCATATTAATTTCACTCTGTCATCTTCTGCCTCAAGATAATATCCGTCTTCTCTATTATACCCGCCAATTTTTTTATACGTGCTTTTACTATTTGGCATTTTAAACAGTTGTTTCGCAGTAGGTAGGTCGTTATTGATTTTTCCCCCTAAGACTATTTTATTTACTCCGATACTTTTGGCATATTTCTCTAGATAATCAAACAGTTCTTTGGTTAATTGTTCAGGATAATTAGTACTGTAAAGTGTGTTTGATTCAATATTATCCACCACAAAAGCTGGCTCTTTATTTTTGTCTTGTCCTAACCAGCACCATGCCGCTGTTACCGGTTCATTTTTTGTCTCATTCCAAATATTAACTATCTGAACTCCTAAATCGGTATTGTAGTCTGCAATAGTAGAGTCTGGTTCATTAGGACGACCTGTTTGCTCAATAGAGATACAGCACGGTGAATAATTCCCCTGGTAGAGGTCAATGTCAGGATTTCTCGCCCAGACAAAGATACTCATCGGTTGGTTTTCTAATTTCCCTTTTTCTTTATCGCTTTTTTCTGAGAATAAGTTACCGATAGTGGTTCTATCTGTCTTGTAGTGGTCAAATTGTTCTGCCACCTTCAATTCAATTCCCTGTATAAGCGCTTCTGTTCTTTTTGCTCCTAGTGCAGGGTCTATCATTCCTTGTACCCTATCCTTAAATCCTTCAATTCTTGTATCTAATAAATCAAATTTCTCTCTCATTTCTTCTTTGGCTTTGTTCGCTTTCTCTTTCAATTCCTGAATCATTTTGCCTGAAGGCAATTTCCCCGACAGCGCTTCCTGAAGCTTATTTTCATTTTCCATTAAATTGTCCTGTGCTTTTATAACATCATTTTTAAGTTGTTGCCAAGCGGCGATATCGCCTAATAATTTGTCCCAAAGAGAGACCGTTTTGATATTTTCTAATTTCTTTTCCAATCCTATAATACCCTTTTCAATGCCTTGGGCTTTCTTTTCATTGCCTTCCGCTTCGGCTTTCCACAGCTCTTCCAACATTTTAGTGATTTTTTCTTCTGTTTCTTTTGCGTCTTCCAGCGACACTTTGAATTCAGAAAGCTCGGGACGATATTCCTTCAGAACTTCTTTTATGGTATGCGCGTAGCTGTTAATTGTTTCTTGTATGCGATTCAATGGGACAGATATTGTTTCAGAAAATGCTAAAGTGGACTTCCCTGATTCAAGTGAGAAATATTGCGTTTCAGAATAATCCAGCCACTGGTTAATATCTATTCCTGCTTCTTCTAATTCTTCTAGTATCTCTGGATTATTTTCATATCCTTTCAATTTTCCTTGCATCGCTTAGCGAAATTCTAAAGATTCAGGACTTAGCTCCGGATTAGTTTTTAATATTTCTTTTTTTGTCTCAAAAAGAAATTTAATATTTTCTTGAGATAAATCATCAAGCTCAGAATATTTAATAAGTAATTTTGAACTAAAACGAGGATTTTCAGAGATTGCGCTAAAAAGAAAAGGATTTTTTTGTATTTCTCGTATAAATTTATCTGATTTAAATTTATCTTTGAACGCGACTAAAGAAATAACGACCTCGATAGACTTTTGCGCTTGATTAAAAAGTTCCAAAGAGATTTTCTGAATTTGAAATAATAAACTTTGTAATTCCGGGACTTGGTTAAAAATTTCTTGAGATGTGATAGATAGATTGAATTCTTTTCTTACTTCAAGTGCGGAATCAATATTTCCAATTGACAAACAGTTAATAAATCCTTGTTTAGCAGCTCGTTGAACATCCAGAGAAGTGATAAATTCGTCAGGTAGAGAAAATTCTTTTCTGATTATAAAGGCTGGGTTAATATATCCACTAGACAAACAATTAATGTATCCTGGCTTAGCAGCTTGCTGGACGAATTCTTCTGATAAAGAAAATCTCTTTTTGATCTCAAGTGCGGAATTAATACTTCCAATTGACAAACAGGCAGTAAATCCCTGTTTGGCAGCCCGTTGAACTTCCGTAGAGGCGATAAATTCTCTCGGCAGAGAAAATTTATTTTTAGTTTCAAAAAGAAAGTCAATATCTCCACCTCCACTAGATAAATCATCAATAAACGCCTCCTTTGCAGCTTGCTGGACGAATTCTTCTGATAAAAAAATCTCTTTTTGATCTCAAGTGCGGTATCAACATTTCCAGATAAGCACTTGATAAATTCTTCCCCTGCGGCTCGTTGGATAAATTCTTCTGATAAAGAAAATTTATCTTTGATTTCAAAAGCAGAGTCAATATCTCTGGTTTTAAAGCCGAAATCAATATCTCCAATAGATAAGAACTTGATAAACCTTTCCCTGGCGACTCGCTGGACTTCGGGAGAGACGATAAATTCTTCCGACAAAGAAAATCTTCTTTTGATTTCAAGTGCGGTATCAACATTTCCTCCATATAATAAATATTTAATAAATCCTTGTTCAGCGGCTTGTTGAGTTATTTCTTTCTGTAAAGAAAATTCTTCTTTTATTTCAAGAGCGTGGTTAATATTCCCCCATGTTAAATAATCAATAATTTTTTGTTTGGCTTTCTCTTGCTCTGACGTCAAAACAATTTTTCTTTCCTCCTTATTACCAACCATTTTCTCCGCCTCTCCGCTTTCAACTCTTTTCGCTAAATTTTCTGCTTCTTCCTGTGCTTCGCCAATAACAATATCCTGCTCTTCCTTGGGCAGTTTTTCAAATTTCTTCCTGTCTTCAATTTTAGAAAAATCATATTTTTCCGGCATAAGATTATTGGCTGATTAAATATTAAGCGCTTGCTGGGCTTTTTTAAAAACATAATGAGGGTAATGGCGCAAAATTTCTTTAAATTTCTTTATATTTATTTTTTTTAACCGCAAAGTGTCCAGTTCGGCTATTCTTTTTCCGCGCGCCAGCAGATAAAAAAGATCGGCTAGAGCTTTTTCCGGCGAGGCGATATAAATCTTTTCTTTTAAGTCATAGCCGAAACAAAGTTCGGACTTTAGCCGAACATATTCAAAGACTAAATTTCCCGCCTTAATCGTCCGGCTTCTTTTTTTAGTAGCGAGGGTAACAACCGAAGGCACTTGATCAATTAAATTATAGTAATAAAGCGCATATTCAAAGCTTATGTAAGAATTAGGGTCTATCTCGTTAGCTAAATGCAAATAGTCAACCTGGGAAAGATAAAAAGCGTAATAGCCCCTTATTAGGCGGAATATCATTTCTTTTTTATGCCAACGGGAAAGAAGCACTTTAAAATTTTTATCCGACCCTTGGTAAAATTTTTTCAAATCATTAACGCTGAAATACGATTTTCCTACCGCTTGTAAAGATTTTTTAAATTGGAGATAGTTAATTTTTTCCATTAGCGTAAAATTTAATGACATTGGTAATTATTTTCCACTTATCTTGAGGCAACCAACGCTTTAGTTCTCTAGAGAATTCTTGTTTGGCAAATGGAAATTTTATTTTTTTTTCTTTTTCCATCCGCAACTTTTGGCAAAGATACCAATAATCAAACCAGTCGCGGGGCATTTCTCTGGCGCGCATCGCCTTGGCTTTCAACCAATGAAGCGATGCCATTGTCGCCACAGGAAAAATCACTTCTTTATTAGACGCTGGGGAAAAAAGCAAAACGTTTTCTGATTTTATTCCGTTTTTTTTCTTACTTATTTCTATTTTTATCCTAATAGCATGCTTTAAAATCGGGTTCTTTATATGGAGCAGGCCAAAAATCGTCTGCCTTTTTTCAATCACCTCTTCAACGCTTACGCCTTGATTTTCCAAAGCCACCGCCATCATCGCTTTTTCTAAGTCATTTATATTTGATTTTCTCTTTCGCACTAATAAAAAATCTAAATCCTCAGAATAGCGAAAACTGCCATACGCTAACCGCAAAGCTGTTCCGCCGTAAAAAATAACATCAGCCGAAAGACCGGTTTTACTTAACTGGGATAACGTTTCTATTTCTAAATATTCCCTGATTATATTTAAAGGCGCGATTTTCTGATCACGCGCCATTTTTTCAATTAAATATTGATTCAACATAGTTAATTATTATATTAACTTTCTTGCATCTATATTTTATAATATTTTTTATAAAATTTCAATCTTTTTAAATTTATTTTAAATATTTTTCCAGCTCTGATAATTTATTTAAATCAATATTGCCGGCCGGGGAGACAGCGCCCTTGATGCCCAATAAATCCTGATACTGGCTGAATACGCCTGATAAAAGTGGCGGCAGATAAATGATGCCTAAAATAATCGGCACGACAATCAATAAAATATAAACAATGCTCATTATTTTCTGAAAGTTGATATAATTTTTTATTTTTTTAGTCATCCCGTAAATTTCTTCTGTCAATTTTATATTTTTCTCCAAAAGCTCGGCTATTTTTTCATTGGAAAAATTCTGGGTTTGTCCGGCTTGATTGTCTGCCCCGTTAAATCTTTGATTTATATTATTACTGTTCATAAATTTATTATTTATAATTTATTATCTTATTTCACATTTTTTTACATATTGTCCGGCGATTTTAGCCATCTTTTTCATCTCTTTAATATTATACGATTTTTGACCCATAAATGATTCATCCACCAATTTTATATTGCTTTTAAACTGCTGTAAATACCAAATTTCTGCGCCGTTTATCATTTCTCCCATTTTATTAATATCTTCCGGCTTTATTAAGCCGGGCACGACTGTTGTCCTAAATTCATAAGGAATATTGGCGCCCATTATTATCTTAATACTTTTTTTGATTTTTTCCAAATTTACAAAACTGTCATTGCGAGGAGTCCCGCCTCGGGACGACGAAGCAATCTCGGGGCTATGAGATTTCACCGAGATCGCTTCGCTCCTTTCAACCGCTCGCCATGACAATTTAGAGAGCGGAAGCCCCGCCACTTCCCCATACTTCTCCAAAGGCGCTTTAATATCCATGGCGATATAATCAACTAATCGCCCCCCCGATAAGAAAGGTATGGGAGGGTTATTTTTTTTATCAGCTTTATTGCCCCCCTTACTCCTCCTTGTTAGGGGGGCAAGTAATTTCTTAAGCATGGCTGGGTTGGTACCGTTGGTGTCTAATTTTACCTTGTAGCCCAGCTTTTTTATTTTGGTTATAAATTTGAGCAAGTCTGGATGAATGGTCGGCTCGCCGCCGGTTATTACCACTCCTTCCAATTTTCCGGTCCGGCTGGCCAAAAAATCAAAAAGATCATCTTCTTTGTATAATGAAAAATGATCTTTTCGCTTCTCGTCTTTTTCAGCCCGAGAATATTTCAACTTGCCGCCAACTCTGGAAACGGGGCAGACAAGCATTGGGTTATAGCAAAAATGGCAACGGAAATTGCAACCTTGGGTGAACACTATGGCCGAAATATGGCCGGGATAATCCAATAAGCTAAATTTTTGCAATCCGCCAATAACCATAAATTTAAACAACTAAATTACTTTATTTTGAAAGTTCGGCGGTAATAATATTCTGCCTGCTTGCCGTCATTCCATTGTTTGACCGGCCGCAGATAGCCGACAACGCGGCTATAAACTTCGCAGGGCTGTCTTTTTGTTTTGATTGGGCTCATATTCTTTTTTTTATCCGTTATTTTATTTAATGGATAAATATTTTATTTTTATTTATTAGACTTGTTATTTAATAAGCTATTTTTGGCTGTCTTGATTTTGCCCGCCTTGACCGCATAGCCCGATTCCTCGTCGCATTTAGGGCAGAAAAAATGTTCGCCGGGCAGATAGCCGTGCACTGGGCAAATGGAAAAAGTCGGAGTGATGGTAAAATACGGCAAATGATATTTATAGGCGATGGCTTTAACTAATTTTTTTACCGACTCTGGAGAAGAGATGGCTTCGCCGATAAAGCCATGCAACACCGTACCGCCGGTGTATCTGGTCTGTAGGTCATCCTGCAAGTCCAGAGCTTCAAATATATCATTGGTGAAATTAACTGGCAATTGGGTGGAATTAGTATAAAATGGAGTAGCTTTTTGCTCGCGGACGGCTTCGTCATTGGCGACGATAATATCTTTAAATTTGTCTTTATCTATTTTAGCCAATCTTCTTGAAGTTCCTTCGGCCGGGGTTGCTTCTAAATTATAAAGATTGTTTGTTTCATTTTGGTAATCCATCATCTTTTCCCGCATAAAATCTAAAATGGCAATAGAGAATTTTTTTCCGGCCGGCTTGGCGATAGAATTATTGACTGGCTTAAAATTCAACATGGCCTCGTTCATGCCGAGAATGCCGATGGTGGAAAAATGGTTGTTCCAATAGCCCCCGAAGCGCTCTTTAATGCTTCTTAAATAATGCTTGGCATAAGGATATAAGCCGCCTTCAGTCAAATCTTCCAAAATTTTCCTTTTTGTTTCCAAGCTTTCTTTAGCCGTCTGCATTAAATTTTCCAATCTATTATAAAATTCTTTGGTTGTTTTTGACAAATAGCCGATGCGGGGAAGATTAATGGTTACTACCCCGATTGATCCGGTTAAGGGATTAGCTCCGAACAAGCCGCCGCCCCGCTTTCTTAATTCTCTATTGTCCAGCCGCAAACGGCAACACATGGAACGGGCGTCATCCGGGCTCATATCTGAATTAATAAAATTGGAAAAATAAGGAATCCCGTATTTAGCGGTCATGGTAAATATTTTTTCCGCTACCGGAGAATCCCAAAGAAATTCCTTAGTGATGTTATAAGTCGGGATCGGAAAGGTAAAAACTCTGCCTTTAGCGTCGCCGATTATCATCAGCTCGGCAAAGGCGCTATTAATCATATCCATCTCTTTTTGAAAATCTTTATATTTTTCCGGTTTCAGCTGCCCGCCGATAATGACATTTTCTTCCGCTAAAACGCCGGTCGGAGATAAATCCATAGTAATATTGGTAAACGGAGTTTGAAAGCCCACTCTGGTCGGTACATTGATATTGAATAAAAATTCCTGCAGGCCTTGTTTAGTTTCTTTGTAAGTTAATTTGTCATAGCGCACAAACGGGGCCAAAAAGGTGTCAAAATTGGAAAAAGCTTCAGCTCCGGCTACTTCTCCCTGCAGGGTATAGAAAAAATTTATTATCTGGCCTAAAGCGGTCCGAAAATGCTTGGGCGGTGATGACTCAACTTTTCCGCTCACCCCCCGAAAACCCTGCATTAATAAATCTTTTAAATCCCAGCCGGCACAGTAAGGCGCCAATAATTGCAGGTCATGGATATGAATCTCGCCATTTTTATAGGCGTTTCTGATATTGGCGGTATAAACTTTATTAAGCCAATAATTAGAGGAAATCGCCGAGGCCAAATGGTTATTCAGCCCCTGCAGGCTGAAGCTCATATTGGAATTTTCTTTCACCCGCCAGTCTGTCTGTTTCAAATATTCATCCATTAGGTCATTGGAGTTGATCATTGATCTCATTTCCCTCAAACGCGCGTGCTGGTCCCGGAATAAGATATAAGCTTTGGCCGCTTTTATCTGCCGGCGGCTGATTAAAACTTCTTCCACAATATCCTGGATTTCCTCCACGGCCGGTATGGAGCGGGAATGAAATTTTTTATTTAAAATTTTTATCGCTTCTCGGCTTAATTCTTTAACTATTTTTTTATTATGGTCGCCGACAGCAATAAAAGCATTGCCAATAGCTCTGGTTATTTTTTCCTTGTCAAAATCGGCAATCCGGCCTGATCTTTTTATAATTTTTGTGACAATGTTTTCCGGCATGGGGAAATTATTAATTATTAAGAGATTATGGCTTAAAATTTATTTTTTTGGTTTTAGAAACGGCGATTTCCTTTCTTTTTTGCTTTTTATCAATTTATTAAGCTCCTTTCTAAATTCACGGGCGTCTTTAAATGATTCATAAACGGAGGCAAAACGGATATAAGCCACCTGGTCCGTTCTTTTTAAATGCTTCATCACCATCTGGCCTATCTGCTGGGAGGTAATTTCGCCCTTTTTCATGGCTTGCAAGTCGCGTTCAATGGAATTTACCAATTTTTTAAAATTTTCTTCGGTAATCGGCCTTTTTTCCAGAGCTTTATGCAATCCTTTGATTAATTTATCCCGGGAATAGGGCTGTTTCTGCCCGTCGCGCTTTACTATTATTAGATCCAATATTTCCACTTCCTCATAGGTGGAAAAGCGAAAGCCGCATTTTAAGCATTCCCGCCTTCTTCTAATAGACAAGCCGTCGCTGGCCACGCGGGAATCAATTACTTTAGTGTCCTGATACGAGCAAATAGGGCATTTCATATATAAACTCCAATTATTGATAAAATTCCTTTTAAAAGCTTTAGCCATTAAAAAAACACCATTTTGGCTTATCCTAAAAAATCTAATAGTTTAAGGGGCCTATAAAAAGGTGCCTTTGAAAAAGGGTTATGAGAGTAAAAACTACATCTTGTATATCCTTTTTATCCACAACCACTATATGTAGTGGTTATAATAATATTATATCATACCCTAAATTTATGTCAAGCCGGCTAATCTCCTTTAATTTTAGTATTTTATTATAAAAATTTTTAATATTTTTTTGAAAATCTTATTTTAATATTAAAAAATAAAAAAAAGTTGTGGATAAGTTGATGCCGCTTCGTTTATTTTTATAAACTACATTAAAAGAAAATATTTTAGCGGTATTTTTAACGCGTTTGCCTCAGGGTTATATTCTAAAACATTAACGCCTTCTGAAATAATAATACTGTAAACCGCTTTTACCTTTTTCGCTGTTTGCGCTACCTGTTTATACTCCTTTTTATTTACACCAATTTCAACCACTATTTTATTTTCCCCAACACTCACTATAAAATCAGCGCCCCCCTTCGCGCTGTCGTAAGTTAAGGAAAATATTGGTTTTTTATCGCATAATCGATAAAGATACATGCCCGCTAAATCTTCCAAAAGCTTACCGCGCGCGTTTTGATCCGTGATAATATTGCCGATAGTCTTATAATACATCGCGCGAAATGCCGGCGAAGAAAAAAGATATTTTGACGGTTTTTGAGTCACCTGTTTGAAATGAGATCCGTGCGGATATAAGCGGTGCAGAATTTCAGTTTGTTCAAGAACCGAAAAAATTTCAGCTATCTTGGGTCGGGAAATACCAAATTTTTCCGCCAATGTCGTGAAATTTAAAGCGTCCATATCAGCTACTGAATATAAAATTGCCGGAATTCGACTGATAATCTCGGAAGAAAGCCCGCGCATTTGGGGAATATCCTTATTGATTACACGCTCAAGCGATTTGCTTATTTGATCATAAACCAACGCTTCATTTTCCAGCGCGATCATAAACGGCAATGATCCATAATAAAGATAATTTTCAAAATCCAGGCGGCTGATTCCGTGATAATATTCGCCTATTTTCTGCTTTTGTTTTGTCAGCGCGTCAAACACTTCCACGGCGCTATGTTTGCCAAAAATAATTTCTCTTAATTCCTGCGCTAACCCCCTTGTTTCATATTTATCCCGCTTAATTTTAATAAATTCGGTAAATGAAAGCGGATAAATTTTTTCATAAATAGCGCGACGGGCAATATCAGAATTGCTGTTTATAAGCGCGGCCGCCGATCCGGTTGAAAATATAAAAACATTATCAGCGCGGTCATAGACGATCTTTAAAGTTATTCCCCATTTTTCATCATATTGCACTTCGTCTAAAAATAGAAACAATGGCTTGTCCAAATTCGTAATCGGACGGCCGATAATTTCTTCAAAAACATTAATCACCTCATTAATATTGCTTCCAAGAGTTTGTGTTATTTCATCCACTGAAAGAATTAAAAAATATCCGTCAATATTTTTTTTAGCATGATATAGCTGGTACATGATGGTTGTTTTGCCCGCTCCGCGCAAACCGGTAAGCGCCACCCAGCGATAAGATTTGTTCCCGACAAGAAATTGATCAAGATGCGACTGTATTCTGATAAAAATATTTCTGTTAGGCCGCTTTTTATTTTGCGCGTCAAAAACATACGCCCTCGCTCGAAAATCCGCTTGGGAAATTTGATCGTTGATATATTCCCTTATTTTTTCTTTATTTACAAGCATTTTCTTTAAATTTTTAGTGTTAATTATATCTTACACCCTTTACATATTTAGTGTCAAGTTAAATTTACACTAAATTTTTATTACTCTATTTATCCCGTGTATTAGCAATTTTTAAGTAAGATTTATTGATTATGTTTTATTATCTTTAAATCTCACTAATAATCTTATCTGTAAATTATTTCCCTTCAACAATTTTCCTCTCCTCCTCCCCCAACCCATACAACCCATAAACTTCCTCATCAATTTTTTTATCCGTTTTAGCGATTTCGTCTTTAATTTTTTTCCATTGATCGGAATTTTCCGGCTCGGCTCTAAACTCTTTATTTAAGACGAGCATCTTTTCGGCCAATACGGAGATTTTTTTCTGCTGGCTTTTCGCGCCGATAACAAAAGGCAAATCGCGCAGATATTTTAATTTAACTTGCGGAAAAACTTTGCCGGTTTCCAAAACTTTTAACCGATAAATAAAATCAATATATTTAGAATTGAAAATCGCCAAAGCATATTCGTAGCTAAATTTTTTTTCACATTCTGGTTTAATCAATCCCGCATGAATAGTTTTTCCAAAATATCCCGCAAAATCCATAATTGTTGCATAAATAGTATCGGCCGTTTGACGCCAAACAATTTTTTTCGGGGCATCAAAAACTTCTTTCGTAAAATGCACCCACTCATTTTCTTTTACAATATCCTTATAATTACCTCTAAACCAAGTTGAAACATTTTTATCAATAAACCATCCGCCTTTCGCAATATTCGATCCAGTATAAAATGGCGTGTCAAAAATATTATCTTTTTTATTTTGAAAAATTCTTTCCGGCAAATCGCTTTTGCCTTTACCTGCCTTACCTGCGCCAACTGAAGCATATTGAATACCCGCGTCTTTAAGTAAAAATACTTCATCAAAAGTCAGGCCGGTATTTTTTATTATAGCATTATTCGCGGCGCTGGCTTTGGCGGCCGATTCCGGAGTGGTATTTAAAATAGCGCTCGGCAATTCTTCTCTGGCTATTTTAGTTAAATCAATAATAATATGTTCATCACCTTTTTCTTTCTCAACAACTAAAACACAGCAGGGCAATTGCACGTTGCCAAAAATATTTTCTCCTAAATTTAAGACCGTGTAATTATATTTGTCCAATAAATCTTTAATATCCTGATAACGGGGCTGGTATAAAAAAGTGTTTGGCGAAATAAATCCGAGCCGGCCGGAATTTTTTAGTTTTTGCAATGCCAAATCTATAAAAATTTTATAGGAATCCTTATGCGCTTTAGTTGACTCCGTATATTTAAATGCCAAATATTCCGCGTCTTTATCAATATTCGCGCCCCACGGCGGATTGCCGATAATCACGTCAAATCCGCTATTAAGCCCCCTTGATAAAGAGGGTTGGGGGATTTTGAACACCTCAGGAAATTCATCCTCCCAGTTAAACGGCTTTTTGTCGCGATAATTTTTTCCGAAATATTTTTCTAATTCTTTTTCGCTTCCGGAAATAAGCGAGTTGCCGTTTTTAATATTGCTTCCCAAATTAGGCAGTTTTGTTTGGCTGTCAAAAGTATTTAAAAGCAGATTCAGGCGCGCCAGCTCTACCGCCTGCTGGTCCAAATCCACGCCGTAAATATTATTCTGCAGAATCTGGATTTTTAAAAAACCATCCGGTTTGACGCCGAATTCCTCGTATTTTTTTATTAAAAAATTCATCGCCGCGACTAAAAAAGAACCGGAGCCACAAGCCGGATCCAAAATTTTTATTTTCTGCAAATCATTTATACTTTTGCACTTATCTAAAACCGGACCGAGAGCGTTTTTCACGATATAATCTACGATAAATTTAGGCGTATAATATATCCCCTGTTCTTTGCGCTTTTTTAAATTTTTGCCAGGAGATTCTTTCTGTTTAGATTTTTTCAACTGATGGCCTAAGTAGTTTTCATAGACATTGCCCAAAACATCAGCCGGAATAATGGAAAAATCGTATTCAAAATAATTCTTCTTGCCGTACAAAATATCAATCACCCTTTCCGTGGCGCCGCTAAACTCTTCCCATTTTTCAAAAGGATGCTCGTCAAAAAGATTGGAATTATATATCGCGTCTAATTCCCTGAATTTTTTAACCATCGCCTGATAAGGACTTACTTGGC
>Ga0100389_1001932_pt1 | contig 16578 bp, 13 predicted proteins | sample CryGeymeta201513_FD_81537 | JGI IMG/M metagenome (GOLD analysis project Ga0100389, IMG submission 81537) | Groundwater microbial communities from Crystal Geyser aquifers in Utah, USA - Crystal Geyser metaG 2015-13 | ecosystem: Environmental > Aquatic > Deep subsurface > Groundwater | place: USA... | reverse complement strand
TTCTTTAATCAATATTCGATATTTTAAGTGCGGATATAAATTATAGAAAAGGCTGTAGCATTCAGATGATAATAGGGATTGCTCAGCCTTTTTTATTTTTAAATTGTTTACCGGAAAACGTGAATTATAAAAAAGCAACGTTCAAAACAGTATTTCTGATTTTTACATGTATGTTTCCTTTTGCGGGATTGAAGATTCCTGAATTGTATAGTGTATTTCCCTTTTTGGGATACGTGTTTCCTAATGGCTGATGGGTGTTTACTAAATGGTGGAGGGTGTTTCCTTTTGGGTGGTTGAAGAAACCTAAGTTGGGATGTGTATTTCCTTTCTTGTTATGGAAGAAACCTAAATTGGGATGCTCATTTCCTTTTTGCGGATGCTCGTTTCCTTTTTGCGGATGCTTGTTTCTAAAAGAGAGAAGCCGTTTTTTTAATTAAAGCGGCTTCTTTCGTTTTGGTTATTTCTTCGGTCTCGTAAATTTTAAGCCGCTTAGTTGTTTAAGTTGCGGACTTGAGGCGCCGAATACGCTTTTTACATATTTTTTAACGTCATCTACAATATCAACTAAACCCGTTTCCGGCTGGTAGAGAATATCGTCTCTTTCTATCCTCAAATTACTTAACGTTGTATTGGTATTTATTGCGGCGGTGTTTGCTGCTCTCATATTGGCGAGCAGGGTTGTTAATGCCGCGGTGGTTAACTCGGCTTCATTTGGAGCGTAGCCGGTTTGTGCAGATAAAAGTTTGATGAGTTTATCCAGGTTTTCAATCCGGTTATCGAAGCCCATTTGGGACGCGGAAATATTTTTTGGTGTCTCTTCTGCAGAAGCTGCCGGATCCGCGGGAGCGGAATCGTCTTTAGGGTTTGCCCGTTTTCCCTGGATTTTTCTTGCTATTGTTTTTGCGTTATCAACTGAAGTTGCGGGAACGTCACTTGCGTCAAGGGCATTGATTACGCGGGTGATAAGTTTGCTTAGCGGTTTAAAAAGAAGTTCTCTTGCGCCTATTGCGTTTGACCAGTCGGTTTGGGCTGTATTAAGCGCCGTTGTTTTTGCATTGGCTCCGGTGTGTAATGAGCGGAGCGCGGAAAGTTTGATTGAATCTTTGGATGGGTTGTAGCTTGCGCCGTAACCAACGCAAAAGGAAATAAGGTCTTCAAAGTTTGCTACATTCTTTGCATGACCGGTTTCTTGTGATGCCATGAAAATACTCCTATGAATGTGATTAAATGAAAGAACTTAAATGAACAATAATAAAAGTCTGTTAAATTAACCTCTCCCTTAGTCCCTCTCCTTGGTAAGGAGAGGGAAATAGGGTGAGGTTGTTTTTATTTGAGCAGCATCATCTTCTTGGTGGAAGTATAATCGTTTGCCCTTAACTGGTAAACATACATGCCGCTTGCAAGTGAACTGGCATCGAACTGAACAGTGTATCTGCCCATTTCTTTCTGCTCGTTTACAAGGGTTTTTACTTCTTTACCAAGCATATCATATATTTTTAACGTTACACTACCGCTCTTCGGCAACTGGTAAGTAATGGTTGTTACCGGGTTAAACGGATTTGGATAGTTTTGTGCAAGAGCGTAATCTTTTATTACTTGCGCTGATTTGAAAGCAACTTGTTTAACGTATCGTTTGGCTATGATGCTTTGGTTATCAAGTTTATCGGTAATAGAAAAACTACATCCTTCGGAAGCTGTGGTTACTAACCGGAGATAAACCGTTTTGTTTCCTATCCCTTCGGTTGAAACTTCATACGAGAAGTTGTCATAAGAAACGGCATTCTGTTTCGTATAGCTGATATTATCAAACAAGCCTAAAACTGTTTCTGTTGCCGCCTCTACTAATTCTATACGGAAAGAAATAATATCGCTTTCGGTAAATGTTCTCTTTAGCTGTTCAGCGTTTGATACACCGTACTGCACACTGTAAAAAAGTGAGGAGTTATCAGTCACGCTGAAAGGATTTGTCTTTACACAGTTGTTAACGTCGGCTACGGAGGTAACGGAAAACGTATCTGGAATTGTCTTAAACGAGATGTTTTCTCCGTTTACCAAAACATCGCCAAGTGTAAAGTATATCTGGCTGCTGTCTTTAACCACAACTCCTTCTCTTCCTTTGTTGATGCTTAGAGAAGTGTTTTCCTTTGCAAGTGCAACGCTGCCGATGCTGTTTGAAAGAGCAAAGCTGTAGGGTAAAGCAGCATTAGTAAATGATAAGGCAAACATTGAGTACTTATCAGCGCCGTTACAAAGCTGTAAATCCTTGCCGGTTGTGTTTAAGGTTGTTATTGTAGAAAGAGTATTATCGGCAAATTTATTTGTTCGCGTTCCGTTTGTTTCAGACCAGCCAAATACATACGCCGAGTTATTATCCGTTTTATTGATGGAAGGAGAATTGACGTTTGAGCCAAAACTCCAGTAACGGTAATAAGATGGGTCTTTGAAAATGGTTCTATATTCATAATTTGTAACGATTGCTGTTCCATTTTCACCTTCAACTTTGGCAAGATTTTCCGGGGGGAGAATTACCCGTTTGCCTATCCAAACAACTTTTGCCAAACCGTTTAACTCTATTATCGATGGATTGTAATTCCACGTGTAACCGGAACCTGAAGAAATGTTACTTGTAACCAAACCGTAAAAATCTGATGCCACAGCCCATTCTGTATAATATATTCCCGACTGTTCATAAACAAGCATATGTGTGCTTGCCGTTGACATATTAGTTGTTGCAAGAGAAGGGTTTGAACTATATGCGGTTGTTCCAGAAATATTGCTCACATGAGTTTCAGCTATATTACCGCTGTTCAAATAGTATTCCACACCCACTAAACCGGTTGTAGCACTTGGCTTATATACGACAAGCACAACGCCATTAATTGCTGATATAACCGGCATTGTATTATAAGTATAAGAACTTAAATCGCAAACTTCTGTCTGCCATCTTAATGTTCCGTAATAATATTGACTCAAAACTAGTGTCGGGTTAGTGTTAGTTCTAAGACCGCGATCACATTGATACAAAACATATAAATTTCCGTCAGTAGAAGTAGCCATTGTAGCCCCTTTTGCCTGGGTGCCATTTTCGTTTATTTTTACTTCAGGTAACCAGGCAGCTCCATTATCTGTGCTTTTTGTGTACCAAACGCTTCCTTGTGAATCATAGACAAGATGTTTATTTCCATTTACATCGGAAATAAATTTTCTCTGGCTGTTGCTGGAGAGGGCAGATAAACTATTTGACGCGAGATGTTTCTTAAATATTGCATAAAGACCATTGCTATTTGTAGACGCATAAAAGGTTCTTGGATTAGTAGAATTATGATCGTTCCACTCTAAAAAATCGTATCCGGAAGGTGCAATAGCTTGAATTTGAGTAGGTATATTTGCAAAAATTATAAAACTATTTGAAATCTGTTCACTTTGCAAATTTTTATAATAGGCACCGGTACCTCCATCAATTAATAAAGGTTCATTAAAAGTTATATTGATAAAATAATCGTATTGGGCTAAATAATAAGATGTTGCATTTGAACTAGTTGATAACCATTCAACATTGTAGTTTAATCCTACTATATTGTTATCTCTGTCCCTTTTTTGCCAGCCACCCCATGCATACTGATAATTATTTGCATCACCAGATAAATCTATAGTAATGTTATTATCAAAAGGAATTGGATAAGGGGTGGTTTTCGTTAACCATTGAGGATTTTGATCATTATGATTTTTTAAATCAAAATATTTTGAACCATTTGATAATATGGTTATGGTTTTTAATAAATCTGTTTTATCACAAAACCAATATAAAAAACCAGCCGTTGCTCTAATTGCATAAACAAGACAAGTATTTGCAATCTGTGATTTATCAATTACATTGATAGGTTGATTTCCCAACTGGTTATAGTATTCGCTAATTATCGGATATGTCCCGTTAGGTAAATATATGTTTCCCTCATAATCATTAGATCTGAAAATATCAGATATTTGGTTCGCAGAATAACTAAAGTAACGTATTGGATCATCTTGTAGGTTAGGATATATTATGCCTCCTTGTTGAAGGGCATTTTCCCAAGTCCATTTGTAATAGTTCCTATCCATATCCTCTTCATAGTAATCTTTATCGGTAGGTGGATGAGCATCTCCATGAACATGTGCCGGGACACACATATCTTCAATCAAATGACACATTCTACCCAATATTTCGTATACAAATCGTTTTCGATTAACATCTGTTAGGTTCACTTGCAATGGTGGATTCAAAGTTGTATGATCACCGACAATCGAATAATAGCCGGTTTGAAGAATCTGACCGGTCTTTGCAAGTTGAGTTAATGATGTATATTTATATTCTTTAATATATTGGCCACCTTCTGGCAGGTATAACAATTTCCATCCTCCATTCATATACATTTGCAATTTCATAAAAGCGTTTTCAAATTGCCTATCAATTGCTAAGGTAGCTGGAATCCAAACTTTACTATTATCTCCATTATCAGCTATCCAAAAATGTGTAACTGTTGGTGTAAGAGAAGATTGGAATAAAAATGAGAGGGGGGAATACCATTCGTTTGGAGGTCCATAACCGTAAACAACATCATCCAAATCTTCTCTGATTGCACCAGTTGTAATTAACCCTGTTTCCCACTGATGTGACCCATGGTCAAAAGGACCTCCTAATTGTGTTTTTAATTCGGTATTTTCTACTTGAGGGTAATAATGCTTCAATAAGCTATATGCCTGTTGGACAATATAAGAATGTACGTGTGTTTCATAAGAAAAAGAAGACTCACTTAGACTCCCCAAAACAATCATGATTAACAAGATACGTTTCATTTTTACTCCTTTTGTTTGTTGTTAGAAAGTTAAACCCAGACTAAATATTATCGGGAATATTTTTGATCCAATTATTTCTGTAGAAATTGAAGTAGTGCACTTTATTCCATTTTTAATCGAAAACGTATAATAAGCACCAGCGTTACTTGATATCGCTACTATCGTAAATATACCTGGTTCAAGGTAACCTAATCCCAATCCCAATTTTAATTTAATTCTACTTGTGCTATCGTTTAGTAAACTCATTATTAAAAAATATCTCCCGATCGATACACTGCTATTTATGTTATTACCAGGCATCTCAAGAGGTGCAAAAGCTTTTCTATAGCTTAAATACCATCCTCCTGCAAATCTACTGGTCATATATTCTTTCTCATATGATAACATCGTACCATATCCCGCCGATACAAAAGATTTATTATTCATCTTAGGGAAAGCACCAAACTGAATTTCCAAGATATACTTTACTGAGTCAGTTTCAACGTAGGATTTTGATGGTGTAAAATTACTATTACCGTAGAAGTAGTTGGGGGTATATTCAACTATGTTATTATTCTGGCAATAACTAAAAGGATATGCAGATAATAAACAGAAGATTGCTGTTAAGAGTTTCTTCATCTTAAAACACCATGGATGACAAATGTCTTAACAAGATCACTTGAGATTATAAATACCTCATTATCAAATACGATAAGCCCAAAATAATTCATAATTGGAACATCGTAAAACCTGTACCAATCAACGCCATTGTAGTGTAACATGCCAAAAGTTTTGCTTGCAAGAAAAATATTTTTCGAACTGGTCCCCTCAATTATTCCCTGATAATTATCTGCAATTGTTTTCCAACTATTTCCATCCCATTTCGTAATCCCCTTTTCACCTGAACCATAAAATTCGTTTTGTATTTTAGTGATGTATAAAGGGAACGAAGTTCTTGTATAATTATTTGTATATATATTGGAATCAATAACACTCCATTGAACACCATCGAAATGTGATAGATATTGTGCCTCATAATAATTATTGTCGTCACTAGTTGGCTTTTGAATAATCGTTAAAAAAATATCATCCGAGGCTACACCGCAAATATTATTTATTAGCCAATTCTTTTGTAAAAAAAAATTCTTCTCCCATTGTTCACCGTCATAATGAAATAATGTTCCCTCACCTCCACCGCACCAAATATCATTTATTGAAATTATGTCTGCCGATACAAGTGACTTTCCGGGGGGAGGTTTAATAAGCGTATAATTATCACCGTTATAAAATACTATCAAACTACTGTCTATTAAATTTGGTGGCGGAATACTATTTTGATACAATGCTTCCCCAAAGAAATACACATGTTTTGCATCTGTTCCTTTGATCGAATAATAGTTTTTTGAAGAAAAACTGAGAGGAATATTTGTAACTGGTTCCCAAATTTTTCCATCAAAGTGGTAAACATTATTAATGTGGTCTGCATTATGCCCAGCTATCCAAACATCCTTAGGATTACTTCCCCAAATAGTTGTCAAATATGTTTGAATACTTTGGGGAGAAGATATTGTATCTACCGACCAGATATAGCTCCTTTTGCCTGGTTGTAAATTATCAGTGGAGGTCTCTGTCGGCGCTTTTTTACAGCCAATGATAAGCAGTACAAAACTTATAAGTACAACAGAGAGGATGTATTTTTTCATAAAGTGATTCTGGTTAAGGTTAAAGGGGAGAGAGGGGAAAAATGAATGAAAAAAGAAGAAAAAAGGAAAATAGATACATCTGTTCTCATCATTTTTTCTAATTTTTTGTTCGTTACTATAAAAGCATAGTGTTTTATTTTTAGCATTAACTAACTCCAAGGAAGAAACAATAAAAGGATATTAAAATATCTTTTTCAAACAATAATTTTTTTTACAGATAAAATATATGCAAATAATGCGAACAAAAACAGTAGGGAAATCCCTAAAAAGTTGTAGGGAAATCCCTAAAAATGAGTAGGGATATCCCTACAAACGAGTAGGGTTTTCCCTACTCGTTTGAGGTTGTTCGCCCACCAAGAACGGTAAAACAAAAAAGGCGTACCAAAATGATATGCCTTTTCAATTAAAGAGAATTTATTTTGTTCGCATGGAAGCAGGAAAATTTGTTGAGACTAAGAAAATTGTTCTTTTAAAATAAACGGCAAAACGTCCGATTGATGATTGAAATGATGAAGTTGATCTAAAAGAGTTTTAGCGGCACATAGAGCGAAGTTGAAGGATGAATGAATTGGGAAATGATATTTCTCGACTTCTCATTTCTCGACTTCGCTCGAAATGACGGTGTTCAATATTGAGTGTGGTCAGTTATATCACTCTGACTTTTATCACTACTTTTAAAATCCGGGAATTCCCGTCAACGGCTATTCCCGGTTTATGCACCTCATTCGGGAAAATGATCGCGAACATTTTTTCACCTAAAGCAAAAAACTCGCCATCACCGCTAAAAAATTGTACGTCTTTCGTTTCATCGTATTCTGTTGCTGTAGACATTTTACCAATTTCAACAATTCCAATTTGTTCATCTCCGGATGCAACAAATTGAATATCAATATATTTTCTGTGTCCTTCCCATTTTAATTCTTCGGCAGATTGAGGTTCGTATCTGTTCACGATTGCAAAAACATTTTCACCATCGAGTGGATATTTCCCGTTTGCAACATGTGTGAAATCGGTACGCAGTAAATAGTCAAACGCCGTTCTAAAATTTTTGTGCATCCCGAAACAAAGTGACGCATTTCTAAGATCATCAATTACCATTGTTATTCCGCTTTAGTTTTAAAACTTTTCATCATCCAATTTTTTACAAGTATCAATCCAATGGGACTAATAATAGCTATAAATCCATACATCAGCCACATAAATTGTGTATTCATTGCAGACGGTGCAGTGTTGATCGGACAGTAATGCATCAAGAACCAGCCGGAGTAAAAGCCGGTAATTACTTTTGTAAGGAACCATGGAAACTGTCCAACGCCCATATATAAACCGGTCATTCCTTTCGGCGCTACCTCCGCAATCCATTGAAGGAAACGAGGCTGCCACATTGCTTCTCCTATTGTCATCAATAAAATATAAAGGAGAAATAAATAAGGATTTGGACCAATCGCCAAAAGAAAAGTCGGCAAAGCCATTACAGTGGTACCAAGAATCATCATCCGGTAAACATCCGCTTTAGCGGTTAAACCCGCTACAAGCGGCGCGAGGAAAAATATTAGAATAGGATTTAGATTTGAAAATACTTCAAAGTATTCGCCAACAAATGAACCGGCAAAAGCGCGGTCTAGGTAATAAGGAATGGTAAGCCAGTTGTGTGCGAAGAGGGTCTGCACCGGGATAAGGATAAAAATAAAAAGTGTAAAGCGTTTATCTCGAAAAGGATGCAGCGGTCTTTTTCTTAAAAATTCAAATATGGTTAACATGAACATTAACGCGGCGATAAATAAGAACAAGTCGATTGCAAGATTTAGTTTTAACAGCTGAATTGAAAAATGAACATTTAATGGATTATCAAAAGCTAAACCGGAGAGAAGGAAAAACCCAAGCATTACAAGTGCATAAGCAATTAACGGGATGTTGTTAATTTTTGGTTTTATTTCCTTCTCCTCTTCTTCATCTTTTGAAGTATCGCCTGCTTCCGCCTTAACACTTACCACCGCAGCTTGATCGTTTTTCTTAGAGAGAATAACTAATGAAACGAGAAGTGCAATACCTGTTAGTCCCACATAAACCCAAAACACGGCGGTTAAACCATTTGGAGGAAAAACATCTTCGAAACGTTTTCGTGTAAATGAAGAAATAAATCCGGAGAGGAAAGCGCCGAGATTCATAAATCCGTAGATAGCCGCATAAGCCATCGCCGCAGTTTTAGGTGTTGTATAACGTTTTACTCCGGCGTACGCTGCAGGCTGATATAAACCGTACGCAAGAACCATAATCAAAAGTCCGGAGGTCATCATAAAAAACATTGGCGACCATAAACCCGAACCCATATGTAAACTGCCGGACAAAGCGACAAAAAATCTTCCTACAATAAAGAGAATGAATGCAAGGGCGAGTGATTTACGAACACCGATTTTATCGGAAACACCGCCAAACATCAGCATGGAAAAAGTTATCCCGCCGGTTACAAAGCTGTAGATCAGTCCGGCTTGTGCATCGTTTACAGAAAGATTTTCAGAAGAATATTTTCCGAGTATCGTTAATATGCCAAAGTAAACCAGCCCTTCGATAATGTAAGGAACGTTTACTCCCCACAAAGCTTTTGGAGCTTTGAAAAAAGCAATAAATGTTTCGTTTAATTCCTTAAAAGCATCCGACACTATTTCCGATAAATTCTTCGTCTCAGGATTCTGCTTGTTCTGTTCCGGCATAAATTTCTCTCTTTATTAAAAAACGTTTAATAGTTTTAACGCCATTATAAATATGGCAATAAATAAAATAATTTTTATAACACCCTCACCTTTTTTTATCGATATTTTTGCTGCCCACCAGGCGCCTAAAGCATTTCCTGCTGCCAGACTTAACCCAAAACCCCAATTAACATTTCCCGTAAAAACAAAAATAAGAAGGGCGGGGAATGTAAAAACAAGTACAATAAAAACTTTGTGCATGTTTACATAGACGAGATTTAATTTCATCAAATAATGAAGCGCAGCCATTAGTAGAAAACCAACCCCAATTTGAATAAATCCTCCGTAAAAACCGATGAAGAACATCGACACGTGAGTCCACAAACTAATTTTTTTATTCGGATCATCAGAGTAAACAGTTTTGGATGCTGGGATCATCATAGAAATAATGATGCCGATCATGATGATTGCGAGGACTTTATGAAACACTTCGTTACTCATGTTAACCGCGGCAATTGCGCCTATTACCGCCCCTGGAAGTGTAAGAAGCGAAAGTTTTATACTTGTACCGAACTGTGAATACTTTTCTTTTCTGAATGAGGAAATAGCGGCAACGCTTTGGATTACGATTGCAAGACGATTTGTTCCGTTTGCAAGTGCGGAATCTAATCCTAAAAATATAAGTACGGGTAATGTTAGAGCTGAACCGCCACCTGCCATAACATTTATTACTCCGGAAATAAGACCGACAGAAAAAAGTAGAAGTACAGAGGTTGGCTGATCCAAAATGGTTTCAAATTTTATTTTGTTCTGAGCAAAACTATTTCTTTAGGTTAGCGAGTTGCACAAATTTATTCTTCGCCCAAATCAAATTCTTTTTCTGCAGTAACCGTTTGAGCGGAATTTTTGTCTTTGATGTTGATAACGAGTTTATATTTTCCTTCAACGAAAGTTGAATCAAGTTCAAATTGAATGTTGAGCTGCTGGTCAGGAAGTTTTTCTTTTACTTTGTTCGTCATAACATCGGAGAACTTGTTCTTTGCTGATGTACCGTCCGGTCTTTGCAAATCAACGGAGTAACTTAATTCAGAATTAAAAAATCCGCCTGCTTCATTCTGTTGAAATCCTTTTACGATTACGGAGGCATTTACTTCGGAGGCACCGTCTCCCATATCAAACGCGGCTGCTTCGGGATTAACCGCTTGTAATTTTGTTTCTTCTTTTTTACCACAGCCGAATATGAACAAAAAGCTTAATAAAATAAAATATTTTTTCATGGCAATTCTTTTGGATTTTTAAGTTTCATTTGAGAGAACCAGTGCTTTATTATAAAGCGATTCGCTGATCCTGATCTTGTTTTTTATCAATACATCGAGTTCATTTTTAACGTTGGTAATTTTACCAATTTGTTTTGCCTTGATCAATACGCCGATGGTTCCAATAACTTTCAAACCATTTAATTGAGCATACTTTCGAGCTTTATAATCATCGAGAATTATGCATGGCAATTTTTTCTCCAAAGCAATAATGATTGTCTCAGCTTCGCCAAGGTCGATTTCCTTTGAGAGAATATTAACCGCTATTCTATTTTCTGCTTTGATTATCAAATCAGTTGCAAAAAATTTTAATCTTTCGGAAAAAGGTTTTTCAATAACCGTAACTTCATTGAAAACACTTTTTGCGATAAATACTTTCTCGAAAAGTCGTTCAAAAGATGAAGCCTGTCCAATATTGCCAGAGAAATAAGCGGAGAAGAATTTATTATTACTTCCATTAAAAGTTTTCTAATTCTTGAGACAATTCTTCCGGATCATAGTTTATAATGTCTATACCGAATTTTTCTAATTCTTCTATAATTCTGAATCTATCCATTTTAGCGAGTGCCGCTGTTTGTCCAAGTGAAAGTTTATGTTGTTTGTACAATTGAGCGGCGGTAAAAATCTTCATTTGTTGTGAAAACTCATCTTCATTCAGATTCAAAGTTAATAGTATCTGTTCCGGTATCTCAACGTTTATTTTTAAAGTATTCATTATTCTGTTCCGATTATTATTTAAGGAGGCTTTTGCAAACCTCCTTAAATATTATTTATCCGTTCTTGGATTTAAATTCATTCATAAAATGAACGAGCGCTTCAGCGCCTTTAAGCGGGAAGGCATTGTAAACCGAGGCGCGGATTCCGCCGACGGAACGATGTCCCTTCAACCCGATAAATTGTGCTTTGGTTGCTTCATCAATAAATTTCTTTTCAAGCTCTTCACTTGGCAAGCGCCAGGTAATATTCATTAATGAGCGGCTATCTTTTTCTGCGTGCCCTTTGTAAAATCCGCCGCTGTTATCAATTGCGTCGTAGATCAATCCGGCTTTGGAGAGATTGGTTTTGTACATTGCATCAAGTCCGCCGTTTTTTAACAAATATTTTGTAACCAACGCGATGATGTAAATTCCAAACACATTAGGAGTGTTGTAGAGCGAATCATTTTCAGCATGAGTTTTGTAATTCAACATGGTGTGAAGAGAATCTTGACTTCTTTCCAACAAATCTTTCCTAAGAATATTTAACACAACTCCCGAAGGTCCGATATTTTTTTGCGCACCGGCATAGATCATTGCGTACTTGTTTACGTTAATTCTTTTATGAAAAATATCTGATGAAGCATCGCATATCAAAGGAACATTTCCAACTTCAGGTTCGCTGTGCCATTCGGTTCCATAAATAGTATTGTTTGAAGTGTAGTGAACATATGCGGCATCGGCATCAAGTTTCAATTCATCTTGTTTTGGAATGCGTTTAAAATTATCCGCCTCGGTTGAAGCCGCAACATTAACAGTTCCAACGCGCTTTGCTTCTTTCAATGCTTTCTTCGACCAGGCTCCGGTTATGATATAATCAGCTTTATTTTTCGGCGGCATTAAGTTAAGCGGTACCATTGAAAATTGCAGACTTGCGCCGCCTTGTAAAAATAAAATTTGATAATCGTCGCTGATGTTTAATAATTGTTTTACTCCATTTTTTGCATCGGCTAAAATAGCATCAAACGTTTTTGAACGGTGGCTGATTTCTAAGATAGACATTCCAACCCCCTGCAGAGAGAATAAATGTTCTTGGGCTTCTTTTAAAACTTCTTCAGGTAATATTGCCGGACCTGCATTTAGGTTATAAACACGATTTTCCATGACTTGTTCCTTTTCTTTGAAAGTTGAGAAATTGCTCATTCAAATTTACAAGAAATTATTAACAGTCTCAATCAACTTCGCCGGGAGAATCTAAAAGATTTGTTTTTGCTTTTGGAAGGGTCACACAAATAGTTGTTCCGATTCCAACACTGCTTTCAATAGCGATGCTGCCGCCATTTTTTTCTGCCAATTCTTTACAGAGTAATAGTCCCAAACCGGTTCCTGTTTCGTCGGCGGTACCTTTTGTGGTATGGCGGGTTTCAATATTAAAAATCTTCTGTAAGAGTTCAGAGCAAATACCGATGCCGTTATCGTTAATGTATATCTCAATAAATCCAATTTTTTCTTTCGCCGAGATGCTGATTTCACCCAGCGACTGCGTGAACTTGATGGCGTTTGAAATTAAATTTTGTAAGATAGACTTTAGACAATACTTGTCAACAAAAACAAATTCCGGGCTCAAGATTTGGTTTATGATCGTAATTTGTTTGCTTCCAGCATTCGCATTAAGAAGCTCCAAAATCTCGGGCACTTCCTTTGAGAGATCAAGAACCACGGGGACAATCTCAATTCTGCTTGTTTGTATCCGCGACCAATCGAGCAAATTTTCGATGAGTGTATAAACGCGCTCAATGAGCGTTTTTATATACCCGACCGTTCTGACTTTTTCTTCTTCGTCCATAGTGTCAAATTCTTCGGCAAGAATTTCAGAGTAGCCCAATAAACCGGTAAACGGACTCTTTAAATCGTGGGCAATGATGGAAAAGAATTTATCTTTTGCCGCAATGGCTTCTTCAAGTTCTTCACTCTTTTGAGAGATCGCTTTGTTCTTTTTTTCAAGAAGAATTTTTAAGCTTCGAATTTTTATAAACCTGAAAACAAGAAGAAGTAATATGCAGATGCCCGAAACAGTAACAATGAGAAAGACACTATTCATCGTATGTTGTTGTTCAATTTCGAGCAGCTGAATTTTCTTCTCTTTTGTCAGCAGCTCAACTTCTTTTTCTTTCTCATCAATTTCAGTAATGACTCTTAACTCGGCTATTTTATCACTCGTAGCCGTGTTTAAAAGAGAATCGGAAGCTAAAGAATAAAGCTTGTGTAATTCAAGCGCTCTTTGATAATCCTGCTTTGCTTCGTATAAAGAAGAAAGCGCTAAATAGGATTGTGCAATATTTTTTTTATTATGATTTGCTCTTGCTTCGAGCAAGCTCTTGTTAAAGGAAGAGTCGGCTTTATCCAACAACCCTCGCGCCGCATAAACCTTTCCAAGATTTAAAGTGGTTTTAGAAATGCCGTAACTATCATGGAGGGTTTGCCAAAGACTTAGCGCCTTCTGAAAATAAGTTAAAGCTCTGGAATAATCTTTTTTGGCAAAATAGACTTCGCCTAAATCATCAAAAGAAAATGCTTCACCTAAAAGATCAACGCTTTCTGATTTAACGGCTAATGATTTATTCTGATAGGCAATAGCTTTTTCATAATCGTTTTTTTTGAAATAACTTTTGCCAAGATTATTCAAAGCTCTTCCCAGCACATATTTATTGGGATAATCTTTTGCGAACTGAAGGCAGCGGTTTGCATAAATGATTGCTTCGCCCGGCTGATTTATCTCGTTATAAATATTTGCAATATTATTAAGCGTGATCCCGATTTCAAAATTATCACCCAATTTTTCTTTTATGGCTAATGCCTGAGAAAAATAATCAAGTGCGGAAGAATACTCGCCCCACTTCCAATAAATTAAACCAATATAATTAAGCGATTGAGCGGTTTGTCTTTCCAGGCGCTTGGCTTTAGAAATTTTTAACGAAGACCGGAAATTTTTATAAGCAAGAACAAATTGTTCCTTCCTCCAATGCAGCAGCCCGATTTGATTATAAATTTCGGACAACTGAAAACTATCTTTTAGCTGAAGAAAAATTTCCAATGCTTTCTTGAATTGCTGTTCAGCTGTATCCAACTCATTTTTCCGATAATTTACGAAACCGATATTGCGAAGAGCAACCGCTTCACCGTAGCGATAGCCAATTTCACGCGCGGCACGTAAAGCTCGTTCGGTATTTGTAGATTCTTCTTGAATAGATTTTCGATTGTTTGCATCGGCAAGTTGGTTTAGAAGATCTACCTTTTCTTTTCCTGAAACGGAGGTAAGTTTTTTCTCGGAATCCTTGGGAATAGGTTGAGAAAATAAGATTGCAGGAAGGAGCAAAAAGAATAGCAAAATTAGAGGCAAGTATTCTAATAGCTTCTTCAAATAGATAGTATAGGTTGAGTCAGTTTTCAATTCCTTGTTAGAAACTATTTGTGGTTGTTAATATTAAGCAAGCCTGCAACATAAAGCGGCTTGCACAAAATTAATTTACTAAATTGAAATACAAAACAAAAATATTTACAGAAATTAAATTTGATGGATTAACAATCCATCCCGCAATTTCGGCTCAAACCAGGTAGATTTTGGAGGCATCACTTCGTTTGCATCTGAGATATTCATTAAATCATTTACGGTAACGGGAAATAAAGAAAACGCTACGGCGAACTTTCCGTTATTGACAAGTTTTTCTAATTCTTCGGTACCGCGGATTCCGCCGACAAAATCAATTCGCTTGTTCGTTCTCGGGTCATCAACCCCCAAAACCGGTTCTAGTAAAAATTTTTGAAGAATGCTTACATCTAAATGATCGCCAACCGAAGAAGAAAGGCTATTGCTCGCTAAAACAGCATCGAGAGCTTTCAGTAAATACCAATCACCATCAAGATACATGCAAAACGAATTTGCTTCACGCGGTTCTTTTAAAATTGTTTTTTCTACAGAAAATTTTACTGAAATCGCATTAAGAAACTCTTCTTTTGTATTTCCACTAAGATCAGTAACAACCCGGTAGTAGGGAAGAATGTGCAGCTGTTCTGCCGGAAAGAGTACAGCAATAAAAAAATTGTATTCTTCTAATCCGGTATGTCCGGGATTATTGTCCATCTTTACTTTTCTTGCACGGCTTGCGCTTGCCGCGCGGTGATGTCCGTCCGCAATGTAAAAATTCTTTACCTGCGCCATTTCATCAACAAATAACTCATTGAACCGGGCAGGCAGAGTCCAAACCGTATGCTGAATTCCGTCAGCCGCAGTAAAATTGTAGAGGGGTTTTTCTTTTGTAGTTACTTTTTCGACTGCTAGATCAATTGCGGTAACACCTTTATAAGTTAAAAAAACCGGACCGGTTTGTGCTTCGGTTGTAACGATGTGGTTTGTTCTATCGTCTTCTTTTTCCTTCCGGGTTTTCTCGTGCTTTTTAATAACATCATTATCGTAATCATCCACAGAAAATGTAGCGGCAATTCCGGTTTGTGCTCTGCCGTTCATGATCAATCTATAGAGGTATAAATTGGGCGCATCATCAATTATTAGCGGGGCGTTTCTTTTAATTTCTTCTAAAACTTCTTTAGCCTTTTGATAAATTTCATTTGCGTAATGGTCAATTGAATCGGGGAAATGAATTTCAGCGCGGGTACAATTTAAGAGACTGAGCGGATTATTTTTTGCTAATGTGCGGGCTTCCTCTGTGTTTACAACATCATAGGGAACACTGGCAACTTTAGTTACTACTTCAGGGATTGGTCTCATTGCTCTAAAAGGACGGATAATAGCCATAATACTCCAAAAGATTAAAAATTTATATCCTAAAAATCGGAAAATTCTAACAATAAACCATCCGAATTGCTTTTCTATCTTTTTAGAATTAAATATATTGCAGAAAATATTTTGGGATTTATGAAGACATATTCATATTTGTTAGATGTTATCGAGAAAAAAGGAGCGGCTTATCTTATCCTTATTGATCCCGATAAAATTTCCGGTGAAAGATTAACCATTTTTATTTCTGCATGCGAAAAAGCAGGAGTAGATGGATTCCTCATCGGCGGCAGCTTGCTGATGGACGGAAATCTTGAAACGACAATTACTTCAATAAAAAAAAATTGTAAACTTCCGGCTATTATTTTCCCCGGCGCAGTTCATCAATTATATCAACAGGCAGATGCAGTGTTATTCCTTTCACTTATTAGCGGAAGAAATGCAGAGCACATTATCGGCAAACATATTATTGCTGCGCCGATTATTAAACGAATGGAACTTGAACCAATTTCAACAGGGTATATGCTCATAGAATCCGGCACAAAAACCACTGCGGAATATATCAGC
>Ga0100389_1001917_pt1 | contig 16652 bp, 12 predicted proteins | sample CryGeymeta201513_FD_81537 | JGI IMG/M metagenome (GOLD analysis project Ga0100389, IMG submission 81537) | Groundwater microbial communities from Crystal Geyser aquifers in Utah, USA - Crystal Geyser metaG 2015-13 | ecosystem: Environmental > Aquatic > Deep subsurface > Groundwater | place: USA... | reverse complement strand
CTGGCGTGCGGCTGCTAAATTATTTTTCTTTTGTTCCACATCAGCTTCGCTGTCCTCTAGAACAGTGTGGTGATCTTTACTTTTGTTTGAAAGGGCTTCAAGTTGCTTTTGCTCCTTTTGCAGCTCGGTACGTAGTTCTCTTATCTCAGCTTCGCGTTGAATAAACCCACCGTCCTTCTTCTTTTGGCTTTCGTAATTTGGGGTAAAGACTAATCCTCTAGCGTCGATCAACTCACCGCTTTGAGTGGCTACGAGTGAAAATATAAAGTCCGGGTTATCTTTCCAGATGCTTAAAAAAGTAGTTAAGGAGTCACAAAAATAACAATCCTTCAAAAGAGCTTCGATGTTTTTGGTTAAACTATCGGATCGACTTTTCACGCAATCGATTGCTTTTACAATACCGGTAGGGATTTTTTTAGCCCTATTCTCCTTTTGTTCGGGAACAGGGATATTAAAACATGCCTTGGCCCACTTTTTATCCGCAAGGAAGGGTGCCACATCGGCAAGTTGATTCATGTCTTGAAGCGATACAGCATCTACCCCCATACCCAATAGGACTTCAAAGGCTGTTATATACTCTGGTACCACTTCAATATGCTTGGTCAGTAAATCGTACTTGCCTTTTTCCAAAACAGAATCCAGCTTGCCCTTCATGATCGATTTTGTGACCTCGCTAAACCCCTCAAATCGGGATTGCATGGCTTCTAAAACACTTAACTGCGCGTTCAGGCGGGCAATTTTACGGTCTTGATCTTGTATTTCGTGCTGGGCCGCTTTAAATTTTTCTCGTTTCTCGATGGTCACTTTTTGTGCAGCGTCCAATTCCTTTTCGCATTTCGCAACTGTTTCTTGGACAGTTTTCACGGCAGCTTCCGTAGAAGATAATTTTTCTTTTATCTGAGCAAACTGTTCTTCTGTATCCTTGATAGACTCTTCTAAATCTTTTTCCCTGGCTTCGTTTGTTTGCAGATCAACTTCTAAGGAAGAACGCTTAGATTGTAGACGATCTATTTCACCGCGTAGGGTGTGCAGCTTTTGCTTTTCTTTTTGAAAATTACCTTCAAGGACGCGCAATTTATCCTGTATTTCTAGTAGAACTTTATTCTTCTCTTTGTATAAATTGTCCGAAGCATCCACAAGCGTCATTTGAGATTCGCGATTAACGGAGGTATCCTCCATTTTTGCTTCTAAATCCTTTTGCTGCTTCTCTAACGATAAAATATCCTTTTCGGTAACGGCTATCCTATCCTTATAATCCTGTTGGCGCACCATAGACACATGGGCTAGGTTCTCCGCCTGATCCTTTTTAGAAGTGATATCAAACACTCCCTGCTGTATGGATTGTAGCTTCTCGTATTGGTCTCGGCGCTCTTCTTTTCTTTCCGCAAGCATCACCTCACCATCGGTCAGCTTCTGTTGCGCGGCTTGAACAACATCACGCAACTCCCCTACTTTACCCGTCAACGATTCTATTAACGCGTGTTTTTCTTGATATTGAAAACTATTCCAACCGAGATCCAAGTGCTTTAAGCGGTGCGAAACACGTTTGAAACGAATGGCTTTACTGGCTTGTCGCTTAAGGGCAGTGATTTGTCGGCCTACTTCATCAATAACATCATTGATACGCGATAAATTTTGGTCAACGAGCGCCAGTTTATTCATCGCTTCACGTCTTTGAGCCTTATAGCGAGTGATCCCAGCCGCTTCTTCAAAAATCACACGGCGTTCTTCCGGGTTTGTCGAGAGAATCTGGTCAATCTGCCCCTGTACCATAAAGGAATACGAGACACGCCCGATACCTGTATCCATAAAGAGCTGTTGTATATCCTTTAAGCGGCAGGCTTTGCCATTGATGTAATAATTACCCCCACCTTCTCTCGAAACACGTCTTGTTATTTGTACTTCATTAAAAGCTGTTCCGAGTTCTTTCTCACAATCTGTGAAAACTAAAGAAACCTCACATACTGGGAGCGCGGCGCGTTTGTCAGAGCCCTCGAAAATAACATCATTCATCTTACCGCCTCGTAGAGCCTTTGCACTCTGCTCTCCCAGAACCCACCGAATAGCGTCTACAATATTGCTCTTCCCGCAACCGTTTGGCCCAACAATAGTCGTTACTCCCGGACCCAGGATTACCTTGGTGCGATCTGCAAAGCTCTTAAAGCCCTCTAGAATAACTTCCTTTAAATACATATTTAAAAACGCTGAGCCCCTATTAGTAAAGGCTTTGCAGGGGATTTGCAAACTTTTTATATTTTTTAAATTAGATTTTTTATACGCAAATTAAAAAAATTTATGGATCAGTCGGGAAAGAAGGTGGTACTTTCGATTCAAAAGGATTGCCATTGCCTCAACTTTCATAATAAATATTAAAGCCTTGCTGACTAAAAATACCCATAGAATCATTACCTGGATAGTGCTTTTTCTGGCAATCTCCCTTGTCTCTGCCCCCTATTGGCTAGATTGGTTTTTGCCGACTTTGCTTAGGCAGTATGGTGTTGTTTATCAAGGGTATGAGAACGAGAACATCAGGAGCATTACTCTGAATGCAGTCGAATTTGCTGAAGAAGACTATCACGTTACTATAAAGCAAGTTACACTCCCTAGTCCGCTTTTCTGGGCAATCGGTCGTTTTACAGGCCAACTGGCTCTTCCGGTAGAGCTTGTTGATGTAAATATAGTTGAAAAAGCTCCTGAAACGGGATCCGAAGGCACCGGATTCGATATTACAAAGCAGAGTGCTTACGAGCTTTTTAATGAATTTTTGTCCACTATAAAGGATGTCAATCGCTGGCTCCCCAATATGCGTGTTCGGGCTCTTAGGTTCACTGACCAATTTGACTTTACTCTGATCACTTGGGGTAACGATATCATTTTCGCAAATGGCCTATACTTGCCAAAAGATGAATATTTTCGTTTCCGTACCGAGATTTTTCCCAATCAAAATAAAATTGGTGGCCTGTTTGTTTTACCTCGTTTTCGCGCCTTTTTCGAGGGAGATTTAATAATTTCAGATGAAAATTTAAACGTGCATGGCAAAGTCACCTGGATGGACAATGTCTCTACGTTGGATGCTGTTTGGGATGAAAAATCCCTGCTTCCCTATGAGCTCAACATGTATTCAGAAGCCTGGATCCTTCCAGAAGAGTGGCTAAACGTTCCGGAATACCATCAACCTCTATTCTCGGGCACTTTGGTTTGGCAAGCAGATACCTTTCACCTGGATGCCAAAGGTGTTGCCAGAGCAATTGATCCCAAAAAGGCAAAAGATCTGAATACTGTTATCAAACTCAGTTTTAGCGATAAAAGCTTAAAAATCGAAGAGCTGAAAGTCGAAACACCCTGGGTTCAGTCTGGTAAAGATGCGCAAATTGCAGACAATAACGCTACTGAACTTAATATTAACATAAACCTTGGCCAAATAGATTTCATAAATGCAGATGGCATTATAAAGGGGCTTATTCTGGTTGAGGAGGCTCGTGAAACAGATTACCCCGAAGTCAAAATTAATTTATCAGGAACAGACCTCGTATACGCAAAGCATGCCATTGAGGAATTTGATCTCGTTTCCCATTTCAATTGGCCAAACTTTGCCTTAGAGACGTTTAAATTGAAAGTCGATCGTGTCGTAGATGCAGAGTTGTCTCTTGCTGCTGATTTCCAAACCCACATCCATTCGGGGCAATTTAAAGGCGAAATTGATGAATATAAACAGTTGCTTGAGACAAAGCATGATCTCAAGTGGCATGGCACGTCTAAAGAGATAGACACGTTTTCTGTAAAAACGACCACCAAAACAGGGGAACACAATATTGAAGGCTCAGCAAATATAACGGATACACACTTTATAGCAAATATTCGGAAATGGAGCATTGCTATTTTTAATGAAGCAACGGATGAACCGGAAGCTCAATATGAATCTCGTATACCCTTCACAATTGAAAAAGCGTTTGATAAAGATTATTACAAAACGACCCATTTTAAATTTTCAGAAGAGGGATCGTTGTCTGAATTAGAGGGTAACTTTTTTATAAACGAGTTACGTAAAGGCCATTTAGAACTGACGCTTACAAATTTTCCGCTAATGGTAGCGGGCACTATTGTTAAATTTGATCCAATCTTCCTGCCTCTAAAATTTACAACGCTAGTGGCCTACTTCGATTTGGAAGATAAAGTCGTTACGGGTAAATTGAATACCGAGTTTGCTCACCCCATCAATGCTCAGAAGACGCTCTATGGTAATTTATCCCTAGATATAGAAAGTGATTATTTAAAGGCAGAAAGCGAAATTTTCTTAAATGCCGAGGAACAGCTGGTTTCGTTACACTCCGGCATGCCAGTAAATAAAAAGTTCTGGGAAGATGTTTTTAGCGGTAGAAGCCCAGAGTTAACGGGTGTTGAAGGTTTGGCGGAAGCCAGCAAAATTCCGATAAAAGTATTGAGGGCTTTCTTGCCGGATGTGGTGAAGGAACAAGGTACATTAACCGTTAATATCAAGTTTTCCTCAGATGATCAATGGCAGGGCAGTCTAATAGTCGAAGGTATGTCTACATATCCCCTGATGCCTATGGGGCCTATTGATAACATTCACTCTTTTATTTCGTTTAATAAACAAGAAGCTAACATACAAACCTTCTCGGGTTTGCTTGGAAGTCAGCCTGTTGTATTAAGTGGCAGAGTCAATTATAAGGACATTGAGAAACCGGTTTTGGATCTTGAGCTAAAAGGGGAGGATGTGCCTATTCTTCGCTCTCCGGGGCTTGTTCTGAAAGCAAATGTAGATCTTACCGCAAAAACCGCTCTCGGTAAAACGACTATCGCGGGTAACATCTTGCTTAAAGAAGGTTTCGCTCTGTTAACCTTTAGTGACTTTAAAACAAGCATGGGCTCCCCGGGCTCGAACCCACCCTATTTCTCAGTTAAAAATCCGTTAGTAGCTGATTGGGGATTGGATATCCTTATCGAGGGAAAAGATTTCCTTACACTAGACACCCCTGTTTTAAAGAGTAAGTTTTCAGCACACTTAGAACTGTCCGGCACATTGGAAGACCCGGTTAGCATTGGCGAAATTACCCTAGACGGCGGCACAATTAAATTCCCCTTCACGACTTTCACGATCCAGCAAGGCGAAATCTTGTTAAACGAATCTAACCCCTATTCGCCACAACTCGCTATAACCGGAACAGGAAAAACCTACGGGTATGACATTACGATGAATATTGGTGGCACCGCAGATGATCCCCAGATTACGTTTACATCCTCTCCGCCACTAGAATCCGGTCAAATTTTGTTAATGGTTACTTCCGGCCAAATTCCCCAATCTACCCAGCAGCGCTCTACTTCCCAACGTCTGGGGAGCCTTGGTCTGTTTCTGGGATCTGGTGTGTTAAAAGATTTTGGTGGCCAATCCGATTTAGCTGATCGTATCACTATTCGAGTGGGTGAGCAAATTTCGGAAACGGGACAGGACACCATTAATGTGGAATATAAAATAAATGATCGTTTCTCTATCGTTGGAGAACGAGATCGCTATGATGCGTATAATGTAGATTTACTATGGCAAATATACGCAAAATAATAGCGCTCTTTCTATTGCTCGGCATAGTGAGTTTTTCAACTGCTATGGCAGCTACCCCATCTTTAAAAATAAAGGGCTTTGGGCATGGTACACGTTCTATTATCAAGTCCATTGAAGCAGTATTGCCAGAAAGCACCGAAGCGGAGCCTGTTTATAACATTAATTTCATAGAGGATGCTTTATGGATCATCCGAGGAAAGGTAGAAGAAACAGGCTATTTGAAGCCAAATTTTTCTATCCAAGCTCAAACGATTGATGGGGAAACTGTTAAAAGTAATTGGGATGGCTCGTTTAATCCTACTCTTCCATTAAACGTAAAGGTGAACTACATCCTGTTCACTATTCATAAAGGCGTGAAATATGCGTTTCATAATATCAAGATTGAGGGCTTGCCAGCTGAGGTGCTTGAGGAGAACCCACCTGAATCTTTCTTTTATGAGTCCAGTTTCCTGATAATGACGGATAGTGATAAATACTACACCCCTTCTCGTCTAAAGGAGGGTTTGGCTCGAATTATAGAAAAGCTAGAGGGTTTGGGCTATCACGAAGCCAAAATTGAGGACTCAGAAACAAAGATTAATGATGAGAATGGTCAGGTAGACGTAAACATCAAAGTCAATACGGGTAAATTATTTTACGTTAACTCGGTTAAAACCATAGATCTTCGAGATAAGGAAACGAGGGAAATAATTGAAAAACCCGAGGGCCAACTCTTCACTCGCTCATGGCTCTGGGCCTATATTGCTAAGGTGCGTAATGATTATTATGCCATGGGTTACCCCGATGTTAAGGTTGAGGGTAAAATTGTAAATGATCAGGAAAAAAGTCATAGCGTTCAGGTAGATATCGAAATTTCTGTTACACCTGGCGAACTTGTTTATGTCGGTAAAGTTGAGTTCCTGGATATCGGGGTTACGCGAGAATCGGTTTTAAATAAGTCAGACACCCTGCAAACGGGTGAAAAACTAAATATACGTGAAGTAGAAAAGGTGCGTAACCGTTTGAATAAATTGGGTATATTTGAATCTGTCCAAATCAAATACGAAAAGGTGGGCGATGATGTTCGCAATGTCATTTTTCAATGTAAACCTAGGAAACGCACTGTTATTAGCCTTCTGACGGGTTATGGCAGTTATGAGCTTGTACGCTTCGGTGTGATTGTAGAGCGCAGAAACATTTGGGGGCTAGGTCACAGGGCTAAACTGAAAGCGGTACAATCATTTAAATCATCTAGTATTAGCACAACGTATACGGTTCCGGAAATTTTTATGGAAGATGTTTCGGCATACGGAAACGCATTTTTTCTAAATCGCCAGGAGGTGTCGTTCAAGCGTCGAGAATTAGGGGGCTCTATAGCACTACAGCGTGTTTTTCCGCAATACGATATCAACACTTCCATAAAGTATAATTATGAGGACTTGAAAGCACTTGGCCAAACCATTCCCGCCAATATTGGTCGTGCTCACTCTCGTGTATCTAGTATAGAATTGGCCGGCCAACAAACAAAATTAGATAGTATTCTTTTTCCTACAAAGGGTTATCAAGTCTTCGCTGCGTTTGAATTCGCGCTTAAGGAACTGGGTGGTAATGTTCAATATAACAGTATCGAGTTTGGTGGAGCCTATCACCACCCCATCAGTCGGTCATTGACGTTTCATGTTGGTTTAAAGCATGGTTTTATCGTTACCTTGGGTAAGGTTTCCGAAAACATTCCTTTCAACAAACGTTTTTTCTTGGGGGGTGAAAATACGGTTCGGGGCTATCGCCAAGGCCAAGCTGCGCCAAAGGATTCTCAAAATAAAGTTGTGGGTGCGGAATCTTATATACTCGTTAATCTGGAGCTCGATCAACGTCTCACTGAGGATTTCTCCGTATTTGTTTTCTTGGATAGTCTTTTTCAAGCCAAGCGTTTTGATCGTTATCCCGCAAACAAAGCTCTTTTCTCAGCGGGTGTAGGAATTGCCTATAGAACGCTTATTGGCCCGATTCGTTTTAGTTATGGAAGAAACTTGGATCCGCGTAAGCATGATCCGATCGGCCAATTTCATCTGTCCGTTGGTTTCCCTTTTTAGTTAAAACGATTAATTATCGAACAAAAAGGACTCTTGTTGATGTTTCTCAGCCACTTTATCCAAGATGCTTCTTACAAACAATCGTCTGTGTATATCCGAAACGCCGTTTTCCAAGATCTCTCTGCGGTGTCTTTCCGTTGCATAACCCTTATGTTTGGGGAAATCATAATAAGGGTAATCTAGTGCTAGTTTATTCATTAACTGGTCTCTGGAAACCTTTGCCGCAATAGAAGCCATGGCAATTGTCAGGCTCCGGCCATCGCCGCGAACAACAGCTCGATGATCCCAATCAATATTGCGCATCGGCTTGCCATCGATTAATACCAGGGGCCTTTCTTCAATCTGAATAGGCTTTAACCAACTTTCTAAAATAAGCCCAACGGCTAATTGCGTTGCACCTAAGATATTCCTGCGCTCAATTTCTGTGACGCTGCCTTCCTGAGTCATCATCTGGATAAGGCCTTCTTCTTTCCAGGTCAATAAAACTTTGTAGATGCTCTCCCGCTGCTTTTCAGTGAGTTGCTTAGAATCGTTAACCTTTTCAGCTACTTCTTTAAGTTCCTTTGAGGCATAAAAATCCTTTCTTATCCACACAGCTCCTACCATAACGGGTCCGGCGAGCGCTCCCCTGCCCGCTTCATCAACCCCTATAATCCCATTGCTTTCCTGGATCTGCTCGAGATCAAATGATAGTAATTTAGACTTTTTGGGGGCAGGCATAGGCTAAGTAGATTATTCTTTAGTCGGCACAGGAATTCCTAAGGCTTCGTATGCTGTCTTGAAGTGCAGCTTAGCATAGTCCCCTAGTTCTTCGCCACCAAATTTTTCTATCAACCGCTTGGCCTGGGCTTTTACTTCGCCGCTCGCGCCTTTACGAAGCTCTTCTCCCGCCTTTTCAGACAATTTATTCATCTGCCGAACATATTCGGCGCGCGCAACAATTGAGGCCGCCGCTACCACAGGGTCTTCCTCGGCCTTTGTCTGCATTCTTAAATCAAAATCAGAGTCTTTAAAATAGTTTTGTACAAGCGGTGCCTTGCTAAACTGGTCTAACATGCCCCAGGAAACTTTTTTTACTTTTAATGCTTCTTTTAGTGAAGTTGCGTGCAGCCAAGCTAACAAGCGATTTAGGTTTGACCCAAATTTAACATACAGTTCGTTGTACTTACGCATACCGGCAAAGGTTGTTTTAACGGCTACGCCCTGTGTGTTTCGAATAATAGCATCAAACTTTAAAATGCTTTCATCGCCTTTGATCTGCTTGCTGTCCTTTATCCCCGCTTCTACCCATTTACGAATCATGTCACTATCGGCAATCACGCAGGCTGAAACGACTGGGCCAAACAGGTCTCCTTTTCCGCTTTCATCTAACCCGGCATGTGGTTCAAACCACTCGGGGTGGTTAACTTCGTCATATCCCAACTTAGGTTGCTTGGTAATCTCCGCTTCTAATACGAATCGTACAAATTCTTCCGTCTTCCTTCCTTGCACTACGAGTTTTCCGCTCTCGTAAGCGACAACGTTTACTTTATCTCCTTTAAAAGCAAATAGCGCGTAATCAACCTTATACTCGCTCCACATTTGTCCTTCACAATATGCTTGTAACTGTTTCATTTGAGCGCCGGAGAGCTCGATCGTATATAATTTTACAGGTTCTTTAGAATCTCCTTTTGCATTTTTAGCCATATCAGTTAAGATTTATGGATAAATTTCCTTAAAATGGCGAACCTGAATTCACACTTACTTCTCGAGAACAAACAAGCCTTCGCTGAAAACTTACGTGCCTGGTACCAAAAGAATCATCGCAAGCTGCCTTGGCGCACGCACCCTTCGCTTTACAAAACAGTTGTTTCCGAATTCATGCTTCAGCAGACGCAGGTGACAACAGTCTTGCCCTACTTCGATCGTTGGCTTGAGCATTTCCCAAACTTTCAAGCCCTCGCAAATACTCCAGAGGAATCCGTCCTAAAGTACTGGGAGGGATTGGGTTACTATACGCGAGCTCGCAATTTACACAAACTGGCTAAGGCAATTGTTTTATTAAAGGAAATTCCGGAAACCGCTGTTGCTTGGCAGAAATTCCCGGGAGTTGGTCCCTACACTGCGGCGGCAATTGCCAGTATTGCCTTTGGAGACCCTATACCCGTCATCGATGGTAATGTTATTCGCATCTTAGCCCGTTTGACTTCCTGTGATGTCTCTTTCGGGGGAAGCTCTCAGGCGCATGATGTCTTTTCTGTCCTTGCCCACGAAATAATAGATGTCAAGGATCCCAATACTCATAACCAAGCGATGATGGAGCTTGGCGCTACGATTTGTACACGCCAAAATGCTAAATGTGGCATTTGCCCTGTTAAATCTTTCTGCCACGCCGGCCTGAATAATACTTGGGCAAACTTTCCTAAAATTCAAAAAAAGCAGATTACTAAATTGTCCATCAACCGTGGTTGGGTTGTTCATAACAACAAACTTCTACTTCACTACATCTCTGAAAACGAAAAGCGGCTAGCCAATATCTACGAACTCCCAGCCTCAGATGACTTCATTAGCCCGGATACTCTCTCCACTTACCCGCTTCTCCTTAAAAAGAATCGATCCATCAGTACGCAACGTATCACAGAGTCCATCTACCATATTCCTCCTACGCCTAATCTCTTAAAGGCCATTACTAAGAATGCAGACCTGCAATGGATTCCCCTCAATCAGTTGCATGAAATAACGCTTTCCGGACCCCACAGGCGTTGGGTTAATGCGATACAAGCGGCTGTGTAAAACGCTTCTTAATCAATTCTTCAAGTTTTTGTTTGGATGATATAACACCTTCTCTGGGTACATTTGGCCCCAGTTCAATCACCAGAGCTTGCCCTTCACGAAAATACTTGGAAATCATCTCAAAATCAACCACTCCACTGCCAATAGGTTGGTCATCCCTGCCCCCCTGAGTAACATCTTTTAAATGAAAACCGATCAGCTTCTTATGGGTTGCTTCAAGTAACTTCTCGTGGTCAATAAGCCCAAGTTGCTCCCTTACTTTAGCGTGGCCACTATCATGCCAACCGCATATCGCGTCTTCGCCGGCAAAGTGTTCTAAGAAATCAGCTTCCTGCTCAGCTAAAGGGATTTCTAAAATTCTGTCCCTATTCTCAATGGCTATCTTCACACCCATTTCTCTTGCTATCGGGAGAATGCGCTCCATGGCATGATAAACACGCTTCATCACCGTCTTAGACTTGCGCTTGGCTTTCTTGGCAATGGATTGCACTTGCTTCATAAACGCCTCCTCTGCCTGCATCTTTTCTAAACCATGTTCCTTAAGGGGCAGGTAAACCTTCTGGTCCGGCCTCGACCAAAAGAAAGTTACGCTCCCCATATGGGCTACCATAATCTTGGCATTTACAGCCATCGAAAACTCCAACGTACGTAGTGTGTTTTTAAACCACAAATTCTGCTCCGCCAAACTCCCGGAAGAGGGCTGAAAGAGATTAGGAGCCGCCTGAATCACCCCTGCAGGCAACGGGCAAAAATTATGCACAGAGGAAACCTTAATGACCCCTTCTTCAACCGCTTTCAATACCCCAGGCACCAAACTCAGCCTTATCCCATGGCTCAATTCAACATACTCAAAGCCCATCTCGGCCACTTCTGTTAGCATCTGATAACCATCAGTATGCCTATGCGACAACCAACAAGTTGATAGGGAAATAATCGGATCCATTTACCTTGGATTTTGATCTCATAGCCCACCTAAGACAAGCTTTTATGGATTTAGGGGAAAAGGGGGGATTGTTAATTGCTGATAGCGTGAGACTTTCGTTTGGTGTTGACTATTTTCTGAAAAAAGTATCCAATCTTGCTCCTATGAAACGTTTATTTGTAGTCGATCATGTCGCTGCTTTCCCGTACGGGCACAACATTAGTTGTATGAATGTGTTTGCGTCTTCGTTTGGGCGACATTTTTCGGAAACAATTAAGCTGGGTCCAACGTGTATGCCCGAAATTGCGGGAGAAACGGATGATATTCACAAGGTTTTAAATTACCCTTATAATGGAATCATTGAAGCCAAGTACTTTAACGGTTTTTTTCGCGATAAGAAGCGTAGTATCAAAATCAGTTTTTTAATCCGTAAAGTCACTAAAAATTTTTATTCTAAATGGGTAAAAACTTTTGACAAGGATTTGATGCTGCGCCAAACCAAGCGGAATTGGCAAAAAGTTTTAAAAAAATACAATATTGATAGCTCTGATACTCTTTTCTTTCCTAGTACAGATTATTATGGAGCCCGAGCATTGTTGGAAATTTGTAATGAATTAGATAAAGCAGAACGGCCTAAAATGCATTTTCGTTTTATCGGAGTCATGGAAAATGCCGCTTATGGCAGGATTCAAGGGTGCACACCTATATTAAATAATATTAAAAAACTGATTGAAGAGGGTGCTTCGATAACTATTTCCGCAGAAACCCCTATATATTGTTCTTATCTACAAAAGCTTACACATCTCAATATAATCTATCTTGCCTATCCTTTAGAAGGTCAACTGGAACCTCTGAATTGGGACATCGATAACTTTAAAATTGCGTTACCAGGCCAGGGCAGGCGTGATAAAGGTTACTTTCGCTTTTATGACATAGCTAAGTTTCTAAACAGAGATTCTAAAGCACGGAAATTTAAGATGCTGCTTCAGGGGATGAAGCTCTCGGATCCTTGTTTTAATAAACCATACAACAGAATTTTAGCTGAAATAAAATCACTAGAGCTACTGCCTGCACAATTAGGGATTAATGCATTAAATGATATTTATAAAAAATCAGACATACTTCTGCAGCCCTATTGTACTGGAACATATGCGTATCGCGGCTCTGCTGTTTATCAGGAAGGTATTGCATTTGGAAGGTTATTTGTTTGTAGTAAGAACACTGGTATCTCAAATTTAGTTCAACGATACGGAAATGGATTACTAGCGGATACCGATGAAGATTTTGCTAAAAGTATCATAGAGCTTTCGAAGCTATCTAAGCAAGAAGTGGAAAAAAAAGTTTATAATGCGCGTGCATTATATGAAGCCGATTTTGAAGAAGGAAAAAAATTAATATTGGAGGGAATTTTAAATGGCTAAAATAGCTTTTTTGGATCTAAGTTTTCATGTAAAAACAAAGTCTACAAACTTCTTTTACGATTTGTTAGCGACAAGACATGATGTAGATACTTATTACTTGGGGAATGATGCAGTTTCTCAAGCAAAGGATATAGCTTCTGTGGGTTACGATATTATTGTATGCTTTCAAACAGATAACCTAGTACCTTATTTTATAGCTACCGGTCATAGAGTAATATGTATACCCATGTTTGATGGTTCTGGGTCGATGTCAGATTATTACTGGAAATTCATGAAGCAGGCAAGGTTTGTTAACTTTAGCAGAACCTTGCATGATCGCCTGAAGCGCATTGGAATGGATAGCATGTATGCTCAATATTATCTGGATCCTAGTAGATTTACTCCCGTCGAAGACTATAGTTCACGGCGATTCTTTTTTTGGCAGCGTCGCCCGGAACATGGATTGGATACAAAATTTGCGAGTAAATGTTCATCTAAATCTTGTGGATTGACTTTCAACACAACGTTAATAGGTCTACCTAAAGCCATATGAAAACGCTTTTTGATCAAATCCATATAGTTGTCCTCTATCCATATGGCAGCAAAGTCGTTAGCAACGGTCAACGTGATGGATTCCTCCGTTTCCTCGCACAGTTCCATGGGATCAAACCACGTCTTAAATACTTCTTGTGGAAATAGGCCTCGAAAATCGTTTTTTACGATAGACCAAATATCCGTATCAACATCTTTAGTTTCGCTCAGCATAGTCAAAAAAAGTAATCTTATTCACAATGGTTTCGGGGTCAAAGGATTAATGAAAAGAGCTTCGTTAATAGTCCGTAGTACGGACGATTTTCTTTGTAAAGTATTCTTGGGTAGATGCCTTCCGTGCAAAGGGGTGAGGTTTTTGTGTATTTCTAAGTTATTGTCTGTTAACGGGATAGGGCTTTTATTTTCATTTTTGCCAGCAAGGATAGAGGAGCTGACGTGGTTATTAAAAGAAAATGTATCCTTGGATTGATTCATGGAGGCAAAGCATAACCGAAAGATCCCCCTTCCATGCAAGCGCAAGTTTCTAACAAGTTATTCACAAGTTCTTCCGAATAACTTTTTATAAATTTTGATTGCCAGGCGGGGCTAATTTTTTCTCATCCCTAACTACCCTGTCTGTAGGTAATTTATAAAACTGGATTTTGCATCGAGAGTTTTTTTATGTGAAACGGAATGGTTTTAGTGCGTTTATTTTATACGTCCAAAAGTAAATTTAAGAAATTTACTTCATAATTTTTTTCAAAAAAAACGGCTTTGGGTTTACTAGATGGACGTTACTTCGAGTGATTCATATTTTGAATCAATTTATCATTGAAATTAGCTGCGGAATCGTGGCCCATGATCTTTAAAGCATGTACCATGGTTGCTACTTCTACTAACCGAGCCATGTCCCTCCCCGGGCGAACCGGTATCTCCACACGCGGCACTTCAATACCCAAGATGGTAGCTGTTTTTTGGTCTAAGCCAGTGCGTTCTTCAACCATTCCAGGAGTCCATTCAACAAAATTAATGACAATATCGATACGTTTTTCTAAACGCACAGCACGTATGCCAAATAACTCTACGATGTTGATAATACCAATTCCTCTAGACTCCATGTACCCTCGACTCAGGGGAGAGCATGTGCCCAAGAGTTCCATTTCACCTACTAGTCTTACATGAATTAAGTCATCTGCTACTAAACTATGCCCGCGGTTAATCAATGCCAACGCGCATTCACTTTTACCAATACCGCTCTTGCCCTGAATCAGTGCGCCTATACCCTTAACGTCTAGTAATGTACCATGAATCGTTGTTCTAGGTGCCATCTTTTCCTCCAGAAGCACGGTGGCTTCTGCAGTGAAGTCCTTAGATTTCATTTTTGTACGGAAAAGCGGGATATCAAACTTTTCAGACACTTTGATCATGGCTTTTGTCGGAACAAGATTTCTGGAAACGATCATGCAGGGAATTTTCTTCCGTGCGATCTCCGTCAGCACATGTTCTTGCATAACTTCGCCCATATCCTTCAAGAAACCCATTTCGCCTGCACCCAGTAATTGTAGACGCTTGTGGGCAAAATACTTCATATAGCCCGTTAACGCCAATGCCGGGCGATTGATACTTTTTTCACGAATCATTTTTGTTAAATCCGTACGGGGAAGCACCAGTTCTAGCTGCAGCTTTTTCTTAAATGTCTCGTAAAATTCCTTTACGGATATTTTTTCAATTTTGGTAACAAGTTGTCTAACGGTCATATAGCAGCCATATTCTAAACACGTTAGTTAGGAAAAGGCCAGAAATTTTGTTTAGTGGGTTGTTTCTAGGGGTAACAAAAGCGTATTGGCTTTTTTATTACAAATTAAAATGGTCACCCAAGTAAAAGCGACGGCTTTTCTCATCATTTACCAAAAACGTGCTATCACCCTCGCAGAGCACGCGACCTTCATGGATTAGGTATGCGCGGTCTACTATTTTAAGCGTCTCACGCACATTATGATCGGTAATTAATATACCAATCCCTTTTCCTTTTAGTTTCAAAATAATTTCTTGGACATCGGCAACGTTAATAGGGTCCACGCCACTGAAGGGCTCATCCATGAGGAGGTATTTCGGCTTTTTGACAAGTGCGCGGGATATTTCAAGCCGTCTGCGTTCTCCCCCGCTCAATGTATAAGCTTTTTGATCTGCTAGGGAGGTTAAATGAAGCTCTTCTAGGCACTCCTCCACAACGGCTTTTTGTTCCTTTTTGCTGACATTCAGGGTTTCGGCTACAGCTTGGAGATTTTGCTTTACCGTTAACTTTCTAAAAACAGAAGGTTCTTGGGGCAGATAACCAATTCCCATCCTCGCTCTTTTATGCATGGGCTTTTCGGTAAGCGCGTTATCATCTAGAAAAACTTCGCCGGATGTAACGGGCACAAGGCCAACGATCATGTAAAAGCTCGTGGTCTTACCGGCACCGTTTGGCCCGAGCAAACCGATTATCTCCCCTTCTTCGACACCGATGCTGATATCAGAGACAACCTGTTTTTTGCCGTATTTTTTTACAAGATTTTTAGATCTCAAGCCCATTGCTATTAACTATTCTCCTTAGTATCTGTATCTGCAAAAGAAAGCTCAGGTAAAGCTCCTAATGTAATTTTAGGGCGTTGTTTTGTTCCGGGTTCCCCTTCAACATAAGCTTTTTTGTCGTTTTTGTACAAGACCATTCTGTAGCCCTCTACTACGCCATCTGGGCCTGTTACCTTAGGGGAGTCTGTCAGTATAATTTTACCTTCTTTAGGGAAAATCTCCGCATGTCCAGCTTCGGCAACTTTGTCATCTTGTTTAATATGTACATTGCCATCGGCAATCACCAAATCCACTGAACCGATATCAGCCAATTCTTTTGAAGGGCTTTGGCCTGTTTTAGCCGAAAAGACTTCTAGCTTGTCGCAGGTAACGCGTAGGTTCTCTGAGTTCACTTCAACGTTATCCTGAAAAAGGAAAACATTATTCTCCTCTTGAGCTGCGAATTCTAGGCGATCACTGGTGATGACGGTTTGATCTTCACCATGTAATACTGGGGAAATCAAAAAGAGACTTATCGAAATGAGCTTGCGCATAAAATTAATCTTTTGCTAACGAGACGAGCCGCTGGTTAAAGGTTACTCGGGCATCCTTTTTAATAGCTATCTTTTTGTTTAAGCCGTTCCACTGCCAGCCTTTGCCGATGATATTAAAGTTTTTACCGGAAACGAAGATGAGGTCGTCCCCGAATGCTTTATTTTCCTTTGGCTTGAGGGTAGCCTGTAGGCTTTCTATTGTCGTATCCAGTTCACAGCCTTCGTTGCCGCTATAGATTTTTAGGAACATGCCGTGGATGTCTATATGGT
>Ga0100389_1001905_pt1 | contig 16686 bp, 13 predicted proteins | sample CryGeymeta201513_FD_81537 | JGI IMG/M metagenome (GOLD analysis project Ga0100389, IMG submission 81537) | Groundwater microbial communities from Crystal Geyser aquifers in Utah, USA - Crystal Geyser metaG 2015-13 | ecosystem: Environmental > Aquatic > Deep subsurface > Groundwater | place: USA... | reverse complement strand
TATTAAGCGAGTTCCTTTATCGGAGGAAGTTTCAAAATTGTTGGATCGATTAAAACTGATGCCGCACTAAAATGTACAAGTCAGGAAATAATTTGGTTCTGGCTTGTCCGGTTTAGGAAGTTTATAGATGTGTATGAATATGAAATGAACGAAGAGGCAAAAAATGTAACGCCGTTAGTTATAAAACAGCATTAGAAATAATCTTTATTTTCTAAAGCGAATTTGAGAAGAGCATTATTACCCGAAATGTTTAACTTATCGCAAATATTGGACCTATGTTTTTCTACAGTTCTATAGCTTATAAACATTAACCCGGCAATTTCTTTTGTGCTTTTTTGATTGGCTATTTGGCGAAGTATTTTCTTTTCGGCAGGAGAAAGTTTTTCAATTAATAATTTAACTTCATTTGCCGCGGAACTAAAACTTGAATGACTTATGATATCTTCCGATAAAGCTGCGCTAATAAAATGTTCTCCTTTATATACGGTTTCAACCGCATTAATAATATCTAATAGAGCCGTTTCTTTTAACACATAACCCATTACTTTTAGCCGAAGAGCTTCATCCAAAAGATCATGAGCGCTGTGCATTGTTAGGAATATAACTTTTGTTGAGAAATTCTTTTTATTAAGTTCCTTTACAATTTCAAAGCCATTCATACCGGGCATATCCAAATCCAAAATTGCTATATCCGGTTTAGAGCTTAGAATTTTTTCCAATGCTTCATCTCCGGAACTTGCTTGCTCCAATAAGTTAAAATTTTTGTTCGATCCCAACACCTTTTCTAAGCCAGCAAGAAATATTGGGTGATCATCGGCGACAACAAGATTAATCATTTTATTTTACCGGATTTAATTGAAATAATAAAATCTATTTTGGTTCCTTGCCCGGGATTGGAATCTATCACCATCGAACCGCCGAGCAATTTTACTCTTTCCGCCAAACTTGAAAAACCAAGTCCGCTCGGATTATTTTTTTCCGAACTCACGTCAAATCCTTTTCCGTCATCGGAGTAATTAATTATTATATCGTTCTCTTTCTTAAGAATTTTTAAAGCTACATTTGCGGCATTAGAGTGTTTAAGTGAATTTCCAACACATTCTTGAATTATTCTGTAAAGATGAATCTCATTTTCTTTCGAAACTGCATCGTCAAGATCATCTATCTTATAATCAAATGTTATTTGGGATGATTTGATCCCGTTATTAATTACGGAATCAATCGCTCTTGTTAAACCGATTTTTCCTAATTGGTAAGGTCTTAGGTTATACGAAATTCCTCTTACTTCGGAAATTGTTTCTGAAGTTAGCGCAAGGATTTCTTCTATTTGTTCTTTTTGAGCAGAAGGATTATTTACGCCGAGTATTGCTCTGTTTTTGATAACCACTAAATTCTGTCCAACGCTGTCGTGAAGTTCGGAGGCAATTCTCATTCTTTCGTTTTCCTGTGATTCAATCAATTGTCTTGTGAAATTTTGTTGTATGTCTTTTTCTTTTTGAATTTTATTTAACTGTCTTCTTACAACAAAAATTATTGAAGCAATTAATATCCCTATCGTCAAAGACTGAAACCAAAGCGTTAACCAGAACGGAGGAGTAATAGTTAAGCGTAATTGAATTCCAGCTTCATTCCAGAACCTGTCATTGTTGGATGCTTTTACTTTTAAAACATATTCTCCGGGTTCAACATCTGTGTAAGCTGCATACCTCCTTTTCCCGGAGTAAATCCAATTTTTATCGTACCCATCTAACATATAAGCATATTCATTTTTAGGCGAAGAAGTTAAATCAAGCGATGCAATTTCAAAAGAAAAGAAATTCTCTTTATAATCGAGGTTAATTTCTTCTCTGTCGAAATAAACTTTGTTTTGAAAAATTGCTTTGTTAAATATTTTGAAATTTGTGACTGCAATATTTGGTTCGTAAGTACTGTTGCTAATACTGTCCGGACTAAAAATCAACAACCCCTCTATTCCTCCGAAATAGAAATTCCTCTTTTTGTCCATGGCAAATGCGCCGGTGTTAAATTCATCAGTAGGCAATCCATCATTTCTATCATAGTTTTTAAATTGTTCTGTCTTTGTATCAAACTTAGAAATACCATAATTAGTTGAAAGCCATAAATTCCCTTTGTTGTCTTTGAGCATCCCGTAAACAACATTATTAGCTAATCCGTTTTTTTCTGTAAAGATTTTATATTGTTTTTTTGATCGATTGAATTTGATCAAACCGTCTCCCAATGTTCCGATCCAAAATACTGAATCGCTTTCTGCTAAAAGAGAATAAAGGACGAACTGATTATCGGGGTTGTTATTTTGTGAATCAGAAAAGAAACGTTCATAATTTTTTGTTTTTTTATCATAACAAGCTAAACCGCTTGGCGCAACTAACCAAAGTTTTTCATCTTTGTCTTCAAAAATTTGAAATATTACCACATCCTTTTTAGCATCCGGATTACCAACATTAAACGTATGATTAACGAACTCGTTCTTCTTAATATCGAAGCTATACAAACCGCCCCCATAAGTTCCGAACCATAACAAATTGTTGTCATCGAAATAAATGCTCCTGATAACAAAAACAGGGAGTGCCTCTTTTGAATTAGCGGAATATACAAATCTCTGAAAAGCGTCGCCGCGCTTATCGTAAAGGGCTAAACCGCGCTGTGTGCCAATCCAGATGCCGCCGTTACGATCTTCCGTAATTGCCCAAATCCTGTTATCGTTTATTGAGGTTTTATCAGAAATATTGTGAAAGTATTTTTTAACATTTCCGGACTTTGCAAGAATTTTATTAAGCCCGTAATCAGTTCCTATCCAGATATTGTTTTCTCTGTCAATAAAAATTGAACGAACAGAATAATTACTTAAATAATTTCGGTTAATTTTTTGAGTTAAGCTTCTAAAGCTGTATCTGTTTTTTTTCCATTTAATAACGCCGTTAGTTGATGTTCCGAACCAAATGTTGTTGTTAATATCTTCAAAAATTGACATTACATTTTTTTCTTCACCGGCGGGGTCGCTTTTCGATTCAATGTGAACTTTCGAAAAAATCTTTTTCGTAACATCAAACAGGTTAACGCCATTACCTTCAATCGCCAGCCAAATGTTATCTCTTTTATCGCAATAAATTGATATGATATTATTACCGCTTATCGAGTTATCTGCTGAAGTACTATTTTTATAAATGGTAATGACACCTGTTTTGAGATCAAGCACGTTTAAACCGCCGGTTGTTCCAATAAAGAGGTTCCCTTTTTTATCAACACAAAGAGAATTAATAAAATTTGAGCTTAATTGATTTTGGTTCCCGGTACCAATATATAGATGTTCAAATTTTTTAGTGCTTACGTTATATTTGCTAACTCCCGAACCGAAAGTGCCAATCCAAATATTTCCTGAAAAGTCTTCACAAAGCGCAGTTATATAATTACTGCTAATTGAATTTGGATTTTCGATCTCATTCATAAACCGGATTGTTTTATTTCCAATTGTTTTTATTAATCCGGAGTAGTATTCGCCAATCCAAAGTGATCCATCTTTGGCGCATAAAACTGATGATACCGAACCGATTTTATTTATGTTATAAACTGAATCCTTGATGGTAAGCCGTTTGAATTGATTGAGGCGGGGATCGTATATCGTAACGCCGTTTATTGTCCCGATAACAATTTTACCATTTTTATCTTCTGCAATGGATGATATAAAATTCCCGGATAAAGAATTTTGGTTTTTCAATTCTTTTCTAAATTTTGTGAATTGATACCCGTCGAATCTATTAAGCGCGTCTTGTGTCCCTAACCATAAAAAACCAGCGCGATCTTGTAAAATACATCTAACGTTTGCTTGGGATAAACCTTGTTCAAGAGAATAAAAATCGAATTGCCCATAAATTGGATATGCAAAATAAATGAGGAGAAAGATTACACAAAACAAAAAGGTGTTTATCTGCCGCATATTAAACTTACTTAATACTATTTTTTTTACTTATGACCTCCTGTGGTCATTTGATACTATTTCATCAAAACAAACTTTTTAACAGCATTAAATTTACCAGACTGTAACCTGTAAAAATAAACTCCGCTTGTTAACCGGTTCCCGTTGAACTCAATCTCATAAACTCCGGGCGCTTTGTTTTCATTAACGAGTGTTGCTACTTCGTTGCCGAGGAGATCATAAATTTTCAATAACACGTTTTGTACAGACGTACTGCCGTGCGTCTTCACGGAAGGAATGCCATAAGAAATTTTTGTTGTGGGATTAAACGGATTCGGGTAATTCTGATACAACTCAAACCCGACAGGGATATTTTTCACATTTGCAACAGAAGTAGTTTGCTGATGTTTGAATTCTGCGGCTGCTTCACTTAGAGTTTTGTATTTAACCCTGTTCCCATATTCGATATTAATAGAATCGAGCAGTTCCCCAATCCAACGGATAACAATTCCATTTTCATAACCCTGTCTTATGAACGGATCGTGAAGCAGAATGCAATAATATGAATTGGATAAACCAATCGTCCTTATTTCGCTTAGCGCAGATTGCATCTTTTGTTGATACAGCGATTCCGATAATTGCCAGGTGTATTCGTTATTATATTTTAAGTTATAAAGATCTTTGTAAATAAAATTTTTTGTTTCTCCGTTTGAAGATAGAAACTCAATTCCTAAATCAAGCAGCGTTTGAAATGTAATTGTATCCTGCGCATGACCCGGCGGCACAAAGCTGATTGGAAATACATTTAAACTGTCGTGCAAAATATTTAAACCGTTTATTAAAGAATCCTTTTGTTGCGAATATGGGATATTAAAGTTCTGCGCTGTGCAAAACATTTCGTGACCTGAGCTGCCGCAGATAGGACAAATATGATTGTAACCGTGCAGTGCAATTTCATTCCCTCGCAAAATTGATTCTCTTAATTCTTGCTGAAGAACTCCGTTGACATTTTGAGTTTCAATTAAGCGATGCGGAATTACTGCCCATGTAACCTTGCCTCCGCGTTGTTGAACTGCATTTTCAAAATCCAAAATACGTCTTGGAAGAATAGTTGTGTTTCTTGATTGTATATCATCAACCCGAATAACAAAAAGCAAACTGTCCTGTGCAAACAAATTTTGATAGATGACTAAAACAAGCAGAAGATATTTTGTGTTTCTTAAAATCATTTAAGAATCATCATAGCTTTTGTTTCCGAAAATGTTAGTGAACTCAAACGATAGAAATATACTCCGCTCGAAAGCCTGCCTGCATCAAAGACAATCGAATGCTTACCGGCACCGAGTGTTTCATCCACCAGAGTTGCTACCTCTTTTCCTACCGCATTAAATACTTTTAGTGCAACATGCCCGACTGTTGTCAATTGCCAGCTGATGACAGTGGATGGATTAAAAGGATTTGGATAATTCTGTTTTAGTTCGAAGGAGGGAGTCATCTCTTCATCTTTCACAGAAACAGGAATAACTGTGGCAAACAAATCTAAACCAATCGTATCTGCCAAGTTGCGAGTATCCCCGGCAAGCAGTCTTAGATAAGCCGTTCCGGAGTTGAAACTATCGGCAAGCACGTGAATTGAAAAATCTCTTGTTTCACCCGGAGCAAGCGGCGAGCTGCCAAAATCAGTAGTCGTAGCAACGCTGTCAACGAAAGGCGCAAAACATCCTTGATCAAAACACATTGATGAATACCAGTTTTGCGGAAGAGAATCTATCGTCCTCTTAACAAAGAGCGTTAATGTAAGATCAGAAACATTTGTTAGTGGAACTTCAAAAACCATTTCCTCGCCAGGGCTTCCTGTCAGAGCAGTATGATCGGGAATGAATGTAAAGTTTTGCGCGTGCAGTGAAATTCCGAAAACAAAAAACAAAAAAATGCGAACAATATTTTTAGTCATCTTTTGAATACCTTATGAAAAAGCGGGATCAGCAATCGCTAACCCCGCGTTAAATTTATTTAAGAACACTCAGTTTTTTTACCGAAGAAAAACTGCCTGCATTTAGTTTATAGAAATATACTCCGGATGCAAGTGAGGAGGCATCAAAAGTAATTTCGTATCTGCCCGGTTGTTTAACTTCATCAACAAGTACCGAAACTTCCCTTCCGGTTACGTCATAAATTTTTAATGTAACCGGCGCGGTTTCGGCAATTGAATAATTAATTGTGGTTGTTGGATTAAATGGATTTGGATAGTTCTGATTTAATGCAAAATTATCCGGCACATCGTAAAAAACATTTACTATGATGGAGTACTTTGCTTTGCCGTCAAAATCAACTTGCCTTAAACGATAGTTAAATTTAGTTTTTTGTTGAAGATCCGGTTTGTCGGTAAACAGGTAATTGTGCGCTTCAGAAGAAGTGCCTCTACCTTCAACAAAACCTATTTTGATAAAGTTATTTCCGTCAAAGGATTTTTCAATTTCAAATCCCATGTTGTTAATTTCTGTAGCTGTCGTCCACGTCAACTCAACATTTTTAGCAACAACAGAGGCTACAAACGAAGTTAGCTCAACCGGCACATTTATGTCTGTTAAAGGATAGGCAAATGTTTGCCACTGGTTAGGTGTCGGAACAAAAGATGACGTTGTAGAGGGCGCTGTAGCCAAACCGCTGCCTCCTTTTCTAAATATTTCGTAAGGGAAAGTAACGCCGCCATCTGTGGAAAGTTTAACTATTAAAGAGTCTGCATAACCGGGATAAATTGCATACGCCCAATCGAATTTAATCGTGTCTGATGTTTCAATATTGTAATACACTCTCGATATCATTGAATCCTTTCTGCCGGCAGTACTGTAATCATAAAAATCCAGGCGAACAGATTTGCTTCCGCCAAAACTTGGTCCGTTCGCTCCTTCGTACTTTTCGAAAGTTATTCCACCATCAGGATTAACAACCCGCCATCCAGCCGGCGGAAAACTTGCTTCAAAAAATTCAACATTAAAGCCGCCAAGTATTTCTTTGTTGGAATTTTGAAGTGTCGAATAATGCCCATCGCTAATATCATCGGCAAAAGAACGGGCTTTAAAATCTATTGCCGGCGGAGTAACAACAAAAATGTTTTTTTCTATATGATGTCTTGCTTTGCCGCAGTTAATAACTTCTTTAGTCAAATCATTCTGAACAAACGCCGTTGTGTACATCATCGAATCAACCCAAACGATTTTATCAACTTTATAAGTATAGACAAAACTATAGTTACCAGGAGTAATATTAAAAGTTATACCTTCGGAACCCGGAAACGATTTTCTAAAAACATCATAAAAAACTTTTTCGCCGTTTGTGCCGGGCGCAGAGGCGTATGTTATTTTTCTTTCAACAGCCATTACACGTAAACGATAATCGCCAAACATCAAAGGCGCGTGAACTGTAATATTAACCGTGGCTCTAATTGAATCGCCCGCAATTCTCTCATCTGTTACTGCAATCGAAACTGGAGAACCGATAGGTTTGCGTGAGTAAAAAGCTGTAGGCAAACTTGGTGCATTTGAATATGGATAATCGGGATTCGCAACTCCATCCATAGTTACATGAGGAACAGCGTTAACGCCGTAGTAATATCTTCTATCGTACGATTGAGTAGTGTTGTAAAGATACATCGGGTCGTTGCCAGGCGAAGGCCAGCCGACGTGATATTTTATTGATACAAGAGAATCGAATCTTCCTTCTATGAATGCATCAATAGTTGGATTATTAGCTGCACACGGACCGCAAGTAGAACTTGTCCACTCTTCAAGAAGCACATTACGCTGAACGCCCGGTAGTATTAAAGAATATTGATTTAGTTGATCATTCATCGGATTTTCATCGAGAGTATAATTTGACTGTGCAGATATGTTTAACGCAGTTCCGGGCGTAATCGTTATATTATCAAAAACAATTTGATACGATACGCCGCTTAATAAAGAAGGAACATGCTTAGTATTCGAATAACCGCCAGGAGAGATTGAGAGTGTTACATTAAAAGCGCTTGCCACAGCGGCTCTGCCAACATTTGTTACCGTTACTTTAGGTGCGATTGTATATGAATCGGAGCCTATCGAATAGCTTGTGTCGGCTTTAATGTTATCGATTGAACTAACGAAAATATCGTTTGAATATTGCTTACCGATATTTACGTTGTCGATGTATAAATTATTCCCGTAATTATTTACTGTTATAAAAGATAGTGAAACGCCCTCACCGGTATAGCTTTTATTTGGCTCATTAGAGCCGGGGACCTGGGAATAAATCGGTAGAGAAAATATACAAACAGAAATGATGCATGAGAGAAGTAAATGATTCTTCATAGTTCAACCTTTCATATAAGTTGGTTGTTAGTATTTATTGGTGGCATTTGACACAAGTTTTTAAAAATTAAAAACACGTTATTTGATTATTTAAATTAATCATTCTCAACGAATTTGCAAAAATAATAATGCATATTATAATGAATGAATGAAGGATTAATAATGTGGGTTCAATTTTTCAAAATAATTTTTTTTGTACAGATGCACCGCGTGCGTCTCGAAAACATGAATCGGATGTTGCGCGCGTGTCAAAATATGGGGTAAACCACAGAGACGCATGCGATGCGTCTCTACTGAAATTTTGATTATTTTATAAAAACCATACCTTTTGTTTCTGAACGGACACCAACGGTTAAATTATAATAATAAACTCCGCTTGATAATCCACTTTTGCTGCCAGCATTAAATATTACTTCGTGCGTTCCTTCGCCAAGCTCCTGATCGACCAACACACTTACAATTTCTCCAAGCGGATTAAATACGCGCAGTTTTACATTAGCACGCGATTTTAATTTAAAACGAATTGTGGTGTATGGATTAAATGGATTTGGATAATTTTGGTAGAGAGTAAAATTTTCAGGTAAATAAAATTCACCGTCTACATTGGAGGGAGCACCTTTGTAAATTATACGAAAGGCATCTGCGGCTACTGTCCCGCTTGCTAAATCGGATACCTTGATTGAAATTGATCCGTCAGAAGGGAGGTTAACGTCAGTTAAGTAATTCCACTGCCCGCCGTTTGTCTGTTGTGTTTTTTCAATTATTTTTTCATTTCCGCCGGCATTAAGAATAAAACGTGCGTTGTAAGCAAATCCCGCACTCTGAGGCCACCATGCATAAACATCATACTGCCCGGCTTGTATAAGTTCCGTATCAAACTGTGCATGTTTAGAACCATCACCTTTAGGCGTGGTTACATAATCATCGCTGTAGAATTTATTTGTGGATGTGTAACTTGTCCATGAGCCTGTGAGCATTGCATGTTTATTGTCAAGCAGAATATGTTTAGGATGGGATAATTCCAAGTACTCGGCAATAGCGTAAACAGTGCGCTCCCCAAGCTCGGCAAGGTTTTCATTATTTACCCAGATATCTGTGGAGTATTGATCATACGGAGTTTCATAAGTTAATGCCATCACAGAATCGTTGTAATTATACCACAACCAGCCTTCAGGGAAATAGGGCTTAATACTCGATTCACTAAAATCATTTTGAGTAAAATATGGATTACCTGAAGTATTTAAATATGCAAACTGATATTCTCTGCGATAAAAATAATTTGAAGTTGACTGCGCCGTATGAATCCAGAAAGTACAAAAAGCAGAAGCTTGTGAATGAAGATTAAGGAAAACTTTTACAGGTTCGATGTCATTAATTTGTTTTAAACGAGTGCGCAGCATTCTCGCTTCTTCCTGAATTGATGAATCTTCCCCCGCCCATTGCTGTTCGAGATCAACATAATTATAATTCGTTCTGCTTCTTCCATAATATACCCCTTCAGGATTTACAAACGGAATTAAATGGAAGACAAGTTTCCGCCTGTAAAAACTAATCACATCATCATCACTTAAAAGTTTTTCAACAAGACCGTCAAAATGCCACGAACTTGGGGTTTCACCGGGATGAGTTCGCGCATGTATCCAGATGTGATCCTTCAAACTATCGTCAACAGATCCATCAGTTACAGTTATTTCATGTATTGCAAGATTTCTTTCCGTGATACCGAGCGTATCTATTTTTACAAATTGGTTGGCGCTCCATTCATCTAACCGCTCCAATAAAAACGAATAATTATAAGGAGTGTAATAAGCAACGAATACAGTGTCCGCTGTATAAGTTTTTTGGAAAACATTTGTCGATGGGCTTTCTGATGCTGAGAAGCGTGTGTAATTTATATCATCGTACGAATACATAGCGCGTTTTACATCGCTGTTTGTTACATGAACGCGTAAATATTTATTAAGCACACCGGATATACGAAAGTAAAACCACCTTCCGCCGATATCTTCTCGTGTGGTCACTTCGTAATTTATAGAATCGGTTGTTGTAGCAGTATTTATATTTCCACTCTCAAAATTGGCGTCAAAAGTTACCTGCGCTAGAGCGGAAGTAGTTACAATAATTAATATTGATAGAATTTTTTTCATGATACTTTTATTTATTAAAAATTTGAAGAAATTAAATAATCCTTATTTGAATCATTTCATCTGGGCTTAAACCCAGGGTTGTTTTGTGATTGTTTATTTCCGTCCACTAAAGAGGCTGTGTTAATATTCAATAAAAACCGTTAAAACGGTTACTAATTGTTCGTTTTCGGTTTACTTTCCCATCACGCTTTGGCGGGATGGGCTTAGGATTTTCACACAGCCTCTAAAGCGGATGGCAATGTTTGTGTTTCATTCCATTCATTGGAGTGGATAAAAAAAATTGTCATACTGATAGCTCACCCACAGCCTTCAATTTTTTTTCTTTTTTCTTTTTACTTCAAATACGTTTCTCTAAATTTTAACAACACCGTACTTCGTAAACGCCTCCCCGCTTTTTTTTACCTCGTCAAACAAATCAAGATTTTTCCGCAAACGCTCTTGCAGTTTATGATACAAATGATACTGCACTGCAATGTTATTTAGAGATTTAATTTTTATTCTGTTTAATTCGAGCCTGTATTGAATATCAGTATCTTCACCAATTGAAGGCGCTTCGTATCTTTCGTCGAACCCGTTAATCCTCAGAATGTCTTCCTTATGAATTGAAAAATTACAGCCGAGAAGTCCGCGTTTTTTTTTGTTAAAATATTTTCTTAAAAAAGATTTTTTGAAATAAAAACCCTTTTCCACATCGTACGAGCCGCCGAATAAACCATCTAGTGTAAGGTTGAAGGAGTTTTCGAGAAAACCTGCTTCTATTTTTTCCGGCGTTAATAATTTTGTTATTTTATCTGAAAGATTAACGCGCCTCCCTGTTAAACAAACTCCTTTTTCAGCCGCATTTATATGCTCTTTTATAAATTCTTTATGCGGCACACAGTCGCCGTCAATAAAAATTAAATATGGCGCGCCTGCCGCCAAAATAGTTTTATTAAGCATTTTATTTTTGCGAAATCCTTTATCCTCCTGCCAGAGATGTTTTAAAGGAAATGGTATTTTGGGTGTCAACTTTTCAATCTCTTCAACAACATCTGCTTTAGAACCGTCATCTCCGACAATAATTTCAAAATCCCGGAATGTCTGCCGTTCAAACCCTGCAAAGAGAAGTTTTATATATTCAATCTTGTTATAAAAAGAAACTATTACCGAAACATCGGGCATTATTCTACTTCATCCTCTTCAATGGTTTTCCGCTTTTTAGCTTTTTCTTTTTTCCGGTTGTACGTGGTTTTGCCATCTTCAACCTTGGGCGGTTTTAGAGGAATTGGAATTCGCTTCTTCTTTTTTTTGATTTCTATTTTTTCTTTTTCTTTTTTCATCGATTAGAATATTGCATAAATAAACGGCGCCAAAGCCGAACCCTGTGTTAATATTATTAATCCGCCGAGCAGTATAAGAAAAATTATGATAGGGGCTAACCACCATTTTTTGCGAATTTTTAAGAACTGCCACAACTCTGAAATTATAGATAATTTACTCATAACTTTCTCTGTTAAAATTGTCTTTCGTAATCAATCTGTTTTGCAGATTTTTGCTCTCTTTTTTCCCAGTAGGTTTCTTTATTTGATTTTTTTAGAATAAGAAAATTTTTCCCTGTCAACCTTGCAATCAACCCGATGGGCGTGATAACAAGATAAAACAATATTGAAAGAATGACTCTCGTCATTACCCAGCCGAGAAGTATTGCAATGGTCATCCATATTTTATTTAACGGTTTTAACATCTGCGGAATCGCAAGCCCGATAGAGGCAAAGAATAATCCCGGTGCAAGGAAATACAAATAACTTGCTTTGCCATATAAGTAAAGAATAGCGGCAATTATAACCAACACCGCTCCGATCGTTAACCCAAACTTGGTTAAATCTTTTGGCGATTCTTTTATCAGTTTTATTTCTTCTTTAATCATAATTAATCAAGCTCAAATTCTTTCTTCCAGTCAACATCATTTTCGAGTAGTTTTTGTTTTTCTTTACTCAAAAGATAATTCCCAATCACTAGATAATCCATATCCGTTCTCATAAAACATAAATATGCATCTTCCGGTGAGCAGACTATCGGCTCGCCGCGCACATTGAAAGATGTATTAATGATGACCCCGCAGCCTGTATCTTTTTCAAATTGAGAAATTAATTTGTGATAAAGAGAATTTGTTTCTTTATGAACAGTCTGCACACGGGCTGAATAATCAACGTGTGTTATTGCAGGAATATCTGATCGGACGACATTCAGTTTATCTATCCCCCATAATTTATTTTGATCTTCATTCATCAATCGCCGGCGATCTTTTTTCACATTTGCTACAAGAAGCATATAAGGGCTGTCGCAGTTCAACTCAAAATAATCGCCTACTTTTTCCGCAATCACACTCGGAGCAAAGGGTCTAAAACTTTCACGATATTTTATTTTCAAATTCATTATGCTCTGCATTTTAGAAGATCGGGCATCGCCAAGAATGGAGCGCGAACCGAGCGCACGGGGTCCAAATTCCATCCTACCGTTAAACCAGCCGATAACTTTTTCACTTGCAATTTCTGAAGCCGTTTTTTTTATTAATTCTTCTTCCTCTAGATATTCATATGGTATTTTTTTCTTTTTTAAGAATCCTGCTATTTCATCATTCTCAAATTCCGGACCAAGAAAAGAACCTTTTTGTGAATCGTTTTTATCATCCGCTTTTCTTTCGTTACCGAGATAAGAATACCACACGGTTAATGCTGACCCGATAGCGCCGCCAGCATCGCCTGCAGCAGGCTGAATCCAGATTTTTTCAAAAGGACCCTCGCGAAGCAGGCGACCATTTGCAACGCAGTTTAATGCAACACCGCCGGCAAGACAAAGATTTTTGTGCCCGGTTTCTTTATAAACATGATTACCCATTTTCATAACGACTTCTTCAGTAACTTCCTGCAGCGAACGGGCAATGTCCATTTCTTTCTGAGTCAAATTAGTTTCCGGTTTTCTTGGTGGTCCGCCAAATAATTTATGAAACTTTTCATTGGTCATCGTTAAGCCGGCGCAGTAATTAAAGTAATCCATGTTCATCCGGAATGAGCCGTCATCTTTTACATCAATAATTTCTTTGTAAATGATGTCTTTGAATTTCGGTTCGCCGTAAGGAGCCAGCCCCATTACTTTGTACTCGCCGGAGTTCACTTTAAATCCCGTGTAATATGTAAATGCGCTGTAAAGAAGTCCGAGTGAATGAGGAAATTTTATATCTGCAAAGAGTTCAATTTTATTTCCTTTGCCTGCCCCGTAACTTGTCGTTGTCCATTCGCCCACGCCATCCATCGTAAGAATGGCGGCTTCGTTAAATGGGGAAGGATAAAATGCAGATGCAGCGTGAGATTCGTGATGCTCTGGGAAAAGTATCTTCCCATCGAAGTTCAGTTCATTTTTAATAAATTCTTTCATCCACAATTTTTCTTTTATCCACAAAGGCATTGCTTTGATGAAAGACTTAATCCCGATGGGCGCGTATTCTAAATAAGTTTCGAGAATACGCTCAAACTTTAAAAATGGTTTGTCATAAAAAGCAACATAGCTAAGTTTATTACCGGAAATACCAGCCTGCTTCAAACAGTATTTTATTGCATGCGACGGGAAGTTATGATCATGCTTCTTTCGTGTAAAACGTTCTTCCTGCGCGGCGGCAATTATTTCTCCGTCTTTGATAATTGCAGCGGCGCTGTCGTGATAAAATGCAGATATTCCTAAAATGTACATCGGTCAACTTAATTATTGAGTTAATAAAAATCCGTTAACTAACAGTGCTGTCGGTATTATGAAAAGAAAACTTTTAACTATTCAAGCGGCAGCAAACGGAAGATCAGTTTTTCGTCGCCTCAATCTTCTGCCAATTGGCGACGTCCAATTACACGAACCTACGATTAAGGTAAAAAATTGTGAATCAAATTTACTAAAGTGACGGTTATAAAATGAACGAATTATCGCCCCCCGATATTTAATCTTTTGGTTCTTCATAATAATGAATACCCGATTTCCAATAAGTTTTCCGCTTGGCGGCACAAAAGAAAATTTTAACAATTTATTTTACTTTTTGTCTTTTTATTTGTCCCGCCTGCCCCGACCTGGCGGGGTAGGGACAAAATATTTGTAGAATAAAATCCCACTATCTACATTAAAAGTCCCATTGGGACGAAATATTATAATTTGTTTTGGACAGATATGATGGGTCAGAAACTATTTCCATTAGTTCGTCCGTTAGCTAACGGACGGCTTGAAGAATAAACAGAACTTAGGCGAAAATTATTTCATTAAAATCATCTTCCGAACTTTAGTATAATTTCCTGCAGTAAGTTTGTACAAATACATTCCGCTTGCTAAATTGGAAGCATTGAAGCTAACTTCATAATTGCCCGATGTTTTTATTTCGTTAATTAGAGTTGCTATTTCACTTCCGAGTATGTCGTACACTTTTAACGTTACTAACTCCGGCTTGGCAATTGAATATTTTATAGTTGTAATTGGATTGAACGGATTGGGGTAGTTTTGCATTAAGTTAAATGTAAATATTTTTTCCGGAGCAGCCGATATTTTTCCAGCTTTATCTACATAGTATTCAACTTGATTGGAGGGGCCTGAATCATCTTCGCTTAAAAATACAGCGACAACTTAGTATTGCGCGTTTTTAGGAATCTCGCCATCGGGTTTAATTATTTCTAATTCATTATCAACAAAAACAAATTCTTCATTACTTGCGCTGCCTATTAATTCAAAACCGGCTGATTCCCATTTTCTGTAAATTTTATATTCATACACATATTCTTCCCCCGGATACGGCGCCCATATTAACATTGGATGATTGTTATATTTACTTTTAAATACCGATTTATTCCAATCAATAGTTTCTATAACATAATCCCTACCCAACTCAATCAGATAACCTTCACCGGTTATAAAACCATTGTGTTTAAATCTTAAAGTTGTACCGTCAGTTATAAACGCTGCGTTTCCCGCTATATCCAACTCGCCTGTAATTAAGTTTACATCTTCAAAAACAATGCTGTCCGGTAAAGTTTGTTTGCCCCAGGCTATGGCTGTTAATGGATCACCGACAACTATGTTTCGCCATGCATTATAATAAATCCCTTGATATTGTGCATCAACAATTGAGTAACCCATGGCATACGCAGGCATAGTATAATAATCCTGCGTCGCACCATCAGTCCATGGTTCATATACATGACCACTGCCACCTGTGCCACCTTTAAAAATAAAATCTGAAATTAATCCTTGACCACCTCTACTTTCGCCAAAACTAAACCCATTAAAACTTTCCCAGCTTAAGAAGTTAGCTCCATTCACATAGTTGAATGTGAGTACATCCCGAATATATGTTGGTGGCATTGGATTAGTCGTATGAACTCCATTTGATAAATATCCGATGATGGGATTCGGATCAGATGTTATCCATGTAGTAGAATTGTCATATACGGTTGTAAATCCTTTGCTTACCAGACTTTGATTTACAGTTGAAAAGTTATTATAAGTAGCGTACGGATCATCATCAATTATTCAAGTTTTTTGACCCGAATAATTAGGAGTAGCAGATTTGTCTATCATTCCAACAACATCAGAATAATTATCACCATTTAACCATGACACTAAATATTGGGTATACCAACCACCAGCATTAACAAAATGATTAGATTTAAATCTGTAATTCATCGTTGAACCTACATCCACACCAAAAAGCGGATTATTATGCGAAGACACGTGGGTATTAAAAAGTTGAAGAAAATTTCTACCATCTGGTTGATTAATTAAAGAAATAAGAGCGCCAACAGAAGCATGGAGTCTATATCTCGATGACCAGTTTGGATCATAAGGTTCATATCTTATCTTATGTGGAATGCCTTTACAAAGAACAATATATTTTACCCTGTTTTTTAATGGTTGCCCGTTGACTATAGTATTATTTAAATAATTCTGGATTCTCTAAATGTATTAAAGCAGCGGTGATTGCCTGTTTGATGTATTCTTTTCTTTTTAACCTGCCTTTTGTTAAATAGCCTATAACCCCTCCTGAATGACCAATCCTTTTATCTTTGGTTAAGCCAAGCTTGTAAAAAGCCTCATCAATATCAAGCTCTTCAGAAAGCACAAGTTTTGTCAGTTCTGTTGGATATTCAAATGCAGATGATAAGCCAATATGATAATCCTTCCCGTCATAAATAGCGCATGCACAAACATTCATATATCCTGTTTTTGTATGTGGAACTTTCATTAATCCGCTCTC
>Ga0100389_1001901_pt1 | contig 16709 bp, 8 predicted proteins | sample CryGeymeta201513_FD_81537 | JGI IMG/M metagenome (GOLD analysis project Ga0100389, IMG submission 81537) | Groundwater microbial communities from Crystal Geyser aquifers in Utah, USA - Crystal Geyser metaG 2015-13 | ecosystem: Environmental > Aquatic > Deep subsurface > Groundwater | place: USA... | reverse complement strand
CTACCCGCAACAAACACAAGCAGAACGAAAAAGAATAATTTTAACTTCATAAAACCCTCGCTTGAAAAATGATTAAATGCTATGTATTTATTTCATCTATAAGATTGCGGCTGCATGCCGATAATCATCGAATTATATTCCTTTTGTTAGGAACATAAAGCATATATTACTGAAACTGAAACAAATACTTCTTAAGCACTTAAAAAATAAATATTTCACTTCAAATAAGCAAATATTTATTTTAAAATATTTTTAAAAGTGGATATAATTTTTAGACGTTATAATTCACGAATTAGGCATCTAAAAGTAAAGGATTTCTCTTAAATAGCCCAAGAAACAACATTTTGGCGCTGCCCTAAAATTCTGGATCATCATTTTGACTCCAAATTGCTATTGAGAGAAAACCGTTTCAATCCTTATTTCACCGTTGCAAGTTTAATTTAGACTTTGATTTTGTCTTTAAGCATAGCGCGGCAAGCCGCAATTTCAAAGTGGAAAGTATAAAGTATAAAGTTCAAAGAGAATTAGAATTTCAAAACAAGAAAAATATCTTGACATAAAAAACAATCCCGCATGCGGGATAAAAGTCAATACTATAAATACCATTGTAGTCTTGCCATTCCCGTTCGCTAATCCTGCATGCAGGAAAGCAATCTTTTTATTTCGAGACAAATTTTAAAGATTGCTTCTCCCGATAACTCGGGATCGCAATGACTAAGTCACCTTACGCAAAAATTGTAGTACGAAGCGGTAGCTTCGTAAAAAACAAACATTTTATCGAAGCTTCGCTTCGATTTACAGTACAATTTCAGACTTCCGCGTAGGGTGAGTGACTAATACAAAAAAACTTTTAAGAGTGCATCCATTAATTTTTAATCCGTTAGCCAACGGACTTGTCGTGCTGAGAATTGCCCTTCTAAGAAAAGATTATCTAATAACAATCATCTTTTTCATCGAACGATTTTCGCCAGCTTTTAGCTGATAGAAATAAATCCCTGAAGTCAAATCCGAAGAATTAAAATTAACTGTATGCGCACCTGAATTTTGATTACCGTTTACAAGCCGGGCTATTTCATTCCCCAAAATGTCGTAAACTATTAAAGTCACAAACTCACTTTTCGGCAGTGTGTATTTAATAACCGTTGAAGGATTGAACGGATTAGGATAATTTTGCTCAAGCAAAAAACTAAGTTGATTATTCTCTGTATAAACATCCATCACAATCCCCGCATCATCTAAAATCCAATTGTCCGGGTCAAATTGAAATCCGTTTGGTTGAGCATTCACAGTAAAATTAAACGTCTGCTGCTGCTGATCATTAAAGACAGATATAATTGTATCGCCCGACACAGTTTTTATTTTTAACTCAATCGGCATTGTAAAGAAGGGGGGATCATTGTTCACCTGCTGATTGATATTAACCGTTACATCAAATTTGCCGGAACCGCTTTGTGCTTTATATCCCCATTGAATATTGTATTTGGGGTAATTTGCACCATATATCCACTCGTTGAAAAAGTAATCGAGATCTTGACCTGAAATATTCTCCGCAACATCTTTAAAGTTTTCCGTTATAGCCGTAGCATTCTTATACTCCGGATGATTTGCGTATGTTTTTAAAGTGCTAAAAAAAAGTGAATCTCCAAGAACTCCTCTCAGCATGTGAAGAACAACAGCACCCTTTGCGTAAGACCGTGAATAATTAAAAATACTTCCGACGGAACTTATATCCTGGAGATATATGCTGCCGACTGCCTGCCGGGCATAAGTCATCTCATTTGTAATATAATTTAAATATTGCGTACTGCCCTGAACAGCTTCGATATAAACACCTTCGGAATAGGTTGCAAAGCCTTCGTTAAGCCAGATGTTTTGCCAATCTCTACATGTGATCATATCACCAAACCATTGATGCGAAAGCTCATGGGAAACAATACCGGAACCGAATGAACCCATTGACGCAACCGTTTGATGTTCCATTCCGCCTCCCCATCCAAACTGTGCATGTCCGTATTTTTCGTTAATGAAAGGATACAATCCAAATTTGTCGCTGAACACTTGAAGCATCTCCACTGTTTTGTCAAGCTGCTGCTGAAGCTGTGAGTTGAACTTTTCGGGATAGATATAATGCACAACCGGCATAGAGTCGGTCGGTGAATATTTAAAGTAATTTGTATATTCGAAATAGTTTGCAATTGCGAGCGAGATAAGATAGTGGGCAATCGGATAACTGTTTTTCCATTTATAAGTAGTTGTGTTGTTGCCGTTATCAACAACTTCGATAAGTAAACCGTTCGACACAACTTTTAAATTACTATTTACAGTGCAATAAACATCCGAAGAATCTGCTTTATCTGCCGGAGTATCTTTGCACGGGAACCAATCGCTTGCGCCGTAAGGCTCGCTTAACGTCCATATAGCCGGCTGCGTTCCGTTGTTGTGAGTGCTGAATTCAAAACTTCCGAAACCGCTTGAACCGGGAACTCCTCTGTAATAAATAATAATGCTTATTTGCTCGCTTGATGAATATGAACGATCTAAACTTATATTTATTTTATTTGAAGAATGAGTAAACGCAGGATTCACACTTTGATTAAGTAGAATCGAATCAATCTGAAGATTATTCTGCAAATCGAAAAATGCAGAGTTTATGTTTGATGTTGCGGGTGTAAAAATTATTGAAACCGCTCCGGATAAATAGTTTGGATTATTAGTGATGTTCAAATCAAGTTTATAATATTTTACGTCAATAGATTGATCTCCCGGATACTGAACCTTCGACAGTTTTGAAAGTTTTTGATAGCCTTTCAATTCGTTAAAAATATATTCTTTATCGAAATTAAATTCCTGAGCAAATAAACTAACAGAAACTAAAATTAACAGTAGGCACTTCATCTTTATTTATATCCTTATTTCTATTTAGTACTAATTATTTTTTTATTTCATCTTTACGAGAACCATAGTCATATCGTCATTTTGTTCCGCACTGCCTCTAAAAGTTTTTAAATTTTTCCAGAGTTCGTTCATAATTTCAGTTGAAGGCGATTCTAATTTTCGGCTCATAATTTCACACAATTTTTCTTCACCAAAAAATTCTTCCTTCTCATTCATTGCTTCAGTTATGCCGTCGGAATAAAAAGCATAAATATCGCCGGGTATTAAAGGAAGTTGATATTCTTTTAAAGTCCTTCCGAATATTTCACCTTTTTCCAAACCAACACCAAGTCCGCCGTCGCGCAATATTTCCACAGAGCCATTCTTCGCTTTTATCAGCGGAACATGACCTGCGCGGCAAACAGTGACAGTTTGAGTTTCTAAATCAAATAACGCTACTATCATTGTAACAAACCAATGGTGTTCAAAAGATAGATATAATTTTTTATTTATTTCGACGAGAATATCCTTCGGCGATTTATAATCCTTGCAAATTACCTGAACCATCGTTTGAATTTTTGCCATGTATAAAGCAGCCGATAATCCTTTGCCGGAAACATCACCGACGATGACAAAAAGTTTTGAATTTGAGAACGGTATCAGATCATAATAATCTCCCCCAATTTGCATCGCCGGAAACATATCTCCGCAAATATCAAGTCCGCCAATTTCAGGAATACATTTGGGAAGAAGGCTTTGCTGTATCTGTTGAGCAAGATCAATTTCTCTGTCGAGTTTTAATTTTTCGGCTTCCGATTTATAAAGCCGTGCATTTTCCAAAGCAATAGCAGCCTGATTTGCAGAAGCACAAAGAAGATCGAGATCTTTACCGGCAAACTGAGAACCGCTAAATTTTAAACCGAATAGAAGTAAACCAATAACCTTACCTTTAATTAACATCGGAATAATTGTATAAATTTCTTCTTGAACTAATATATCAACCTGATCAGGAAATACATTTTCAAAATCCACTCTTTCGATTACTATGTTAGTTCCGTCCATCTGTTTTTGAATGACGAATGAGAAAATTTGAGAGTTTTTTATTTCACATTTTTCAATGGAAATACCGGTTGCCCGCAAGAGTTTAAAATCACTGCTTCGTTCTTCTTTTAAAAATATTCCAAATGTGTTAATCTTCAATGCTTCAACAAATGTTTTATGCATTGAATCTAGGATATTATTAAGTCCAACAACCGTTGAAACTTCATTACTGAATTTCATTAAAACTTTTTGATGAATGAACTGCTCGGGGTAAAACTTTCTAGTGAGAAAATCCTGAAATCTGTCTTTTGTAGATTGAAAGATCAATGCGAAAGCAACAAACATTAATCCTGCTATTATTCCTTGATATTCTGTACTAATCGCGCTGCTAATACTTTGTCCGAGAAGATAAATAACAATAAAATAAATTGCGGCAACGGTTAAAGTTGCGGCGCCGTATGTTACTGCATTTTTTACAAACACGGTTATATCCATCAATTTATATTTGAAGATGGAATAAGTGAACGAAATAGGAATAAGAATAATTAAAATTATTGGTGTGTAAAGTTCGGGCGAGTTAAAAACTGTATCGGCAATTACCGGCGCCAGAAAAGCTGTGTAATAAACCCCTGCTAATCCGATTATATATGAAAAAAGTATTATTAAATAAGGCTTACGGCTTTCTTTATCGAGACGGCGGTAATTTATAATTAACGAAACTAAACCAATTAGAAAAGCAACGCCGGTAAGGTTATTATAAAAAATTAGATTAACATTAGCATAAATAATTTGATTGAAATCATTGACCTTGCGGGCGTAGATTAAATAAACTAATACCGCACGAATTACAATTCCCACAGCGAAAATTAAAATTGGTAAAATGACAAATGACCTTTTGACCCACTTTTTATTCATCAATTTAAATGGCTGGGGGAACAACCAAAAAAACTCGATAAGCAAAAACGGAAGAAATGATGCGCCTAACATCCACATTACATCGATTAAGATAGTCAGCGGATTTATCTGGATGAAGTTGTTAAAATCTGTAATTAAATTGGAGGACTGCATAACAACTAAAGCCGCACCTATTAAATAAAATAGATGCTGCACTCTTCCGCCCGGTTTTGAAACGAGCACGATAAATCCAATAGATAACCAAATTAATCCGAGCAGTGAAAAGGCAAAAGCGCCTAGATTAAAAACTTTTTTTAACCGAACATAAGCAGGAATTAATTTCCCTTCTTTTTCAATTACATATTTTACCGTATCTCCGGATTCAAACTTGTTTAGTATTCTCTGCGCTACCAATACATCAACTATTTTGTGCCCTTCAATTTCTACAAAACCATCCCCGTCTCTTATGCCCGCCTGCCATGCGACTCCATCAACTTTTACCCGATTAAAAATTATTTCTTCTTTTTTCTCTTTTGAAATATGTTGAATCCAAAGGCATTCGTCGTTGCTGCTTGAATTAACTTCAATTACAAAGTAGATGTTGAGGATTGCAACCAACAGCAGACTGGCGGTAATGAAGCCAAGTATTTTTTTTTCGTTCTTTATGTAATAATTTTTTAAGTCGTTCACAATTCGTTAAATATAGTAAGAGTAATAATAGGTAAAAAACATAGACTAATTATTTAATTTTAATCACCATAATAGTGATATCGTCTGACTGGGCTGCTCCCGAAGTAAAACCTTGTACTTCGGTTTGAATGGAAGATAAAATTTCACCTGCAGATTTTTCGGCTATGGTTAAAGTGTGATGTTCGAGTCGTTCATCCGAATATTCTTCGCCGTTTCTGTTCATTGCTTCGGATATTCCATCTGTAAACAATACCAGCACATCATCCTTTTGAAGCTGCACTGTTTCTTTCAAATATGGCATCATTGTTTTCATAACGCCAAGAATAATTCCTCCTTTTTCAAGCTTAGAAATTTTTCTATTTCTAACTAACAGAGGCGGGTTATGTCCTGCATTTGTGTATTCAAATGTTTTTTCGTTATTATTTAATATCCCCCAAAAGAAAGTAATAAATTTTCCGTCGGATGTATTTTCGGTTGTCAAATCATTCAGTACCGCCGTGGCTTCATCAATGTTCATTCCCTGTTTGCAAATAACTTTTAAGAAAGCCTGTATACTTGCCATCAAGAGCGATGCAGGAACCCCTTTCCCCGAGACATCCGCAATTGCGACGCAGCAATTTTTATCATCGAGTTTTATTATATCGTAATAATCACCGCCCACCTGCTTTGATGATATGTTGACCGCCGCAATATCAAAATTTGAGAAGGCAGGAATATTTTTAGGAAGGAGGTTTCGCTGAATGTCCCTTGCAATTTCCAGCTCCTCTTCCATCTTTTGCTTTTCGAGAGCTTCTTTAAATAATTTTCTATTTTCGAGAGAAATAATTGCGAGGCTTCCAACCGAATAAATAAATTCAATATCGCCGCTTGTATATTCTGCTCCGTTAATTCTTTTGCCAAGTAAAATAAGACCGCGCGACTTTCCCTGAATCTGCATCGGCACAATAAGTTCGATTCCAAGGTCGGCTAAACCGCTGTTAAATTTTCTTATTTTTTCATTTGCAAGAGGTTCTTCAATTAGAGAAATATCGTGCAGCTTTAATGCGCTTAACAGTAGATCATTTGCAATTTTTGATTCGAGAATTTTTAAGCCGTTTCCTTCAATAGTAACAACTGCAAACTTTGAAACGAGAAACTGCCCTATCACCGAATACACAAGCAGTTTTGCAACTCTATTTGTTTCGGAGAACATACCGAATTCTTTACTCAACTCGAATAGTGAGTTAAGCCTGTTAATTCGGGAATCAAGAACACGGTTAACTAATTTTAGTTCATTTAGTACAAGACAGTTTTGGATAGCCGTTGAAGCAATATTTAAAATTGTTTTTAAGAATTCGATGTCGTCTTCAGAGTATTCGGTTTTATTTAATTTTTCACCGAGCGCAAGAAATCCGATACAGCCGCTTGATGACTGAAGGTGTTCTACAACAGCTAACCTGGCTTCTTTTAGGAAGGATTTGAATTGTAGACTATCAAGAAATTCCTCATCATTATCTAGATTAGGAAAAAGTTTTAAAACTTTATCAGGCAGCCCTTTAACCGATTTAACAACATAATTTCCATTTTGATGCAATGCAATTAAACCGCGTGAGCTTAAATATTTACCCATACATGTTAGTAAAACATTACCGAGTATAAAATCAAGATCCAAACTGGAGTTAATTATCCTGCTAAACTCAACAAGCGCGGTTAAATTTCGTTTTACTTTTAAATTTTCAAATTCCGGCATCAGCTAACCGGGTTTAAATTTTTGGACAGCGAAACTCTATTATATTTACCGGGCACGGAAATATAATCTACCTCGTCCATTAAATTCTTCATCAAGTACATGCCTAAGCCGCCAACGCGATGTTGCTGATAATATTTTTGCAGATCCGGAGCCGGAACTTTTTTAGGTTCAAATGAACTACCATAATCTGTTATGACGATAGTAAACTTTTTATAATTATTTAGCACTTGAATTTCTATCTTTCCATCGGGAATCGATTTGTAAGCATGTTTAATTATATTTGTACAAGCTTCATCCACAGCAAGAATAATATCACCAACCTTTTCGGGATTTATACCGGCTTTCAAAGCGGCATCATGTATATAATCTCTAACGACAGAAAGGTTTTCGGTTCTGCTTTGTACAATCAACTTTTTATCGTCTATGTAATTATTCGTTTTCAAGTTTTTTAATCTCATTGAATTTTTTAACTGCTTCTTCTTCAGACTTAAAGATTTCGTACAATAAAGGGAATCCAAGCAAGTCGAAAATATTAAATACTTTATCATTCATGCTTGTTAATTTTATGTCTCCTTTATTCTCGCGAATTTTTTCTATGAATGCCATAAAAACACCAAGACCTGCGCTGCTTATATAATTAAGGTCTTTAAAATTAACCACAATAGAATATTTGTTTTCTTCAATCAGCTTTGAAAATTCATTTTCGAGCTGCGGTGCGGTATGTGCATCTAAAAATCCATTTAGATAAATAACATTTACATCGCCCCGGTATTTAACTGCGGTGCTAAATTCTGCCATTCTTTGTCTCCATTATTTAATAATTTCTGTTTCCATTTTATAATAACTAAAGTTATGTCATCGTGCTGCGGATAGTTTTTTGAAAAATAAGAAATTTCACTAATTACTTTTTTAGAAATAGTGCCGGCATCCTCGTGCCTGTTTTCAATTAAAATTTGTTCGAATAATTTTTCACCGAAATCTTCCAATTCGCTATTTTTTGCTTCAGTTATTCCGTCGGTATATAAAACAATAATATCATTCCCCTTAAGTTCAATTGTATCTTCTTCTAGTGCATCAGCAAACTCTTTGGAATGCGTAAGCCCCAGCCCGATACCGGCGGGTTTTAAAACTTCCACTGTTTCGCCTCTTATTAATAGCACGGGACAATGCCCTGCGCGAGAGTAATATAGCGTTTCTTTTTGTACATCTATGATTCCATAAGCTGCGCTAACAAATGTTTTCCGATCGAGAGCTCTGCGCAAAATTTCATTAGCTTTAATAAATATTTCACGCGGACTTTGAGAAGTTCTCGAAAGCGATTCGAAAATTCCTTTTACTTCCGCCATTATAAAAGCGGCTGAAATTCCTTTTCCCGAAACATCAGCAATAACAAATCCAAGTTTGTCATCTTCTATTTCAAAAAAGTCGTAATAGTCTCCGCCTACTTCAAATGCAGGTATAAAAACTGAAGCTATACTTAAGTTTTTGTATTGCGGCTCTGCAGCCGGAAGTATTTTCCGTTGTATCTCGCGTGCAACGTCGAGTTCTTTTTCCAAACGTTCTTTTTCAATTGACTGCTCAAGAAGTCTTGAATTTTCAATCGATACAGAGGCATAATCGCCAAATGTTTCAAGAGCGTTTTTATCTTCTTCATCGAAAATAAAATCTGATTTTTTTACAGTCAGCAAAAATCCTTTAATTTCGTTATGCGCTTTTAACGGAGTAACGGCAATAACAGAATAGTCTTCGCTCAATTCGCTACGGCGGTTAAATTTTTCAAGAGTAACGATCTCAGTTTTTTCATCAGCTTTATTAATGAAGATGTCATGAAGATATTCTGTCATAAGTTTAACATCGACGTAACCAATATTCTTAGTGGCAATATTTTTAAATTCATTATCTGCTTTCCAAACAATCCAAGAACCGTGAGCGTTACAAACTTTTGTGGCAATATCTGTAACTGTTTCAGCTAGCTCATCAAAGTCCAAAACTTGTGTGATCAGCTTACTGAAGTACTGAAGTGAAGTTACTTCTTGCGCCTTTCGGTCATAAACTTCAGCCGTTGGCAAATGAAATAAGGTAGTAAAAAAGAGAATGCTGTAGTAAATGATTCCGTAAATCATAATTAGCTTGAAAAACGTTGTGAGTGAAGGGGAGAAATGGTCAAGCACTAATTTATTAGAATTACCGTCGGAAGCATTAACAATATTTACAATAAACAAAATTGCAATTATAACCGAAAGAAAAAGGACGTACAGTTTTTCCTTTTTAACTATAAAGGCTATCCAAGAAATTTTTATAGAGTTGATTACGATTAAAAGTATACTTATAAAAAAGAAAGAGAGTGAAATATATTCTAAATCCCACTTCTCACCAAACATTGCCGTAAAAGATGCAAGCAGTATAAAAATGATCATAGTATTGAAGTGCTTGCTCACGTTTTTTTTCTGTTTCAAGAAATAAAATTCTTTAAACGTTATGAAAAAGTAGGAAAAGGAAATTAGCAGTAAAAAAACATAAAAAAACAAAACAAGATAATAAACAAGACCGCTTCTGCTTTCTTCTAAACTTAAATCTCCAAACAAACCAGTTAAAATTGTGCCGGAGAAAGTCATCATAAAAAATAGGAATGCGTTTAAGATACCGACATTCATCACCATAGAAACCGGGCTGAAAGACCGTTTGCTGAGAAAGTCAAGCAAATAAAGTATAAAGAATGAAACTGAAGTAACTACAAGAATTTCGTTTATTACCTGCAGCATTAAAACGTCATCCGGCTTAAAAAATAATCTGAATAAAAACAATAAAGCAGCAGCAGTTAAGAACAACTGAAACTTAACATTTTTAGTTAGATTTAAAATTCGATTTTGCACTGCCGTAATTTTCAAAGGATTATTCCAATAGATTTATATTTTGTTGACTCTTTTCAATGATAATATTTGTTTTTTACATTTGCTTAATAATACACCATCAAATAATATTCTTCTTCAGGCTGTGGAAAAGTTACGATTAAATTGAATATTTGTAAAGAAAAGATGTATAAGCGGAAAATAATTTGGATAACGGCTTAATCTGACGGATAGCACTAAAACTGATGTTTTACATTATATTGAGAGACCCGGCATAAAACAACCGGGTCTCTATTTAGCAAATTATTTCATCAGAGTAAGTTTTTTACTTGCTTTGAATATTTCTCCATTTAAGCCTTTTGCCTCAATGTTATAGAAATAAATACCGCTTGATAAATTAACAGCATTAAACATAATCGTATGAATACCTGCATTAAAAGAATTGTTCGCAAGTTCGACTAATTCCCTTCCGAGTATATCATAAAGTTTTACTGTAACCTTTGCATCAACAGGCAGAGCAAAACGAATGCTTGTTGATGGATTGAAAGGATTCGGATAATTTTGTTCGAGGTTAAATACCTTTGGAACAACTTTTTCTTCCTCAACCGAAACTAAAATAATGCAATCCTGATTTGAAAAATTACTTTCGCCGAGTGTACCATAAACAGCTTTTACTGCATAGCAATAATTGCCTCCGGCTTCTGCAGTTGTGTCTGTATAAAATGCTTCTGCAAGATCAACAGCAAGTGCTGAAGTAAATGAAGGATCAGAAATCAGTTTACGATACAGGTCGTAAGTAATAACTGTTCCGCCGGTATACGTAATAGAAGCTCTTATGCCCCACTCGCCATCCGGTAAGCTGTTTGCAAGCGCCACATCTTTCCAGGTAGACCATGTGCCAAGATTTACATAACTGCCTGTACTCGGTACTGTTGTTTGATCAAGCCCAACCCAGATTGGTGTGCTGATTTCATAGCCCACAATAAAGTCATCGTTATAAACTAAATGAGCGCCGGAAACATCAAATGCATTCCACTGGTTGGCAGTAATGTTAATTGGCTCGGTGTAAATTGGAGTTGTAGATGGTACGCCATTAGTAACTGACCAAACTTTTAGTGTTGTGCTGGTTGCAGTATTTTGAGTTGCGCCCCAAATCCATACTGTATCAAGTGATACGGGATTATTAACAGGAATATAAGCGCCTGCATCAGCCGTGCCTGAATTCAAATGAATTGCATTTTCAAAACTGTTATCGTCATAAATAACGCGCTGAGAGCCGCTAATATTTAAATCATCCCATTGAACATTAACTGAAGTTCCTGATTGAACCGCAGTAAGATTCTGAGGGGCTAAATAAATTACAGGTTCATCCGTCGTCCAAACAACGATATCATCCACTTGTAGCGCTGTGCCAAGCGGCTGGTCTTCGTCTGAGAAAAAAGTAAATTTAATTCTAATAGAATCGCCGAGAAGAGGACTTAGATCCACCAATCCGACCGAATAAGTACCAGAAAATCTTGCCCAGACAAGCGGCGCATCGGAATAAACAAAATTGCTGCCGCTTGGGTTTTGTGTAATATTACTAACAAATCTCCAAACAGCTTCACCTTTTTTCTGAACGAATGCGCCAAAATAATCAACTTCGGGAAATACATCGTTGTCGACAAAACTGCCCTGCAGATAAAAATCCATCCATGCTGTATTAAGAGTATCGGAAAGATAAAAATATTCAGAGACAATAGAATTTATCATATTCGGCAAGTATGAATTAGTGATAGAATCATTAGCAGTTGCAAAATGTGTGGGAGAAGGAAGCCCTGAGCCTGTAGCTACTCTCCAGAGGTCGCCGCCAATATCACCATTGTTTGCGGCATTCAAACCTGAAGCGGTGCCGACATTATAAAAAATAACATTCGATCCGTCAGCAACTTTTATTTCATCAACCTGCCAGCCAAACATGGTGGGATCATCGGGTGTGCTGAAACCCGGATCGGAAGCGAAAGCAAATCTTAGATTAACGGTTTGACCAGCATAAGCTGTTAAATTGAAGGTGACCTGCTGCCATGTTGTAGCAGCGCCGCCCCAACCGGGGATTCCCTGTCCTTCACCCCATTCAAATCCAAAGCTGTATAAACTTGTTACGTTATAATTTGGATTAGGATTAGTTAATACCGACCAGGTGGTTCCGCCATCAGTAGATATTCTTACATTCATACCATCCCAGCCGTTGTAACCCGCAGGTTCGCCGCCGGGCGCTTCAACTTTGAAACGATGGTAAAATGTAAATGAAGGAGAAGTTGTTCCGCTTAAATTAATTGGATCAGTATCAAGCACCTGGTACCAATGGTTATCATAACCTCCGCCTTGATTGCCGATAGTTGGATCACCAACCCACCAGCTTTCGCCGCTGCCGCCGTATGCATTAAAAATATCAAGATGCCATTTGTCTCCAACATCCGTTTCATCAACGTTTGTCCAGGTGTTTATGCCTTCCCAATCTTCTTTCCAAATTACTGTTGAATCGAGCAACTTTAAGTTTAAACTACTTAGTTCAAAAGCTGAGCGAAGATTAGTTGAGTTTTTTGTTTCTTCCTTTGCTTTTAATTCGTTATGAAACTTGCCTTGCTGAGCAAACATACCCGCAGCAAAGAGTAACAATAGGACTGGAATGGAAATTTTCCTCATGATATACCTTTTCTTTTTGATTATAAATAATGGACAAGCTGAGAACATATTACCTGTCGAACTTATCCGTGCAATTTTTCTACCCAAAAGTTAAAGAAAATATTTTAATAAGTCACCTTACGCAGAAGTCTGAAATTGTATTGTAAATCGAAGCGAAGCTTCGATAATCCGTTAGCTAATCCCGCATGCGGGACTTCGTACTACAATTTTTGTGTAAGGTGAGTTAATAATTGAATGATGCTGTAAAAATTTTTAATAAAACAGAAATTGATTTTGATAATAATGAACAATTTGCCTTTTATGTTTGCCTAACTACCGGCTTTAGTTTAATTTTGAATGTAATAATTTTACTAAATTTTTCTGAGCCAATATGGATATCCAAAATAAAACTGTTCTTGTACTTGGAGGCTTCGGGCTTGTTGGACATGCGTTAGTCCGCAAATTAGTTCTTGAAGATCCGAAACAAATCATCGTTACCTCTCTTTTCCGCAGCGAAGCAGAAGATGCTGTAACCAAACTTGAGTATGAGTTTCCGGACAAAGGGAAAGATTATTTTATTCCTTGGGGCGGCGATGTATTTGTGAGAAATGAATATAAAGATCAAAATAGGCTGGAGATTTTAAACGACCCGGCAAAACGTAAGGTTTTGATGAAAGATATTATGGAAGAATTAACTGACGAGGTGTTAAAAAATTCATCTATCTATCACTTACTTACCAAATTTCGACCTGATGTTATTATAGACTGTATTAACACGGCTACAGCAATAGCTTACCAGGACGTATACACTACCTACCGAACTGTCACCCGTGCTATTTCCGATAAAGTAAGTTATGAGCAACTTGTTGAAGAAACAGAAAAACTTATGTGCACACTCTACATCCCACAGTTGATCAGGCATATACAAATTCTTTACGCTTCGATGAATGCAGCCAATACAAAAATTTATATTAAAATTGGCACAAGCGGCACTGGAGGCATGGGATTAAATATTCCATATACTCACAGTGAAGAAAAACCATCGCGCGTGCTTTTAAGCAAATCATCAATTGCCGGAGCGCATACTCTTCTTTTATTTTTAATGGGAAGAACACCCGACGGCGCTATTACTAAAGAAGTAAAACCGACGGCAGCTATCGCATGGAAGCGAATTGAATTTGGCGAAATAAAGAAAAGAGGAAAACCAATTCAACTTATTGATGTGCCGGTTACGGAAGCAGTGAAACTTGAAGGTAAGTTTAGAATTTGCGATGACAAAACTTATAAAACTACCGGCAAAACTTTGCAATCTATTTTTATTGACACTGGCGAAAACGGAATCTTTTCGCGGGGCGAATTTGAAACAATCACCGCTCAGAAACAAATGGAATTTGTTACGCCTGAAGAAATTGCCGACGTAGTAATCTATGAAACCAAGGGCGGCAATACAGGACATGATATTGTTAGCGCTCTTGACCATGCAACTCTCGAACCCACATACCGGGCAGGTTACATGCAGCACATGGCAGTTAAAAAACTTGAGGAACTCGAGAAGAAGCACAATAAAGCAAGTATTGCTTTTGAACTTCTTGGACCACCGAGATTATCAAAACTGCTTTATGAAATTCACCTTATAAGATTGTTTAACAAAACATTACCGGACATCCTTACGAAATCCGCACAGGAACTTTCCGATAATTGTTTTTCCATCGTTTCTGAAAACGATGAACTCCGCAATGAAATATTATCTATTGGTCTTCCTATTCTTCTGCCCGATGGGGTTTCGCTGCTGCGCGGCGGTATGATCAAAATCCCCGCGTTCAGAGGTGAAAATGAACTTGATATTACTCCAGCAAATATCGATATCTGGACTAATGAAGGTTGGATTGACTTGCGTGTTTCAAACATGGAAAGATGGAAGCAGAGAATAAAAGAACTAATTGCCGAAGCTGAAGCGATCAACGAATTTGACACAAGTTCGCAGCACGTTCGTACAAAAGAATACTGGAATGATTTTCGGGATGTTAATATCGGTAAGATATGCAGTTGGATTTTCATTCACGAAGAAAAAGGTCCGAGAATGAAATCGTAATCATTCTTTCTATTTGATTATTATTTTATGCCGGTTAACCTCCGGCATTTTTTTTAAGTTCTTTATCTTTTTCAAGATATCTAAAGTATAAAATCCAATGATGATTCAATCCGTTAATTAAAGAACATTTCCATCATACATGATTTCCAAATTAAGTTTTATTTCTAATCATTTACGTTTCATTTTGCGAAGGGTGACCGATAATTTTTTTTGAACAGTTGTAATTAAAAATTAAAGTTGAGATATTCAGTCCCGAATTTTGTTTTTATTTTAATATAGAATTATCAATTATCAGTTTATCCGTTAGTCAAAGCGTTAGCTAAAGTATTTGGTAAATTCTTAGTGTTTAATTTTTAATTTTTAATTTTTAATTTTTAATTTTTAATTGCGGCTATCCGCTCTATGTTTTAATAAATAATTATCGGAGGCATGATGCCACAAAACGGCGAAAGAGATCAATGGGCATCCAAGATCGGATTGATACTGGCAGTAGCAGGTAACGCGGTAGGACTCGGGAACTTCCTTCGTTTTCCGGTTCAAGCTGCAGATAACGGCGGCGGCGCATTTATGATTCCTTATTTTATTTTTTTCCTAATACTCGGCATTCCTCTAATGTGGATTGAATGGGGCATTGGCAGGCACGGCGGACGCTATAAACATGGCAGCGCTCCCGGTATGTTTGACGTTATTTGGAAAAACGATTTCGCTAAATATGTCGGAGCTCTCGGTTTATTCATCTCGTTAACAATTCTTATTTACTATACGTATATCGAATCATGGACGCTCGGATACAGTATATTTTCAATTACCAAATCTTATTTTGGTGAAGGCACAGCCAATGCTATGCGAAGCTTTCTTTATAGCTATCAAGGACGCGAAGCTGGTTCTAATTTCGACAGCATCTGGGTAGCTTATATTTTAATGCTTATTACTTTCACAATAAATTTCTGGATTCTATACAGAGGAATTTCGAGAGGCATTGAAAAACTTGCAAAGATCGCTATGCCGCTTCTCCTCATATTTGCCGTTATTCTTGCCGTAAGAATCATCACTCTCGGAACTCCAGATCCCTCAATACCGGAAAACTCTGTTTGGAATGGTTTCGCTTTTATCTGGAACCCGGACTTTAGCAAACTCGGAAATCCAAAAATATGGCTTGCGGCGGCTGGGCAAATCTTTTTTACTTTGTCTGTTGGTATGGGAACTATACATGCCTATGCAAGTTATTTAACTCCTAAAGATGACATTGCTCTTTCGGGATTGACGACTGCATCAACAAATGAATTTGTTGAAGTTGTACTCGGCGCTTCTATTGCTATACCGGTTGCAGTTGCATTCTTCGGGCTTGATGCTACAAAAGAATTTGCAGCCGGCGGCGCTTTCGATCTTGGTTTTGTTTCTATGCCCCTGATTTTTCAAAAAATTCCTCTCGGACAAATATTCGGCTTTCTCTGGTTTCTCCTTTTGTTCTTTGCGGGGATTACTTCTTCTGTTGCAATGGGGCAGCCGCTTATTGCATTCCTCGAAGATGAGTTTGGTATGGATAGAAAACGAGCAGTTTTCACGCTTGCACTTGTTGTACTGATTGCTGTTCAATTTGTTGTATTTTTCTTAAAGTTTGGTTTCCTCGATGAGATGGATTACTGGGCTGGCACATTCGGACTTGTCGTTTTCGCACTCGTTGAAACTGTGCTCTTCATGTGGGTATTCGGGGCAGAGAACGCTTGGAAGGAAATGAATGCCGGAGGCGATTTTAAAATTCCGGATTTAGTTTGCTATGTTCTTTCCCGGAGTATTTGCTCCATCCTTTACGAACGAGATAAAGCAATCCCGCAAATAAAAGAATCATCAACACTCTCGAACCCCAAATATATGG
>Ga0100389_1001891_pt1 | contig 16763 bp, 12 predicted proteins | sample CryGeymeta201513_FD_81537 | JGI IMG/M metagenome (GOLD analysis project Ga0100389, IMG submission 81537) | Groundwater microbial communities from Crystal Geyser aquifers in Utah, USA - Crystal Geyser metaG 2015-13 | ecosystem: Environmental > Aquatic > Deep subsurface > Groundwater | place: USA... | reverse complement strand
TGTTAATAAGTGCTTCAGAAATACCAGTTGCCAAAGCTAATGCGTCTGGAGAACCAGCTTGAGCCAAAGCCGCGAAAGCTCTAATCATACCAAGTACAGTTCCAATAAGACCTATAAGTACAGAAATAGAAGCTAAGGTAGAAAGAATAACTAAGTTTTTAGATAACATAGGTAATTCTAAAGCGGTAGATTCTTCTAATTCTTTTTGTAAAGCTAATACTTTTTGATCTTTAACTATTGTTTGGTCGTTTAACAATTCTTTGTATTTACCAAGACCAGCTCTCATAACATTTGCTAAAGAACCTCTTTGTTTATCACAAGTTTGAATTGCTTCGTCAAGTTGATTAGCTGCAAGATAGCCTCTAAGTGTTTTTAAAAATACATTTAATCTGCCTTTGCCTTTAGCTCTAGAAATAGTAATAAACCTTTCGATAGAAACTATAATAACAACAAGAAGGCAAGTCATTAAAAGAGGAACTATCATACCTCCTTTATAAATCATAGCTAAGTAATTACCTGGCATAGGAAGACCTTTAGGGTTTCCTCCTTCAAAGTTAATAGGATTACCCATTACGTAGAAATATACGATAATAGATACTACTAATGCTATCAAAATAGCCATTGATGCGAATCCTGATCTTAACACATCTTTTAATGATTGACCGTTTTTACTCATTTTTTTTAATTTTTTAAATTACTATTGATTAATTTAATTGATTTTGAAAATTTATTTTAAGTGATGCAAATATATAAAATATTTTGTATCCTAATTGTTTTTTTCATTTTTATTTCACTTCTTTAAAGTATTATTGTTAAAAGGTAATGAATAACTATTAGTTATATGTTTTTTTAAGACAGATATATTTGATTATTTTTTTAAAGAGAAAATTGTGTAAGTTTGAATTTTAAAATAGATGTAATTTATGAAAGTAGAAATGCCAATAATACTTATTTCGATTGAAAACGATGGTTTTCACTTAATGATAAAAGCAAAAATAAATGGCAGCAAAGTTAATTTGCTTATAGATACTGGTGCTTCGAGAACTGTATTTGATATTAATAGGATGAAAAACATCATAAATTTTGATAAGTCAGAGAAAAACGAGCGAATGTCAGCAGGTTTAGGCACAAATACAATGGAAAGTCAAATAGCAATGATTGATAAGCTGGAGTTTTCGAAAATTAAAATTAAAAAATATCCATCAGTATTTATTGATATGTCGCACGTAAATGAAATGTACGAAAGTATTAAATTACCTTTAATTGATGGATTTCTCGGAAGCGATTTGCTCTTAAAGATGAAAGCGGTAATTAATTATAAAAAGAAATCACTTACACTGATTATTTAATGGACTATGGAGAATTTTTTATTTACTGTAATAACTTTATTTCTATGTTTATTGTAAGTAATTATATTAACAATATATATTCCATTAGGGAATTTTAAAACATCTATATTCATACTGCTATTATTTAAGGCGTTCCTTAAAACAATCTTCCCTAAACTATTATAAATAATATATTCTATGCTTTTATCATTTAATTCGTTTTCAACTTTAAGGGTTATTGAATTATTTGCAGGATTGGGGAATATAAGTACATTTACTAAATCGGTATTGTTAAAAACATCGATATCATTATATGGGAGTGGAATTGAACCTTTATAATAAGCTAATCCACCAGAATAATTTCCTACAATCATATCTAAATACCCATCATTATCAAGGTCGCTAACAGCAACGCCAGTTCTTGCTCCTTCATATATATACAAAAGATGCGCATCTTCTTGTTTAAATATGCCAGTTAAATTATTATCAATATTCTTATAATAATGTAGATAACCTTGCTCTGAACCAACAAAAAGTTTGTATTTTCCAACAGTATCTTCAAAAAAACAAGGGGCGCTATAGCCAAAATTAGAAGTATAATGATCGCAAACATCCACACTGCCCAAACTGTCAGTAATAAATGTAAAAACAGGATTTGATAAAGTACCGGTATTTCTATAATAATTTATGTTTCCTTTTTGAGAACCCTTTTCACCAATTGCTAAATCGAGCAAATTATCTCTGTTTAAGTCAATTAATTGAGGCGTGCTAAAATCTCCTACATCAATATTTTGATAATTGAGTTGTTGTAATACAAAATTAGGTGTATTCCCAATATTTGCAGTATTTTTAAATAGTAACAATTTCCCATCTTTATTACCCAAAATCATTTCAGCTTTTCCATCGCCGTCAATATCACCAAAAGTAGGATACACATTCAATAAATCTAATACAGCTATATTGGCAAAATCAGTTGTAAGTAATTTGAACTGCGGAGAAGTAGAATTACCAATGTTTTTAAATAATGCGATTTTAGATTTATACTTTGTAATAAGAAATCCATAAGAATAATAGGAAGTATCTCTATATCCATAATTGCCTACAAATAAGTCGACAAGTCCATCACCATCATAATCATATAAAACAGGGTAAGCACAGGTGCCCACATCTATCATTTCTTTCTGTAAGAAATCAGGCATCTGATAATTGAATATTGGCGATGTATTAGTTCCTGAATTTGTATATAACCAATTGCTGTATTTATTTTCATCAACTAAGATGTTGCCATCAAAAGGAGAAACAAGCAAATCTTTTTTATTATCGTTGTTTATATCTATATAAGCAGCAGCTGGAAATGAGAATAAGTTTATCGGATTGGTATTGGAAGGAAACAAAGTGTCTTGACTTATCATAAAGGCATTATTAATATCTCCACCATTAATTAGCGAAATTAGGTTTGGAAAATCAACATCACCTAAAATTAAATCTTTGTCTCCATCGCTATCCAAATCAATAGCCAATAAAGTAGAGCCCGTATGCTTGGGGTCATCACGTTCTATAAGATTATCAATAATACTTTCCGATTTATAAGGACATGTGATATTGAGTGTGAGCTGATTGCTGCCTTCATTCTCAGAAAATTTTCCCCAACAATAATCGGACAATTGATATTTAAGACTATCGCAATTGCCATAAAGTTCTTTAGTTAAATTTTTATGATATTCTACATAAGAACCCAGTCCAAAGAAAGTTAAAATATCTAAATCTCCATCGTTATCAATATCAGAAATAGCAGGATAATCAACAGAAGTAACTAAAATATTGGTATAAACAGTTCCTTGTAGGGAATTTAATAAAGGAGAAACCAATTTAAATTTTAAACCATCTGTTAAATTAGAGATATTTTCATAAACAGCCATCCCACCATTTGTATATTTAAATATATCGGTTTTGCCATCGCAATTGTAGTCCTCTAATTGAATCCAATCGTGAATATAAGGAAATTTTGGGGCAAATTCTGGAGCAAAAGAATAACTGATCACATTGGGAATTCCATTATTTATAAAGGTAAGCAAACGATTACCATTTCTATCAAAAACAATTAAATCTTTAATTCCATCTAAATTCAAATCAATTGCACCATATTGACAAGAATTTAAGCCACCAACCCAAGCTTTATTTAATGAAGCACCCAAACTATCAATAACAGGAGCATTTAAACTCTTTGTAAAGCCAAAATCATTATAAATTACTTGTGCTTTAGAAAAAAACCCGAAAAGTAAAAGAAAAAGAAAATAAATTTTTTTCATAAATATTTGCATAGCTAATAAATAAATACAAAAATAAGTGATTAATATTTTATTTCCTAATCAGGCGTTTGTATAAAAGGGAGGTGAGCAAGCAAAGCGTAAAAAACAATATCAACTTGAAAGAATCGAATAAAACGCTAAAAGTATTGCCTTCTCTTATAAATACTTCATAAAACCCATTTAAACCCCAATTGAGAGGCGATATAATGCTAATGCTACGCATAAAAGGTGGCATAGCAAAGACAGGAACCCAGACTCCACCAATTGCAGCAAGAATCATAACAGAAATTGAGCCAAAAGTTGCAGCTTGTTGGTGGGTGGTTGATAATGTTCCAATAAGAACGCCATAACCAATTGCTGCTAAAGAAGAAGAAAGCGCAATAATAAAAATAGCAAAAAAGTTTACCCCTATTTTAAGTGCAGGCAAGCCGAGGGTTGGGAAAAAATAAACCCCCATTAACAGCATTAACAATAACTGCAATAAACAAACTAAAATGTAAATTAATATTTTACTAGTAATAAAAGTGCTATAAGAACAAGGCATAGTAAGCAAACTATTGACACTGCCTTCTTCTCTTTCTTTAATCATATTTCCAGCCAAAGAAATGACAATAAAAAACATGGCAAACATAGTCCAAGCAGGCACATTGTGTTGAACAGAATTTGGGATAATGCGACTGTTCTCTTTTAGCGCATACTCCTCTTTGAAAGTGATACTGTTTTTGGAACTTAAACAAACTTTATTGAAAGGCAGCCTTTGATTTATTTCTTTTGTAATTTCAGCAATAATTATTTCATTTTCAATTTTTGAAGTAAACTCTCTAAGTGTACTAAAAATGGTTGTTTTAAATGAATTTTTTGTGATAGGGTCAATATAAACAGATATTTGAGATGTATCAATTCTATTGGTTGTATCGGCAGGAAGACCAGAAAAGGCTCTTGAAATATTTCTTTTGCTATTTTTTTTTAACTTTTTGGTTACCTCTGCAGGAATAATTATTCCTATTTGATAAATGCCAGAGGCGACAGCATCTTTTAATGTTGCCTCTGTTGGTTTTATGTGGTTAATCTCTTTGGAGATGGTAAATATATTAGACTTTTCAAGCTCTCTTTCAATGGTTAATCCAAGAGAATCATTATCATTATCTAAAATTAATAAAGAGATTCCACTTTCATTAATTGATTTAAACGTATTGTCTTGAATAGACGTCATTATAAACACAAGAACCAAGGGCATTAAAAACAGCAAAGCAATGCCTGCCCTATCTCTGATAAGTAATAAAACGTCTTTATATAGTAAAGCAAATAGTTTTTGCATCTAATCTCTAAGTTTTTTCCCAGTTAGTTTAAGATACACGTCCTCCAAATTAAAGAAAGCAGGATCACTTTTAATAAGTTCAGAAGGGATACCTTCGGCAATAATTTTACCTTCATCAATAAAGGCAATACGAGTACAAATCTTTTGCACTTCTTCCATTAGGTGTGATGTATAAATAATTGTAGTTCCTAATTTATTTATTTCCCTAAGATTATCTAGAATTACTTTCTTTGATTGTACGTCAATTCCAACAGTTGGTTCATCTAAAAATAAGATTTTCGGATTATGAATTATTCCAGCAATAAGGTTCATTCTTCGTTTCATTCCACCAGAAAAATAAGATATTCTACGGTCTTTGCTTTTTTCTAAACCAAACATCGTAAGCAATTCATAGATTCTATTTGATAAATCTTTCCCTTTTAGCCCATAAATTTTCCCAAGAATAATAAGGTTTTCCATTGCTGTTAGACTAGGGTAAAGAGCAATATCCTGAGGAACAACTCCTATTAGTTCTTTAATTTTATAATTATTTTTTCCTAAAATTAAATTATGAATAGTAACTTGTCCATTTGTTGGTGTCAATAAGCCGCATAAAATATTTATAATAGTTGATTTCCCAGCACCATTAGGTCCTAATAATCCGAAAACTTCACCCTGTTTGATGTTAAGCGAAATATCATCTACAGCAGGTTTGTCGGAACCCTTGTAAAACTTAGTAAGGCAGGAGATTGTTATAATATTTTGATCGTTCAAAGGCTAATTTTCTTTAATTTTTTAAAAATCTCTTCTTCTTGATTAGCAATAATCATAAGCAATTCAGAGAGTTGCTCATAAGTAGCTGTTTCAGTTCCTCGTTTTTTAAAAGTTCTAGCTGCTAAGTATGCAAACTCTCTCCACTTGTCACCAACAATAGTCATTTCTTTAGATACTTCTAAAAGCCAAGGTTGCTCTAACACGCCAGCAGCTTCTTGCAAAAAAGCGGCATAAATAAAACGAAATCCAGCACCACCCGTACCAATTTCTTCGAGCATTCGAATAACCTGACCAAGGTATAGCGCGGCTTTTTTTTCGCCAAGTTTTTCGGGCCAACGTTTAAGTCTTTTTGCCATAAATCTAATTCCTTTTACACCGAACATTGGTATCGGAATCGTTAGCATGTCTTTGCTTGCTTGTTTAATTCCTTTAACTATTGCTCCTTTTAAATCAATTTTTTCGGGAACTTCAGAAATATAATACATTCTTCCTTTGGGTGGATAAGTTCCTTTGGCAAATCTAACTTTTGCTAACTCATCATAGGTGAGAGTTTCTACATTCTCCATCACTGGGTCGCTAATAAAATAAGTGTTGTTTTCTTTGCCAAAAACCACCAAATTATGAGCATTAAAATGGAAACGAAATTCTTGCGGAAAATAAGATAAATAAAAAACGCCCACCAACATGCCAACAGGAATACCTTTTTCTAAAAGCAAATCCATTTCATTCATTGCTTGTTGAGGATTGCTGTATTTAAAACGTTTTGTTTTTATGCCAAGTCTGCGGGTTACTCTTTTAAATATAAAACCAGGTAGCGGTCTAAAAGAAGTTACAGGAATAAAATTCAATTTGATGAAAGGCATGTGCGAAAAAAACAAACCAGCACCTATCCCAAAAACCATTGGTTCGCTGAGAGGAATGTTATAAAAATGAAGTAAATTAGAGGTTACCCCATTTTCACAATGCGCTGCTTGCTTATGTTGTAAATTAATCTTCATTCTTAGTTTATGTATTATTCCTCATTGAAGGGTTTGCTGATTTTAACTGATTCAATATTCAATAAATCTTGAATAGAAAGATTAAATATTTTAGCATATTGCTCAATTAATGAGGGTTTCAATTTAAAAAAAACATTGGGGTTAAGGTGTTTTCTGATTTTTCTTTTAGGGATACCGGTGTATTGTGATAATAGCTTAACATCCATCATGTTTTTTCCCATATAATAAGCAAGAGGGCTAAGTTTTCCTTCTATCACGGCTTGTTTTGTGTTTTCAACTTGCTCATCAACAAGTTGTAACGCCAATTTCATAGCTTCGTTTTTTGGATTCCAGCCAATACTTAATACTTGCTTGTAATTTCCATCTTCATCTATAGCATAACATAAGTCCCTAACCTTCCCTTCTTGTAAAAAGCCATCATCATCTTGGGGAACATCTTTAATTTTCATAATTAACAAACAGTTAATAAGGAATAGGCATAGGAAAACCTTGCACTTTCGGGTACCATCAATAATATTTTATCACCTTTTTTTAATTTTCCTGAATATAATAGTTCTTCTAACATTAAGTAAGCAGAAGCAGCACCCACATTACCAACTTTTGTGAGGTTAGTAAACCATTTTTCTTCTGGTATTGGTATTTTTGCTTCAGTTAATGCGTCAAATATCTTTTTTTTAAAAAACATGGACGATAGATGAGGAAGGAAATAATTAATATCATTAATATTTAACTTTCTTTTATTTAAAATCTCCTTTAGATAAAGACAACCAAAATTAACAATATTTTCGCTAAGCAGTTTAACATCTTGTTTCAATGAGAAAATAGATTTATTTAACCATTGTTGCGATTCAAATTCGCTCCAACCAGACAAAGATGCATCTTTTTGTTTTTCTGCTCCTGCATACATACAGGTTTCTAATTCATTTGCATAAGAAGTAATATCAAGCCATTCTATTTTTAATGACATGTGAGAAGAAGGCGTATTTTGTAAAAGCGCAGCACCGGCACCATCAGAAAGCATCCAACGAATAAAATCTTTTTCAAATGCTAAATAAGGGTTTTCGTGAAGCAAATGGAGGTTTTCTGTTTCTCTTTCGAAGTTTTTAGCCAATAACCAACGTGATATTCTTTCAGAACCTGTGCAAACAGCATTATTGCTGTTTCCTGCTAAAACAGATAAATATCCAAATTTAAGTGCTTGAATTCCCGAACAACATGCTCCTGAAAAAGAAGCCAATTCGATACTTTCACCTTTAATTGCTCCATGAACCATAGCTGCGTGAGAAGGTAAAAGTTGGTCTGGAGATGTAGTGCCACAAGAAAGCAATTGAATATTTTTTTTAGTGAAATTCTTATCTAACAAAACAAGTACAGCTAATGAAGTGAGGTCAGTATTAGAATGAGTAGTTTTTCCGTTTTCATCTAAAGCGTAATAGCGAGATAAAATTCCATTGTTTTTGAGTACGATTCGTCGAGCTAAGGATGGCTTATTGTCAATAATACCAAGGTATTTCTCCATTAAATCATTTGAAATAGCTTTATTTGGTAAATATTTTGATAGCTTTGTTATAAATACTTCTTTATTCATCTATTCTTTATAGAATTTTCACTTTTAAAACAACTCTTTCCTTTCCTCTGCAAAAGTAAAAAAAAATAAGTTAAGCGGTTAAACTAAACCATAAAAAACCCCTTCAATAGATGTATATAGTTGATTACGAAAAAAATAGATAAAATAGTGTTTCCTACAAGATATTAAGTAATTGCTCTTTAACTTTTTCGAGTTCATCTTTCATTTGAACCACAATTTTTTGAATAGACACGTCATTTGCCTTAGAACCAATGGTATTTATTTCTCTACCTATTTCCTGTGTAATAAACCCTAATTTTTTACCATTGGAATCTTTGTCAGATATGGTTTCTGCAAAATATTCACAATGTTTTTTGAGACGAACCTTTTCTTCAGTAATGTCGATTTTTTCTAAATAATAAATCAATTCTTGTTCAAAGCGATTTCTATCAATTGTTTCTTTGCTAAATAAGTCGGATAAGTTTTTGTTTATACGGGTTTTTATTGTATTAATTCTTTCAACTTCATATTTATCAATAGATGCAAGAAGTTTGCTAATTAAATAAATGCGGCTATTAATGTCTTTTTCTAAAATTTCTCCTTCTTGAATGCGAAATATGTTTAATTTTTCAATAGTTTCTTTAATCGCTGCAAGAACAAAATTCCATTCATCTTCTTCTACATCTTTATTTTCGGTGCTAAACACATCGGGCATTCTAAGTATTAAAGAAATAATATCGGAGGGCACTGGCTGATTCAAGTCCTTAGCAAGGAGTTCAATGTCTTCAAAATATTTATGAACCAACACTTTGTTTACTGAGTTATTGTTTGAGCCATTAGTATTTTCTACTGTTAAAAAAAAATCTATCTTCCCTCTTTCGAGCATTTTAGCAAGTTCTGAACGTATTTCAGCTTCTTTGGCTTTGTATTTTCCAGAAATTCGAAGGTTTAGTTCCGTTTGTTTGCAATTTAATGACTTTATTTCAATTGTAATTTTATTTCCAGCAAGTTCTATGGAGGACTTTCCAAAACCTGTCATTGATTTTATCATATTTAAATAATTTAACGTTAGTAGTTTGTAAGAATTTATTCATTTACTTTTAAAAATAAGGATTGTGCCCTTTTTCGGAACCTATGGTTGTTTCGGGTCCATGACCACAATAAACTTTTGTGTTGTCGGGCAAAACAAATAGTTTGTTTTTTATATTATTAATTAATAATTCATGGTTTCCTGTAGGAAGGTCTGTTCTGCCAATGCTGCCATTAAAAAGTACATCGCCAACTACTACAAATCCCTCTTCAGAATAGAAAGCAAGGCTTCCATCTGCATGACCAGGTAAATATAATGCTTTTACTGAAGAATTACCAAACCTTATTACTTGATTTTCCTCAATAAATACGGTAGGTTTAGGTATGTCCTCAAGAGTTATTCCGAACATCATTCCATAACTCTTCATATTGTTCAACAATGGCAAACCATCTTTATGAATTTCCGTTGTAAGTTTGTATTTTTCTAATACAAAAGCATTTCCTAGTATATGGTCTATATGACAATGCGTGTTTAGAAGCCTAACAGGTTTTAACTTATTATCTTCAATGTAATCATAAAATATTTTTTTTTCGAAATCCTCATAACAAGCGGAGTCAATGATGATGCATTCTTTTGTTTCGTCCGATAAAACGTAAGTGTTTACTTCAAAAGAATTGAAAGTAAAATTTTTAATTGAAATCATAAATTATTAAGAATCAAAAGAAAATGTGTGAAACTAAAGTTTTAAATCTTTAAAGATTGATAAGTCATAAGAAATGCTCAAGATTTTCATAAGTTCACCATCTTTGTCTTTTATAGGAATGTATGAAATAAATAAAGTGATTTCCCTGCCATCTTTTGTTTTTGACTTAATGGCTGTTTGAGAAGTCTGTCCAGCACAAATACCGTTCCACCTTGATTCAAATTGCCCAAGAAAATCATCAGAAACAAAAGAACGAATGTTTTTACCATTTAATTCTTCGAAGGTATAGCCCATTAATTCGAGATATTTTTTATTGGCAGCAATAATATTTCCTTCAGGGCTGAATTCTACTTTATTGTAAGTTTTATCAATCGCATCGTAGAAATCTTTCATATCCATTTCTTTTCTTGCCATTTCCTCTTGAGTGGCATGAAGTTCTTCGAGGTTTTGCCTCATTTCTTCCTCTTGTGCTTTCATTTCTTCGGCTTGTTCTTGCGATTGATGCAATAGATATAGCGTACGTGCATTTATTTTTGTACTAGCAATAGAAGAAGCAATGCTTTCTCCAACCTTTTCTACAAATTCAATTTCAAATTTTTGAAAAACTTCAAACGAAGCAAGCTCAATTACACCAAATAATTCACCATTTAACACCAAAGGAACAATTAGCAGTGATTTTGGGTTTTCATCTCCTAAACCAGAGGTAATTCTAATATAATCGTTTGGTATTTTCGTTAGAAATATTGTCTTCTTTTCTAAATAACAAGCACCAATCAATCCTTCTCCTACTTCTACTCTCTTTTGAAGAAATTTTCTTCTATCATAAGCAAAACAGGCAATTAATTCAAGATAAGATTCTTGACTATTATCATCATTAACTATAAATAAACCTCCTTGATTTGCTTTAATATATAAAACAAGGTTTTTAATAATATCATAACTCAATTCATTAATATTATCGGTATTTTTACGAAGAATATCTCCAAACTTTGCCAAGCCATGCGTTGCCCAATTTCGTTTTTCTTCTTCATTTTTACGTAAATCTGAGTCTTCTTTAACTTTAATAAGGCTTTGCTGCATATTTAAAAGTGCATTACCCAGCGCATCTTTGTCGCTAAGAGCATCAAATTTAATTTTTAAATTACCTTTTCCTATTTCGTTGGCAAAGTTAGCAGTACTATTTAATCCATCTATCAATGTGTTTAATGACATGCCCATTTGGTCTATTTCGTCATTAGAGTTTACGGCAATTTTTTCTAAATCTAAAATTTCTCCTTTGGCTATTTTATTGAGTATTTTCGTGGTTCTTATAATTGGTTTGGCAATCTTTTTGGCAATTATCCATACCGTTATAGATAATAAACTTAATCCTAAAAAGCTAATCAATAGCAATAACCAGAGGTTGTTATATGCTTTTTCCTTAATTACATTTGTAGGAACAACGATTGCCAATGACCATGGAGTAGAAATATCTCCAACTATAATAGGTGTAACCGTAACATAAAAAGTTTGATGTGTAATACTGTCGTTAGTTATAAAAGAAAAAAGCTCTCCGTTTTGAGTTTTCTCAATAATATTAAACCTATCAACATAATCAGGATTGGTTTCACTAATAAATTTGCCTAAATATTCCTTGTTTGGATGCGCTATAAAGGAACCATTGTTAGCAAGCATAAATGCATAACTATTTTCATAAGGTTTTATATCTGAAACGACATGCTGAAACCAGTCTAATGGAATGTCTGCTTCAACCAAACCAGCGAACTTTCCACCTTTTTGTAAGACACAACCCATACTTGTCATTAATATTTTATCTTGTTCATTTCCAGTATAGGAATCGAAATAAGGGTTTTTTAAATAGTTTTTATTTTCTTGCTTACAAACAAAATAGCCACTGTTTGGAATATCTCCATTGATATTAAGTGAGTCGAATTTTAAGTCAATATTGGTACCTATTCGAATTGCAGAATATTTAAATCTTCCATAGGTTTTATTCCAGTTTTTTCCATAAGCTGCAATTTCCAGACTTGCAAAACAGCCGCTGAATTCAGAATGCTTTTCTACCGCATATAAAAGTGTTTTTGCATATTGTGAGCGGTGATCTATGGTATCAAAACTGTTTGCTTGAACCGCAAAATACATTCCTTTAACGATTCCATAACTTTCATTAAGTTTTGCCTGAATTTGATTGGCGTATTGTTTAGAATAAGAATCGGCTGATTTTTCTGATTCAGTAACAATTAAACTATTGAAATTAATGGCTATTATTGAAATAACAACAACAAAAACAATAAATGAAGTAGTTATGATGTATATCAATAACTTGGTGTGTAATTTTAAATTTTTAAAACTGAATTTCATAATTTACGCTGTTTTAAAATTTTAAACAAACCTACAAGTTTTTTCAATAATAAACAAAAACATTATCAAAAAACTGATACTTTAAAAAGGGGTTATTTCATTTGGGGTTAAACTAGCAGATAAATAACTTTATGTCCTTCACACTTTAGCACACTTTGGGCACTTTTTAATTAGAAAGGATCAATGTCTATACTTATTATCAAAGCTTTGTAATCTGAATGCGATTTAAACTGACTGATTTTAGTTATTAAAACCGTTTTGGCATTTTGTAATGAGGTGTCCTTTTCAAGTTTTATTAAAATCTTTTTTAAGTATTCGTTTCTAATTTTGGAAACGATTGGATATTCGGGACCTAAAACTCTTTTGCCAAAACATTTTCTAAGTATTTCAGCAATTTCATTGGATGCTTTGTTCAATAAATCAATGTTTTTATGCTTTATTGTTAGTTCAATCAATCTATAAATAGGGGGATAATTAAATTTATTACGTTCCTGCATTTGATTATGATAGAATGTAACAAAATCATTGCTTACCACAAACTTAAATATGGGATGAGTGGGATTAAAAGTTTGAATAATTACTTTGCCTTGCTTGTTTTTTCGACCTGCCCTCCCTCCTACTTGAGCCATTAATTGAAAACTTCGCTCAAAAGCTCTGAAGTTAGGAAAACTGAGCATATTGTCAGCATTTAAAATACCAACAATACTTACATTTTCAAAGTCAAGTCCTTTGGTAACCATTTGTGTACCAATCAAAATATCAACTTCTCTTTCTTCAAAACTATTTATAATCTGATAATAAGCATTCTTTTTTTTGGTGGTGTCAATGTCCATTCTTGCAATACGCGCATTGGGAAAATAAATCGGGAGTTCATCCTCAATCTTTTCGGTTCCAAATCCTCTTGTAACAATACTTGTAGAAGAACAAACTGGACATTGGCTTGGAATCTTGGTAGCATATCCACAATAATGACAGATTAATTGGTTGGTGCTTTTGTGGTAAGTTAAAGAAACATCACAATGTTTGCACATAGGAATCCAATTGCAGGTAGAGCATTCTAACCAAGATGAAAACCCACGCCGATTTTGAAACAAAATGACCTGTTCATTGTTTTTTAAAGCAATATCAATGTGCTCCAATAAGACTGAAGTAAAATGCGATTTCATTAACCCTTTTTTTGTTTCTTCTTTTATATCAACCACGCATATTTGAGGCAACTGAATGCCACCATAACGTTGCATCAACTCAACAAATCCATATTTCTGCGAAATGGCATTGTAATAACTTTCATAAGAAGGCGTTGCCGAGCCAAGCAATGTTTTTGCATGGTGCAGATGTGCTAAATAAATTCCTGCATCGCGTGCATTATATCTTGGTGCAGGTTCGTTTTGTTTATAAGAAGTATCGTGCTCTTCATCAACTATAACCAATCCAAGATTGCTAAAGGGCAAAAACATAGCAGACCTTGCTCCTATCACAATATTAAACTGATTGGCATTGGATAATAATGAATTCCATATCTCAACTTTTTCGTTATCGCTAAATCGAGAATGATAAACCCCTACATTATTCCCGAAATATTTGCGAAGGCGGTTAATGGTCTGTGCCGTTAAAGCAATTTCGGGCAATAAATAAAGCACTTGCTTCCCTTTTGCAATGATTTCTTCGATAAGTTTGATGTAAATTTCAGTTTTTCCGCTCGAAGTGATGCCATGCAATAAAACAACATCTTTTTGTTGAAATTGAGCTTTTATATCCCGAAACGCTGTTTCCTGAAATTCATTAAATTCAATGGTATGTTCAGGTGAAACCTCTTTATCGTTCATCAATCTTGATACTTCTTTATAGTACAATTCAAAAACACCCTTTTTAATAAGCTGACTAATTGCTGATGTTCCTTTGTCAACCTTTTGTATAAGAAGTTTTCGGGTAAGAGCGATTGGTATTTTTGAAAAATAATTACTCAGCGATATAAAAGTCATTATAGTTTCCAATTGCTTGGGTGCTTTCTTTTCTAGTTTGTCAAACAATTCTTTGAGTGCTTCTTCGCTTTTAAAAGCATCGTGAAGTTTAATATACCCTTCTATCTTGGGTTTATATCGTTGTTGGATTTCTTCTTCTACAATCACCACTTTTTTTTCAATTAATCCTTTAATGATAGGAAAAACTTTCTTTAAATCCAATATTTTTGATACTTCGCTAATGGTGAGTGTGTTTTTAATTTCTAAAGCTTCCGCTATCAAGTATTCTTTTTCATTCAATGCAGTATAATCTTTAGAAAAATCGGGATGTATCAATATCGTAGTTTCGCTACTTAGTTTAAAGGCAGATGGCAGCGAAGCATTCATCACTTCGCCTAATTGACAAAGATAGTAGGAAGCTATCCATTCCCAATGTTGAAGCTGAAGAGTATTAATAATAGAATCATCATCCAAAATCGACAATATATATTTTGCATCAAATTTAGTAGGTGGTTGTTGATGAATTTTATAAATAAGCGCTGTGTAATTTCTACGATTGCCAAATTGCACTATCACTCGTTGACCCACTTTCACAGAATCATTTAACTCGTAAGGCACACGATAAGTAAATGCACCGGGAAGAGGCAAAGGCAAAATAACATCCGCAAAGAGGGTGAGTCTTTCCATTAAATTATGAGGTGTTTTAATTTAATTTGACAAAGAAAACAAATTCATTCTATTATTGGAACAAAGCTACATAAAATTATAAAAATAAATGGATTTCAATTGCGCAAGGCAAATTTTAAACCCAGAGTGGTCATTAGGAGCATCGCAATTAATGGCTTAGCTAAGTTTATTTGATGCAAACAAAGCCATTGATGATAGAATTAACGAAGCACCGCCTCATTTCAACAGAAGAAGCTATTGGATGTGCAATTACAAATTGCCTCATGTTACAAGCAGCATTAAAAATAACGCTTCGCTTTTACCGAATATTTAGATTAGCGGGGAAATGTTGCAAACGGTTGAGGCTAAAAGCTGGCGGGCATTTCGGAGCACTTCACTGTCAATTTACGATGAACTTTATTAGGTGCAATACCCTTCAAATTAGCACTTTCTGCCCGCTTGATTTTAGCCTTTGTTGGCAACTGGGCATCGTTTCGGTCAGTTCGATAAATTCGTAATCAGGTTTAGCAATAAAAAGGTCTCCCTCAACTGTTTCAAGTTTATCCTTTGTGGCTTTAATTGCATGTTCAGATTGGTCAATTCCAATCCATTTTCTGTTATTAGTTTGGGCTGACTTTAATGTTGTTCCAGAACCACAAAAACAATCCAAAACTACACTATCATTATTTGAGGAAGTTTTTATTATTAAATCTAACAAATCTGGATTTTTTTCAGTCGGATAAGTTGGATATTGTGGGTCTTTATACTCCCAAATATCTTGTACACGTTTCCCTTCTCGCTCGTCTGCAAATATAATTTGTCTAGGATTACCAGTCGATGACCATTCTATTAATCCATCTTTGTCCCATTGTTCTAATGTTTCCACATTAACTCTCCAGTGTCTTCCTTTTGGGGGGAATATTCCTTTAAAAGGCTGACTTGATTTTCCGTTTTCCGTTTCACCTGGAGCATGAATTGGAACAGTTGTATATCTTCTGCCTTGTTTATCTTTTTTAGGAAATAATTTCTCAAAATCTTTTTCTGTATATTTTTCCCTCGGCTCATTCCAAATTGGAGTTGTGGTTTTTGAATAGAATAAAATCAAATCTTTCATATTCCCATAACCAATTCTGTCAAAGTTTTTAGGATTACATTTAACCCGTGTAATATCATTTTTGAAATTTTCGATCCCAAAAACTTCATCCATCATAACTTTTACATAATGACCAATTTTGTAGTCAATGTGCAGGTAAATTGAACCTTGTTCAGATAACAATTCTTTTAATAAATTTAATCTTTCTCTAAGAAATTCTATAAAATCCGTTCCTTTCAAAGTGTCTGTATATGCAATATTTCCGTTTTTTGAATTACTTATTGTTGTGGCTCTACCGTCGGTAATTGTAAAATTTACTCCAGTTGCAAAAGGTGGGTCAATATATACTAAATCAATTTTGCCTTTTAAGTTTTTTTCGTTTAAAAGGTATTTGAGTCCAGCAATGTTGTCTCCATGTATTAAAATACTTTTCATGGGCTAAATTTGATATAAAAATTCACGTAAAACCAATGCACTCATAATATTGTAATTTTTATATGTTTCGGTAATGGATTTGTACATTTTATTGTTTCCTTTGATATACAAAACACCGTCTAAAATAGCAATTTTAACGGCATTTACTTTTTTCGCTTCAACAGTACTTATTGCATCATTAAATTGAGCATTTTGATGACCACCAAAATCAGTTAAAAATTTTGCTTCACCTATTACGTAT
>Ga0100389_1001865_pt1 | contig 16865 bp, 13 predicted proteins | sample CryGeymeta201513_FD_81537 | JGI IMG/M metagenome (GOLD analysis project Ga0100389, IMG submission 81537) | Groundwater microbial communities from Crystal Geyser aquifers in Utah, USA - Crystal Geyser metaG 2015-13 | ecosystem: Environmental > Aquatic > Deep subsurface > Groundwater | place: USA... | reverse complement strand
TTGATTTTTGGAGTGCGGTATTTGGTTTTACCGGCTCGATTTTATTATTTTTCTTTGGATTACCGCCAAAGATTGATCCTGAAGGACACATACATCTTATTCTCGAGCAAATAGATAAAAAAGAAATAAAAAAGGGAAGGATATACAAAAAATTTGGTTATATTGGATTACTTTTTATTGCATTAAGTTTTGCTCTCCAGGTGATTAAATTAATTGTATGAATAACAATAAATTTCAACAAACAGAAATTGGCGAAATTCCGGAGGATTGGAGTGTTAGACTACTAGGGGATCACTGTAAAGTAAAGGGTGGAAAAAGATTGCCGAAAGGTGATAACCTCACAATAAATAAAACAAATCACCCCTACCTTAGGGTTACAGATTTTAAGGAATTTGGTATTGATAAATCTGTAATACAGTATATCGAGGATAAAACTTTTCAAGAAATAAAGAGATATACAATTTACGAGGGAGATGTTTATCTGTCTATCGTGGGAACAATAAGTTTGGTTGGTATTATAGATTCTGAACTTAGTGGAGCAAACTTAACAGAAAATGCAGCTAAACTATTTGATTTTCAAAACATAGACAAAAGGTTTTTAGCTTATTATTTAAAGTCAAATATAGGGCAGGAAGAAATTCATTCAAGAACAGTGGGATCAACACAGGCAAAGCTTGCGCTTCATAGAATTGAAGGTATCAGGTTTCCAGCCCATATTTTATAAATTGTGAGTTTAAGGATTGTAAATTTACAAATTGTTTTTTAAAAGAAAATATCTTTTCAGACTGTCTATTTGATGGAGAGAAATAATATGGCTAAATATACAGAATCAGATTTAGAACAGGCAAAATTCAGGGGTAAATACCGTATTCCATCCACCAGATTAAAGAATTGGAATTATGCCGGTGATGGATGCTATTTTGTGACTATCTGCACCAAAAACAGGGAATGTTTGTTAGGTGATATTAGTAAAGATGGCGGGATTTGTTTGGCGGATATTGGGCAAATTTCCAGGCGGTGCTGGATTGAAATACCAAAACATTTTCCGTTTGTCAAATTGGACGAATTTGTGGTTATGCCAAACCATATTCATGGCATTATAATGATTGATAAAACAAATGAAAACGTAGAGACGCAAGATTTTGCGTCTCTACAACGGGGTATGAAATATCAAAACACATTTGGTCCCCAATCAAAAAATTTGGCCTCAATTATCCGCGGATTCAAAATCGGGGTTAAAAAATGGGCCAACAAAAATGAGATGACGTTTTACTGGCAAACCAGATATTATGATCATGTCATCCGTGATGAAGCGTCACTGATACGGATAAGACAATATATTATTGATAATCCCAGAAATTGGCATAAAGACAGGAATAATTTAGAAAATTTGTACATGTAATTTTATGATATATACAGAATCAGATTTAGAAAAAGCAACGCTGGAGTGGCTTGAAGGATTGGGATACCAGATTATTTATGGTCCTGATATTGAGCCGGATGGAGGAAAACCCGAGCGAAAAAGTTATGGAGATGTGATTTTAGTTGACCGGTTGCAAGCAGCTATTTCACGTATTAACCCCTCCATCCCTCAATCTTTCCAAGAAGAAGCGCTCAAAAAGGTTTTGCAAGCAACCAATATCACCCCAAAACTTATTGATAACAACAAGTTGTTTCATGCGATGCTGCGAGACGGGGTTGACATAGAATACCAAAGAGCCGACCTGCCTGCGTCGCGGCCAGGGATATTTTATGTTTATGCGATTTTATGCGATAACAATAGCATTTATATCGGCCAAACCGAAAATCTAGAAAACAGATGGGATGAGCATGTAAAAGGAAGGGCAAGTGATCATACAAGGAAGTTTAAACCAAGACTGCTTATTCATTACGAAGAACTTAATTCGAGAGAAGAAACGGTAGCAAGAGAAAAATGGCTAAAAACCGGGTTTGGTCGAAAATGGTTAAGAAGAGAATGGGAAGCTGGCCGGACGCGACAGGCAGGCGGAACCATCGCCGGCGATAAAGTGTATTTAGTTGACCATGAGCATCTTGAAAATAACGATTGGCTGGTGGTTAACCAGTTTACGGCTGTTGACTTGCCTGCGCGCGGCGCGCAAGCAGGAAATCATCATAATCGGCGGCCGGATGTGGTGGTTTTTGTAAATGGAATTCCACTGGCTCTTTTTGAGCTGAAAAATCCGGGTGATGAAAAAGCCAAAGTGATAAGCGAAAGTGACGAAAAAAGCGCTTTTAATCAAATCCAAACGTATAAAGACGAAATTCCTTCACTGTTGACATATAACGAATTGGTTATAATCGGCGATGGGCTAGATACGCGGATTGGTACGATTACCTCCAGCAAAGAATGGTTTACCCGCTGGCGGACAATTGACGGAAAAACGCTGGCTCCAAAAACCTCCCCACAGATAGAAGTACTTCTCAAAGGCGTTTTTGATAAAAGACGGCTGTTGGATATTATTTCGTACTTTCTGGTTTATGAAAGTCATAAAGATTCAAAAAATGAAATAAGCAGCATTGAGAAAAAGTTGGCAGCGTACCATCAATACCATGCGACCAATAAAGCAGTGGAGAAAGCGGTTGAGGCCGTAGATAATAAAGACGATAAGCGCTGCGGGGTGGTGTGGCATACACAAGGATCCGGGAAAAGCCTGACGATGGTGTTTTTTTCCGGCAAGATTACCCAAGCCCTGCACAATCCAACGATTGTCGTTATTACAGACAGAAATGATTTAGACGGGCAGCTGTTTGGTACTTTTTGCCGCTGCTCTGAGTTGTTACGACAGACTCCACGGCAAGCAGAATCGCGCGAGCAGTTGAAAGAATACTTAAGAGTGGCTTCTGGCGGAGTAGTGTTTACTACCATCCAAAAATTTCTCTTTGAAGGCAGTAGCCAATTTCCGCTTCTTTCAGACCGCGAAAATATTGTCGTCATTGCCGACGAAGCCCACCGGACACAGTATGGATTTATCGGTGGGTTGGCGCGGCATATGCGTTCAGCTTTGCCCAACGCTTCGTTTATCGGATTTACAGGAACTCCGATTGAACTTTCCGATAGAAATACCCGGGCTGTCTTTGGCGAATATATTGACGTTTACGATGTCAGCCGAGCAGTGGAAGACAAAACGACGGTGCCGATTTATTATGAAGCCAGACTGGCCAAAATCGCGCTGAAGGAAGAAGAACGGCCCAAAATTGATCCGGAATTTGAAGAATTGACCGAAGGCGAGGAAATTGAACGCAAGGAAAAACTGAAAAGCAAGTGGGCGCGGCTTGAAGCGATGGTGGGAGCGGAAAAAAGAATTACCCTAATTGCCCAAGATATCGTCGACCACTTTGAAAACCGATTATCTACCTTAGAGGGAAAAGGAATGATTGTGGTTATGAGCCGGAGGATCGCGGTTGATTTGTATAATGAGTTAATTAAACTTCGGCCACAGTAGCACAATGAAAACGACGATAAGGGATTTTTGAAAATAGTAATGACCGGTTCGGCGGCCGACTCTCCTTTGTGGCAGCAGCATATCAGGACCAAAGAACGACGGGAGAAATTGGCCGACCGCATGCGGGATCCAAATGATGAAATGAAATTGGCGATCGTACGGGATATGTGGCTGACGGGTTTTGACGTACCATGTTTACATACGATGTACCTTGATAAACCAATGAAAGGACACGGACTGATGCAGGCGATCGCTCGGGTCAATCGTGTGTATAAAGATAAATCCGGAGGACTCATTGTCGATTATTTAGGGATTGCATTGCAACTTAAAGAAGCACTGGCGTATTATTCAGAAAGCGACCGGCTGGAAACGGCTATCCCACAGGATGAAGCGGTGGCGGTCATGCTTGAAAAATATGAAGTCGTCAAAGCGCTGTTTGGCAAATTTGACTATCGACGGTATTTCACTAGCTCGGCTGCCGAACAAACACAAATCATCACCATTGCGATTGATTATTTATTAGGCTTAGAAGATGGTAAAAAGCGGTATTTCCAAGCGGTGGCCGAACTTTCTAAAGCATTTTCCTTATCAGTTCCCCATGAAGAAGCATTAAAAATACGGGATGAGGTGGGATTATTTCAAGTTATCCGGGCCGGCATTGCCAAAATTGAACCGGTAAGCGGGCCAACGGACACAGACTATGGAATGGCTATCAAACAAATTGTTTCCAAGGCGGTCGTTTCGGATAAAGTAATCGATATTTATTCAGCAACCGGTATAAAAACTCCTACCATAGACATTTTCTCGGATCAGTCTATGGAAGAAGTTAAGGATATGCCTCAGAAAAATGTGGCATTGGAGTTATTGCGGAAGTTACTTAACGACGAAATTAAATCCATGATGCGGAGAAACCTGGTCAAATCACGCTCCTTTGCCGATATGCTTGAAAAGACAATTCTTAAATACCAGAACCGGACAATAGAAGCCGCCCAAGTGATTTTGGAACTCCTCGAGCTGGCCAAAAAGATGAAAATGGAAAAAGAAGAAGGAAAAAAATTGGGGTTGAGTGAAGATGAGATTGCATTTTATGATGCATTGTGTGTCAATGAAAGTGCGATTGCAGAACTGGGAGATAAAACATTAAAACAGATGGCACGTGAATTGGTCGAAATGCTTCGGAAAAACACCACGATTGATTGGACCATCAAAGAAAATGTCCAGGCACGCTTGCGGGTGTATGTCAAGAAACTTCTGCGTAAATATCACTATCCACCCGATAAGCAAGAAAGTGCGACCCAAACGGTTTTGGAACAGGCCAATTTGCTTTGCAAAGACTGGAGCGGGGGGAATTAGAATAAATGTGTGTCTATCCCCACCGCTCCTGCGGTTAGGATTTTTTAATATACGGTAGAACGAAATGTCGCATAAAAACCATTAATTCTTCAATGCTTTGTTTTGATTCTGCCCGAACCGCGCTGAAAACCTTTTTCAAGTCCCCTTTCCCCATCCCCAAATCCTGGCAATCCTTTCCCCCAAAACTTGACAAGTGCGCCAAAGTAAAGATAATATACTCATCTTCAGCGAAAATCTAAAAGTCGCCAAAACGGCCTCTTGATAAGACAGAAATAATAGAATAAGCCGCAATACACGTCAGACATTAACTTAAGGAACTCAAAATGAAGCCTTTTTTAATCGGAATTGCCGGCGGAACCGGTTCGGGAAAAAGCACTTTTGCCAGGCTGGTCGCCAAAAAATTCCGCCGTCAGGTTTTGGTTCTTTCGCAGGACATGTATTATAAAGACCAAAGCGGCCAACCCTTGCCGGAAAGAAAAAAAGCCAACATGGATTGTCCGGACGCCTTGGATAACAACCTTTTGTTCGAACATCTGCAAAAGTTGCAAAACAATAGAGATATTGACGCGCCGGTTTATAATTTTGCCAATCACACCCGTTTGCGCGCAGTAAAACATTTAAAGCCCAAAAAGGTCATTATTTTGGAAGGACTGCTGGCGCTGGCAGTAAAAAAACTGAGAAATCTTTTTGATCTTAAAATCTATGTTGAGGTTGACTCTGATCTGAGGCTGGCCCGCCGAATTTTGCGGGATGTTCGCGAAGGACGGGAAAAAAGTTCAACCGGTTCGATAAAACAATACCTTTCCTCGGCTTACCCGATGCATAGGCGTTATGTCGAGCCGCAGAAAAAATATGCTGATTTAATTGTCCCCTGGGACAATATGGGTTATGAGGCCATGGAGACGGTAGTAGCCAGAATTGAAGGAGAACTGCAAGAAAGGGAATAACATTGTTAAAACAGTCTGTCATCCCCGACCTCAACCGGGGATCCAGAAGATTATGTAGATTCCCGCGAAAGCGGGAATGACAGGCATGATTAAAAGCGACACTCTGTTTTTAAAGGACTATAATTCTAAATTTAGAATTTCTAATAAATGTTGAAATTTTAAGGTTTAGACATTAGAACCTTGAAAATTGATTAAGAATTAAAATTTCAAATTAAAACAGGCGTCATCCCGCCATAGCGGGGAAAGATCCCACGGCACAAGGAGTGGCGCCACGCAGGCTAATTTTAGGGAGCTTTTCATGGAAAAATTAAAATTAAAGGTTGAGAAAAGAGAGCTGGTCGGAAAAAAAGCCAAGCGGCTGCGTCGTGAAAATTGGGTTTTAGGGAATATCTATGGCAAAGGGATGGCTTCGATTCCGGTTGCGATCCACGACTCTGAGTTTAAGAAAATCTACCAACAATCCGGGGAAACAAACTTGATTGAGGTTGAGGTGGGCGGAGAAAAAGCGCGGCCGGTTTTGATCAAAGACGTGCAATTGGATGTTGTAAGCAGCCAACCCCTCCACGTTGATTTCCACCAGGTTGATCTCAAGGAAAAAATTACCACCACCGTTCCTCTGGAAATAGTGGGAGAATCAACAGCGGTTGAGCAAAATATAGGAATTTTATTGAACCTCGTCAACGAGATTGAAGTCGAATGTTTGCCTGAGGATATCCCCAACTCGATCCGGGTGGATATCTCATCTCTCACTGGTCTTAATCAGGCCATTTTTATTAAAGACCTACCTGTGCCGCCCCAAGTTGACATTAAAACTCCGTTGGAAGAGATGGTTTGCAAAATTGAAGAACCGGTAATCAAAGAAGAAGTTGAAGAAGTTAAACCGGCAGAAGTGGAAGGCGAGGCGGTCGCAGAAGGTGAAGAAGGAAAAGAGGCGGGTGAGACTGAAGAGACGGCTGAGGAAGAAAAGAAAGAAAAGTGACAGTTCTCAGGCGCCGAGTTTTTTGGTATATACCCAAGAGTCGACGAAAACCTGCGGATGGATCTCCCAACTTTCCAGTTTTTCTGATTTCAGATAAGACCTTTTTTGGATAACTTCCTTTTCCACAAGGGAACGGTAGACGACCGTCATTATTTTTTCACAGCCCAATTTGGCGGCTACCTGCTCGGCCCTGGCATAGAGTTTTGGTGTAACTAAATCTTGATCGGGACCCTCTTTTACTACAAAAAAGGAAACATAGCCAATCTTGCCCCGGCTTTCAAAAATGTCAGAAAAACGATGTAAGTAGGGAATGGTGATCATTTTTGAGACGCGGGGAAGGAACAGTGCCCCCAAAATTTTACCCCCCGGATCTTTAAAGCCAAAACAGCCTTCAGGAAAATTTTCAAGATAATCTGCAAGAAACTGTCGGAACTTTTCTTGTGCACCTTCCTGCCATATTTTTTCCCAACGGCCATCTTTCCAATACATCCTTTTTTCTAACTCAAGCAGTTGGGAAAGATAGTCAGATTTTAAGAGGATTAATCGCATTTTATGATTGATTGTTTAATCTAATCGAGGGGTTTGACTATTACTAGAACTTCGTCTTCCGGAAATCGTGGATCTTGGCTTTTATTAAATTCCCAACCAAATGAGATTACGGATTTCTCTCGGAATTTTGTTAATGTAGTTTCAATTTCTTCCCGGCTATTCCCATAATGTCCAATTGGGAAAAAGGTTGCTCGTCCACCCGGTTTTAAAAGTCGAACCGTTTCTTCCCATACATCAATAATTTCCTGTTCGTTCATATGCGGCATCGCATGGGCAGTGATTGACCACGAAGCAACAATTCGATCCTGGCTTTCTGCTGGCAATAGGCTTTGGGTATTTGGATAAGTTGCTATCACTAAATCTGCTTTTTTACTAGCTTTTTCAAACGGTATTGCTTGTTGAAGGCTAACACTTATATCACGCTCCATCTGATTATATAAATCAGGATCCAAATATGAGATATATCTTGTTCCCATGGTCATAACAAAACCCTTTAATGCGTTGAAAAAGTCATCAAAATTTTTATATGGTGAAATGTCTTCGGGATCCAGTCCTTGTGAGTCTAAATATGTGATCCAAGCCTCATGGTATGTATGGGCAATATCTGGAGTTGTGGCGGGATTTTCTATAGCATCAATTAAATGTTCAATATACCAATATATAATTTTAGGCAAGGCGCTTGTTTGATACTCACGTAAAGCGGTGAATTCTTGAGTGGCAGTGTTAATCAATTTGAATGCTTCTTTTGACGCTCCATCTGTTGGACTTAATCCGCATTCGGTATTGTATTGAGTTTCAGGTCGAGTAACATCTTTACCTTGTTGTAAATAATGAAATTTTCTTTGCTGATGTATTTGACGGGCAGCTTGCCAGGCATTAATTGCTGCATTTAATTCTTCAGGGGTTGTTGTTGTTTCAGACAGTCTGAAAGCCTCACCTAATGCTCTATCTAATTGCTCGTACCACATTCGATCATATCCTTCAAGTCCTCCCATTTCAATCCATTCATCACATTCAGCAGCATATGTAGCATATGTGGGTTTCCCCCAACTGGTTGTTGTCCAGGCTTCTTTTACTTGTTCCAATGCATGCGATAAAGTTCTGATGACTTGAAGAGCTTCAACGTTTTCTGGAGCGTATTCAACTGTTGTTACACTTGATCGATCACGATGGCGATTCACATATTCATAAGGGTCGCCTATGTTTAATAATGTATCGTCTGTTTGGGCTGAATGAATTTGTTCAACGCGCTCAATTAGTTCCTGAGGGATTTCAGGATATTTACTAAGATCTAAAATATCAAAGGTGTCTTTGTCAGACGCTATTCCATCTGTTTCTCTCGGAAGTAAATATTTTCTTATCGCGAAAGATACTGTAGCCAAATCTAGTTCTTCTTCTGATTGCTGGGTATTTGTTTTCGCTAATTGAAATCGGTATTCTTCCATGTCTAATAAAATCTGGTCAATTGGAAGGGTTTGTCTTATCGTATCGAATCCGGGTGAAATTGCGATTAGGGTTTTCATATCTCTGGTCAAACCGAAAACTTCTGGGAATTCCCTGCCTGATTTTTGCATCATTTGTTCAAATGTATTTCCGGTTCTTAGCTTGGTTGCATCGTGTTCACGATAATCAGCAGCGGTCTTTTCTGCCGGTTCCATTTTATAATCGTGTGAGTCTCTAAATGGCATATTTGTAGTATAACAAAATCGGGCTAGTTTTCATAAATAATACTGAGAAAGTTCTAACGTGGTTCACTGTGGTAGTAGCCCGATTTCTCCTGTTAAATCCAAATCTCGGGCTCTTGTCAAGGACTCTTTAGACTCCTTTTTCTTACCCAAAGCTTCTTCGACTTTTGCCTTATGATACCAAAAAAGAGGGTTATAAGGACTTTGCGTTACTAGAGTTTGATAGCCTTCCAGGGCCTCTTTTTCCTTCCCTTGGGAAAATGAAAACCACAAGTCCAAATCCTCAATCCGGGATTTTAAGTCTGCGTCTGGAAGCGGCAGAGAATCGCTATCTGATGCGGTTTTCAGCTGGCTCGCCCAATCCCCGCCCTTGGCAAGATCATGCAGCTTATCCAGATAAAGAAAAGCCAGGTGGATTTCGTTTTCGATTTTTGTTAGATTAACTTCCCCTTCATTCGCCGTCAATTTTTCCCACGTGTCGGTGGCTTGGGTAAATTGCTCCCGGCGTTCGTAAAAGGTGGCCAGTTCTTCTAAAAAAGTCACATTAAGATGTTCAAGCTCGCTCGCTTGCTCAAAATACTTCTGAGCCTCGGGAAAATTAGTCTGGGATTCGTAGATTTGTCCTAAAAGGAGTGATGTTTGAGCATAAGCAGGATCGATTTGCAAAGCCGCATTGAGATATGAGAGAGCCTCATTTTCCTGTTCCAATTTAAATTGGACGGTTCCTAAAAGAATCAAGGCGTCGCGGTATTTCGGATCCTGACGGAGAACCGCTTTTAAGGGATTGATGGTCGGTTGCGGATAGCCGGCAGCAAGGAGCGCATAACACATCAGCGTGGTTTTGAAAAGATCGTTTTTAGCCGCCAACATTTCGGCTAAAGTTTGCTGCAGGCTTAAAGCTTTCGCTTTTCCCTCCCAATTTCTTTCCGAGGCAGTCTTAGCCTCTTCTAAAGCTTTTTGGGGATCGTCAAAAACCAGAGCCAGAGCCAGGTAATAATGAGAGGCGGGGTCGGTAGGCTGGGTGGTGGTGGCAGCGGACAACATTTTTTGTGCCTGCGGCAGGTTGTCCTGAACCAAATAGGTTTGTCCGGCCAAAAGATGGGTTTGGAAATCTTGTTGATCAGCGTGAAGCAGATACTCGCGCGCCTTTTGAGGATCGTTTAAGGCCAGACTCAAACGTCCGGCTTCAAGATAGAGCTCCTTTTTCTCAGCGGCGTTTTGGACTCCTTGCAGGATTAAATCCAAGGCATTTTGAGGTTGATTTTTGAGAGAGTAAATTTCCGCTGCCGCAAGATAGGGAAGGTAATTACTTTTGTCAATGAGCATGGCTTTTTGGTAGAGGGTTAGGGCTTCTTGATAGGAGTGTTCAGAAAGGGCAGTTTCTGCCTCTCGTAATGTTTCTTGGGCGTCTCCATGTAAAAACTTGAAGGTTGTCGGTGAAAAGACGAGCCATAAGAGAGCGACACCGGCAAGCACTATGAGCGCAATCAGCCGAACTTTATGTTTTGACCAAATAAGTTTTAAATCCATATTATCCATCCTCTAAAGTCTAAAAGAAACTGTTCACTCTATTTTATCAGGCCAGGACGCAGAAATTAAGAGCTGTTCTTCGGTTTTTAGGCTCTGCCAAATTTTCTCAGTGACAAAGGGCGCCAAGGGATGGAGCAGCTTTAAATAGACCATCAGGGATTTTTTCAAAACAAAGCAACAAATTTCTTTGTCTTTTTCATCCTGAGAAAAGAGGCGCTTTTTGGCGGCCTCCAAATACCAGTCGCAAAAGACGTGCCAGAAGCTATCATATAATTTTTCTCCCAGCCTGCCAAGACGGAAATGCTCAAAATCTTTATTGACAGAGGCTAATAATTTTTTGAGCTCTGAAAACATTTTTTTGTCATCAGCCGTTAGGCTTTGTGCCTTCACTTTTTCCGGAATTTGATGTTGGGCCAAAAGATGCCCCTTGGTAAACCGCGCCGCATTCCAGACTTTGTTGGCAAAGTTGCGATAACCCCGGATTTTGTCTCCGGAAATGGAAACATCATTGCCGGCAGCCGAACCGACAGTAAGAGCCAGACGCAGCGCGTCGGCCCCGAATTTAGCAATGGCGGAGAGAGGGTCAATTGCGGTTTCCGGACGCGATTTGCTCATTTTTTGTCCAAAGGCATCACGCACCATGCCGTGAAGATAGACGGTTTTGAAAGGAGCCACCCCCGTGGCGAAAATGCCAAGCATCAACATGCGGGCCACCCAGATATTTAAAATTTCATAGCCGGTTTCCAAAACCGAGGTGGGGTAGAAATATTGGTAGTCGGCTGAATTTTGCGGCCAGCCCAGGGTAATATAGGGCCATTGACCTGAGGAAAACCAGGTATCAAAAGTATCAGTTTCCTGGCGAAGATGGACACTACCACAACCAGCGCAGGTTTGAGGTAGCATAAGGTTGCCTTGGTCATCCACTGCCAGCATGATTTTTTGGCAGTCTTCACAATAGAAAACCGGGATGGTGATTCCCCACCAAATTTGACGAGAAATGCACCAATCTTTTAGATTTTTCATCCAGGTTAAAAACGTTTTGGTAAAACGCTTGGGTAAGATTTTAACCTGCTCTTTTTCAACAAGTTCGACAACGGGAGCAGCCAAAGGTTCGGTGTGGATAAACCACTGCCATGAAATCAAAGGTTCGATGGTAGTCTTGCAGCGTTCACAATGACCCACGCGGTGCTGGTAGTCTTTTTGTTTAGTCAAAAGGTTGAGATCGACAAGAGCCGCCACCACTTTCTCTCGGGCCAACTTTACCATCAGCCCCTGATAGGACACTGGCGCGTCCTGGGTCATTTTATTGTCAGGCCCGATGACGCTTACAATAGGAAGTTGATGGCGCATTCCGATTTCAAAGTCAACCGGGTCGTGGGCAGGAGTAACTTTGACTGCGCCTGAACCGAAAGCAGGGTCTACTGCCTCGTCGGCAATGATAGGAATTTCGCGATTAACCAGGGGCAAAATAGCGATTTTGCCGACGAGGGCGGAATAGCGCTTATCTTTAGGGTTTACAGCCACGGCCGTATCGCCCAGCATGGTTTCGGGCCTGGTCGTGGCCACCAGGATAAACTGAGCGGAATTTTTGAGTGGATATTTGATAAACGTCAGCTTGGTTTTTTCTTGCTGGTAGGAAACCTCCAAATCAGAGATGGCGGTTTCGCAGCGCGGACACCAATTGATCAGATGTTGGCCGCGATAGACGAAACCGGCCTCATAGAGTTTTTTGAAAGTCAAATAAATTGCCGGAGTAAGGTTCGGGTCCAGGGTAAATTTTTCCCGCGTCCAATCACAGGAAGCTCCCAAGGCCCGTAATTGGTTTTCCATGACCTTCTTGTTTTTAAGAGTAAAGCTCAAGGTTTCCGCATAAAACTTCTCACGACCCAGACTTTTACGATTAGCACCGCGCTCTTTTTTAATTTTTTTCTCATAGACCACCTGGGTTAAAATGCCGGCGTGATCGGCGCCCGGAAGCCAGAGAGCAGCCTCGCCCAGCATCCTATGATAGCGGATCAAAATGTCTTCAAGCGTCACAAACATGGCATGGCCGATATGCAGGGAACCATTGGCATTGGGCGGCGGCATGATAATTGAGAAAGGTTTCTTTTTAGGATCAATTTTGGGGGTAAACTGTCCGGATTTTTCCCAGAGTTTATAGATTTCCGGTTCGGCCTCGTTTGAGTTATAGGGTTGATAATTATTGGATTTAGACATAAAAAATCTCCCGTTTTTTATTCTTTTAAAGGACGGGAGACTCCGTGCCTGCACGCCGAAGTATTTCTTTTGGGGGTGAGTCGAAACACGGATATCCTTCCCGTATTAGTCAAAAGGACGCCAAAATGCGTTTCGGCACGCAGGCGTGGTACCACCTTTATTATCCACCGAATCGGCGGATCACTCATTTCGGAAAGCTGTAACGGGCATTCCCGTCCGGTTCTACCCGCTCTCCGTAACTTTGGCTCAGGAGAGGTTTCTTCCGGCAGCTCCCCCGGCGACATTAGCTCCGAGGTCAAGCGCTTTTGCATAAGTTTAGTCTATTGTAACGTAAAAAGTTTGATTGTCAAATAGTACTCATTTCAAAACCCATGGCCATAGGTCATCCTGAAGCGCCGATTCGGCGCTGAAGGATCTAGTCACGAAGTGACGCTTCCGCTGGATTCTTCGCTACGCAAAGCTCCGTTCAGAATGACATAAGAGAGGTTTTGAAGTGGACCCTAGAAAATGTCCGGGGTTTAGAATGCAGATTTTAGATTATGGAAAATGTTGCTCACTTCAGGAGCGCGGAGACGACTGGATTTCCTCCTTCCGCCGGATAGGCGGATTCGGCGGGCAGGCCCGACCAGGTCGGGAATGGCACATTCTTGTTATCCCGCACGCCACCAATGTCATCCCGCACCTGCCTCGCCGGCAGGCGGGCTTGATGCGGTTTGCCTGCGCAGGCAGGGATCCCGAAGGAAGTAAACCCAATCAGAGAAAACAGAGAATCGTATTCTCAAGTAATTCCCGCAAATTAAGCGCAAAATTACCGCAAAGAAAATGTAGTCCACCAATGGCATATCAAAGCCTTTCTATGAGTTTGCGCCCAACTGACAAATAGGGTATAATGTTGGGCATGGAGGATTATTTCTATGGCTAAAAAAATTACTAAAGCTGTCATTGCTTTAGCCGGTTTCGGCACCCGTTTTTTGCCGGCCACCAAAGCTCAACCCAAAGAAATGTTGCCGATTATTGACAAGCCGATTGTTCAATATCTAGTTGAAGAAGCCGTTGATTCGGGAATTACCGATATCATTTTGGTTACCCGCCATGGCAGTCGGGCGCTGGAAGACCACTTTGATTCCAGCCCGGAACTGGAGAATCTGCTCGAGGCACAGGGAAAAACTAAATATCTGGAAATGGTCAGAAAGATTTCGACTATGGCTAATTTTGTCTATGTCGGGCAAAAAAAACACATGCCTTACGGGAATGCCACTCCCATATTGTGCGCCAAGCCCTTGATCGATAACGATGAGGCCTTTGTATATATGTATGGGGATGATTTAGTGAAGGCCGAAGTCCCTTGCACCAAGCAACTGATCGATATTTTTGAAAAAACCGGCTGTGCCGCCATCAATGCCGTTCAAGAGATGCCGGAGGACGTTTTATATCGCTATGGTATCGTCAAATATAAAGAACATAAAGAGGGGGGAGTTCCCAATCAACTGGAATACTTTGTGGAAAAACCCGAGCCAGGCAAAGCTCCTTCCAAAATGGCCTCTTTCGGTCGCTTTGTGTTTTCCTATCAGATTTTTGATTTTCTAAGCCCCGAAGCCGTGGGTAAAGGCAATGAACTCTGGGTAGTAGATGCAATCACTAAATTAGCAAAAGATCATGTGGTTTTAGCCCAGCCAATTGAGGGGAAATGGTTGACAACCGGCGATCCTCTAAACTATCTTAAGGCCACAGTCGAATACGCCTTGGACCATCCGGAGATTAAGGGCGCTTTCCGCGAGTATCTCAAGACCATCTCTTGACAAGGCTCAGCTTGTATTTTTAAAAAGGGTGTGATACGCTTTTTAGTGAGAGCTCATTTAAAGATAAGCCTTATATACTCAACAAACTCGGGTTTGCAAAAAATGTAGTTGAGTATTCCCCAAATAACAACATCTTGAGTTGCAGATTGGAGTTATTTGGGTATAGATAAACCAATTACAATTTAGATGTCTTCGTTTTTAAAAAACCTTAATTGGTTTAGCGTATAGACATACCATTTCTAATAAGTTTGTCTATAATTATGCAACAGATCTATCGGTTTAACGTATAGCTATACCTTAATTTCTATGAGAAAAAACCAGCTCAAGTTTCTGCTACTCTGTTTGAGTGTCTTTGGCCTCCTTTTCTTTGCCGGCTGCACACTGCCGAATTTGCCGTTTTTACCTAAATCTCCTCAACCCTCACCAGGAAATGTAACCCTCAAGTATTGGGGGTTGTGGGAGACCAAAAACAACATTCAACCTTTGATCGATGAATATCAAAAAGCGCACCCCAATGTGACCATTGAATATGAAGAACGTTCGCCAAAATTTTATTATGAAACCTTAAAATCCAGGCTCATCTCAGATTCGGCTCCGGATATTGCCCGCATGCATCTAACCTGGGTACCAAAACTGTCTGCCAATCTTGCTGCTCTGCCCGCTTCGGTTATGGATTCGGCAACCTTCAACTCAACTTTTTATCCGGTAGTTTCCAAGTGGTGCACCCAAGTTGACCAGATTTATTGCTTACCCCTGATGTACGACGGCTTGGCTTTAGTTTATAACCAGTCGCTCTTTGAGAAAGCCGGAATCGCTAATCCTCCCAAAACCTGGGAGGAATTCAAGGAGATGGCACAAAAATTGACCGTCAAAGATGGTCAAGGCAAAATCATCCAAGCCGGCGCAGCCCTGGGAACCGCCGAAAACGTCACCGAATTTTCCGATCTTTTGGGTCTTTTAATGCTTCACAATGGCGTTCAATTTCAGGATTCCAAAACCGGCAAAGTTACCTTTCAGGAGACAATCTCGCCCGACGGCAGAAACACCGGCGCCGAAGCCGTGGAATTTTACACTCAGTTTGCCAAAGGAAAAGGCCAGGTTTGGGATCCCAGTTTGGGCGAGTCGACTGCAGCCTTTGCCGCGGGCAAAGTAGCCATGATTTTTGCTTCCAGCTGGAGACTACAGAATGTTCTTGATGCCAATCCTGCACTTAAGGTGGTAGCAACGGCCGTTCCCCAGCTTACCACCCCAGAAGGGGGATTGACCAATATCAACTGGGCTTCATTTTGGGTGGAGGGGGTAGCGCAACAAAGCACCCACCAGGCCGAAGCCTGGGATTTTCTGAAATTTATCACTGAAAAAGAACAATTGTTAAATTTCCAAAAAACAGTCACCACCACCTCTGCGGCTCGTCTTTTCGGAGAAATCTATCCACGTCAGGACATTTCCTCTTTATTGCTTTCAGATCTTTACCTTGAGCCGTATGTTACAGGTGCTCCCGCAGCTGAGACCTGGTATTTCTGTGATCGGACTTGGGACGGCTTACTGAATGACACCATTAAAGGTTTTCTGTCGCAGGCAGTTGCCAGCGTGGTGAATGGGGGAAGTGCGGAATCGTCGTTAAATGTGGCCGCCCAATCCATTCAGGCGCTTTTTGATCAGAAAGATGAGTAGCGGTTCTCAACGAACTTGAGTTCCGTCGGCAAGCTTTTCTTGGGGAGTGATTAAAACCGGTTCATTTTCTAAAACCGCTGCCAAAAGCATGCCTTGTGATTCCAACCCCATCATTTTCTTGGTTTCCAAATTGACTAACACCACCACCTGTTTTCCTTCCAGTTCCGAGGGCGAAAATTTAGCAGCCAAGCCACCGATAAGCTGACGGCTTTCCTGCCCTAAGGAAACCTCAATTTTCATCAACTTTTCTGAACCAGTTACTTTTTCGGCCTTGATGATGGTGCCAACGCGTAAATCCAGTTTTTGGAAGTCAGCAATGCTGATTGTTTCTTTGGGCATGGTTTCTCCGTTTCATTTCTTTCTGCAAGGTTTCAAATAATGTTGATTATACTTATCTTACTAGAATTTGCAATTTTTAGTGGTATTCGTATATCCCCAAAATACATTTTTTGGATTACAAACTAGAGTATTTTGGGTATATAGCTTTTTTAGGGGAAAGGAGAAAGGATAGAAAAGAATCCCCTCTCCTTATGCGATATCAAATTAACTGTCAAGTTGCACGAGGTTGTTAACACTTTTCATACATATCAGTAGGATCTTTAAGAAAAATATTTGGCTCTTTAACAAACCAGACCATGGTAACTTCATAGGGTGTTTTTCTTCCTAAG
>Ga0100389_1001863_pt1 | contig 16869 bp, 15 predicted proteins | sample CryGeymeta201513_FD_81537 | JGI IMG/M metagenome (GOLD analysis project Ga0100389, IMG submission 81537) | Groundwater microbial communities from Crystal Geyser aquifers in Utah, USA - Crystal Geyser metaG 2015-13 | ecosystem: Environmental > Aquatic > Deep subsurface > Groundwater | place: USA... | reverse complement strand
TGGCCGCCAGCATTATTAGTTATTATTTACTTGGAATTCTTGTCTGTATTATCTCGTTAAAAAAGGGGAATTATCTCTCAAAATATTATCTGCTTGCTATATTTGGAGTTGCCGCAGGTGTCTTGATAACCACTTCCACCCGAAATAATTTTTTCCCTCTACCTTTTAATTTCTGGACTCAAAATGCAATTAATTTGGGAATATTATGGGAAGCTTTAATTTTAGGCGGAACTGTTGGTTATAGATTTAACTTGTTAAGAGTCGAAAAAGAAAAAGAAAAAGCAATCATGCGAAATCAAATAGCGGCAGATCTTCATGACGAAATTGGAAGCAACCTTAGCGCAATTTCTTTACAGAGCAGGTTGATGATGAAAAATCAGAATTTGGATGATGATTCAAAAGAACAGTTACAGAATATTGAGTACACCGCGGGAATAAACACGGAGAAAATACGGGATATTGTTTGGTTTATAAATCCTTTTCATGATAAATCCGAAGACTTAGTGCTTAGGATGAAGGAACTTGCTTCGAAGATGCTTTTTAGATTGAATTACAGTTTTGACTCTGCAGGAGATGAGGCGCGGATATTTGATCTTTTGCCTGACTTAAATATGCGAAGACATATTTTCCTTATTTTTAAAGAAACGTTGAATAATGTAATCAAGCATTCAGAGGCTACCGAAGTGAACATTCTATTAACCGCGAAAGAGAAAAAATTTATTATGATCATTGCCGATAATGGTAAAGGGTTTAGTGAAGAAAAGATCGTTCCGGGCGCAGGATTGAGCAATCTTAGAAATAGGGCGGCGTTAATTGGCGCGCAAATATTAATTGAAAGTAATGGCGGAAATGGAACGAAAATAACACTTGAAGTTCCATTGAAAAATTGATATTAATTTTAATTCTTAGTAAAGACTCCCTTCGGTACAAGCCCTTCCTTTAAGGCTTTTGATACAAGTCCCCCTCTGGAATTTACATGAACTTTATGATATATGTTTTTAATGTGAGTCTGCACAGTTTGGGGGCTGGTAAAAGTAATCTTAGCAATTTCATTTACGGTTTTCCCATCAACAAGATAATTAAGAATTTCTGTCTCCCTTTTTGTAAGCCCGTACGTATTTTCTGTTTGCTTCATTGCGGAAAAGATGTTGAAGACTTTTCGTGCAAGTCCGGCATTTATTGAAGATCCTCCGTCCACAACTATCTTTATAGCATCAAGTATTTCATCAGGGGAAGAGTTTTTAAGAAGATACCCGTTGGCTCCGTTGCATATTGCGTCAAACAGTTTTTCATTATCATCAAAGACGGTCAGGACGATAATTTCAATTTCTTTAACAATTGATTTTATTGCTTTTATACCATCAATACCATTCATGCCAGGGAGATTAATATCGGTTAAAATAACGTCGGGAGATTTTCCCATCGAAAGCAATTTAAGGGCATCTGCCACATTTGTAAATTCATGTTCACATTTACACCAATCACTTTGGTTAAGGGCAGTGCGTATCATGTGTGAAAATGAAATGTTATCTTCTATTATCCAGAGAGTAGTCATATTGTCTTTCTTAAACCGGGTTAGCGGATGTATCGGTAAATTAACTTATAATTTAATACTTATAAATAAAACATTTATTGGAAATTGAAAATACCAAGAATAGGGTATTTTTATTACCCGGCAATATAATAAGTGCATTATCAGTATAAATCATGGGATACCAGGCAGAATATTAATGAGACAGATAGAAAGAAAGAATGAATGAATGAAGATGAATGGATGAATGCTTTTTATTCAGTCATTCATCTCTGTCAATTTGGTTCTGGCTTGTCCTGGGTAGTGGAATAATCCCTCTTAGTGCTGCTGCTCTCCAAGTGTCACACCACCCTAAATCTACCTATAATAGGGTATTTTAGCCTTTTCCTTATGAATACCCTAAACTTGGTATTCCCCTATAAGGTTTCTGAATGTACTTTTGCAACAGCTTAAATCCAAAAAAAAAAATATTAAGTGAATTCCTTGTTCGGGTTTAAGTTTTTATTGAAGTAAAGAAAAGTTTAAAATGGAAAAAAGAGTATACATTTTTTTAACTGAACTGTATAAAATTTTTATAATGGAGTAAGTTGGAATAATTATGGATAGCAGGAATTATTTAATACGTGAAGCAGAAGAGTCTAAGGGAAGTAATTTTTCATTAAAAATATCCCCGTTAAAAAATATTAATGAGGAAGAAACTGAGCAGGCATCTTCAATACAAAACAACATTCTTCCCCAAAACATTAGTTCGCCAGACGTGTCGCTAAGCCTTGCAGATTCTTACTCTACACTGGGAGTAAATAAAAGCGCTATCGTTTCTTCAGATGAGCTATCCCTTGACAACAAATTAAGATCTTCTAAACCGCTTGAAGTTAAAAATAATTTCCACGACGAAATTACCTGGGGTAAACAAGCAACTGATATAAGCGAAGAAGGTTTTTGGGATGTAAATTTTTTATCGGAAGAAGTTTTCTCTAACAAAAATCTTTGCGAACTATTCGACCTTGATTCAGAAAAATGCAAAAATTGTGATTTCACCCGTTACCAAAATATGATTGTGGAGGCTGACAAACATAAATTCAAAGAAGCAATAAAAAATCATATCGCCGGTTTAACTCCTGAATTCAACGTCGAACATCGAATTAAAACCTGTAAAAACGAACTTAAATGGGTCTTAAGTAAAGGGGAAGTAGTCTTAAGAGATGACGATGGCAACCCGATAAGATTTATGGGAAGGATTGAAGATATCACTGTCCGAAAATTAGCCGAAGAAGCAGTAATGGAGGCGAATAGAAAAGCAAAAGAGCTCGCAGACATTAAATCGCAGTTTGTATCAATGATCTCTCACGAGTTTCGCACGCCGCTTAGTACGATTTTATCGTCAACCGACTTGCTCCACTCATTTAGCGACGAGATGAATTCTGAAGAGAAAGAAAAGCTGTTCAGTAGGATTGAAAAATCGGTGGATACACTTACTGAATTATTGAACGACATCCTTACACTCAACAAAACCGATAGTGAAAAATATCTCGTAAAATTTGAAGCTATTGAGATTATCAGTTTATGTAAACTCTTTATCGAAGAAGTAAGTATTTCTTACAAAGAAGCGCCCAAAATCCTTTTTAACAGTAATGTGCGGCAACATTTCATGCAGAGTGATGAAAAACTTTTGCGTCAGATAATCTTGAATTTACTTACCAATGCGATAAAGTATAACCGTAAACAAAATGAAATAAAAATGAGGATAGAAATTGGTACTGAAGTTTTAATATCCATCGAAGACCACGGCATCGGAATTAGACAAGACGACCGGATTAATTTGTTCAGCCCTTTTTTCAGAGGGATTAATGCCAAAGAGATTCCCGGTACCGGTCTCGGTTTGGCAATTGTTAAAAGTTCGACCGAGTTATTAAATGGTGAAATTTGGTTTGAAGGCGAAGCAGAAATTGGTTCTACATTTTATGTTAAATTTCCAATCCAGGAGGCAAGTTAAGAATATGACTACATTAACAAAGAAAAACATTCTCATTATTGAAGACGATATTTCTTTAAGCGACAACTTGAGTATGTTTTTATCTAAAAAAAATTTCAATATTTTACTTTCACAAACGGGAAAAGAAGCCCTGCATATGTGTCTTAAACACCCACCCGATTTAATTATATCCGATATCGCGCTTCCTGATATGAGCGGGTTTTCTGTAATTAAGGTTCTGAAAATGAATGCACCTACAAGATCTATCCCTTTCATCTTTTTGAGTGCACAAGTAGATTCTGCTGATATCCAAACAGGATTAGAACTTGGCGCTAAAGATTATATTACCAAACCTTTTAAAGTAAAGAGTTTACTTGAAGTTATTTATTCTTCAATTGCTCTGTCCGATGAAGAAAAAGAGACTATCCTGGTAATTGAGGATGATCCCGATACGAGAGACAATCTTCATTCAATTTTTAAACGAAACGGTTATAACGTTGTTATTGCCTCTAACGGTAAGGATGGAATTGAAAAAGCGTTTAGTAACAGTCTCGATTTAATTGTTTGTGATATCATGCTTTCTGACTTAGAGGGATATTCGGTGCTTGAAAAATTGGCTCTGAGCGATAGTACACGAACAATTCCTTTTGTTTTCTTAAGTACAAACTCAGATTCGTCTCATATTCGAAAGGGTGTATCCATTGGAGTTGATGATTATATTACAATACCTTTTAATGCTGATGATCTTTTAAATAGTGTAAAGAAAAAAATAGACGAACTTAAAAATTTCGAAAACCTTTCTGAATCTTCGGGCAGTTTTTTTGCAGAACAACCCGTGATAAAAGAAAACGATCAAATTACTGAAGAGAATTTGAGAAAAGTTTCAACCACCAGGGATTTAGATTTTGAAAATTCTAACATTTTTGAAGATAAAAATATCTTGGAGTTGGAAAAAAAGGAAGAACCAATTCTTCCGCAAATTTTTAACGAAGATGTACAAAATCCATCTGGTGAGTTAATCCCTCTCGGTTATGATGACGAAGCGTTTGAATATTTTCTTACACACAGAACTATCTCGTTAGATTATGAGAGTTACTTTTATAAAAATGTTCTGGTTATCATAGCTAATTTGCACATGGCAGTTCAGAGAGAAGCAATCCTTTTCTATAATTATCTTCAAAATGTTATTGAAACTGGATACATGAATATTGTTTTAGATATGTCTAAAGTTGACTTCTTTGATTCTACTTATACAGGAGTTCTTATAAGCTGCAAAAGACTAATTTCTATGAAGGGTGGAAAAATAAAATTAGTTACAAAAAAAAACCAGCAGTTTTCTAATCCAATGATTCAACAAAGTTTTGAAAATAATTTTGAAATTTATAAAGACTTAAAACCCGCCATTCTAAGTTGCGGAATCCCACTTTTAGACTCCGGGTCATACAACAATCCGTCAGTAGGACAAGGAGAAGTTTGCTATGCACAAATTCAGCAACAATACGCTTAATTCGGGCGGCGACACCCGGAAGTTCGAAATTGGCAAACTGCAACGGAAGTACATAATTATGGATTTTAAGTTGAAAGGAAGAGGCACTTAGAGAATCACTATTGCTAACATGTAAACGATAATTCTATATCGAATAATGAACAAGCCCGCCAGAGGCGGGCGAAGTGAAAGCAATTTATATTTCAACTTCATTATTCGAAATTTCTTGTTCGATATTCATTATTAAATTTTCCCTTAGTTTTTTTTTATAGCAAAAAACGTAGGCACTTAGAAAAGTTCTTTCAATTCTTTTGTAAATTTGTTAAATACAAATAATCAGTCCAAACTTATTCGGCAATAATTTTCTTTCTTTTTGAGAATCCATAGAAAATAGCTGGAATAACAACAAGAGTAAGTACTGTAGATACGATTAAACCTCCGATAGAAACAATTCCCATCGGAGTTCTCATTTCTTTACCTGCATCACCAATTCCAAGAGCCATGGGAAGCATACCAAGTATTAATGCGAGAGAAGACATGATGATCGGGCGAAGCTTGGTCGGGCACGCTTCAATTAAAGCATCTTTTATGCTCATATTACTTTCCCGTACTAATTGATTCGCATAGTCCAGCATAAGAACGGCATTGTTGACTACAATACCAACAAGCATAACAATGGCCATCAGTGAAGTAATTCCAAATGAAACATTTGTGTGGTAAAGAGAAGCGAACACTCCTATCATAGCAAGCGGCAAAGTGATTAATATATAAATTGGCTGCACAAAACTTTCCAACATAGCGGCGAGAAGCATATACGTCAGCAGAACTGCCAGGACAAATGCGAATAACATATCCAAAACCATTTCATTCATCATGCGCGTATTGCCGCCCCATGCAAATTTATACCCTTCCGGAAAACTCATTTCCTTTAACCGTTTATCAATTTCATTAGTAACATTGCCGAGGGGAACATTTGCTGCAGGAGAACCCGAAAACAAAATTGCCGTGTATTTATTGGCGTGAAGTATCTTGCTGTAACCTTGTGTGAATTTAATTTCAGCAAGCTGAGATAATTTGTAAACGACTCCTCGTTGCGAAACGATAGGAATGTTCCCAATTTTCTGAGGCGTATTTACCGATTCATCATTTAAAGTAATGGTAATATCATATTCGTTACCCAGTTCTCTATACTTGGAGGATTCCATCCCTTCAATTGATGAACGCAATGTCAACGCAACTTCCTGGGCAGATATTCCGGCTTCGGCTAAAACTTCACGTTTTGGGTAGACGGTAATTTCCGGTTTTCCGGCTCGTGAAGAGTTGTCAAAATTTATCAAACCCGGGGTTGATTTTACTTTCTCAACCACTTTCTCTTTCAACTCTTCCAATTTAGATAAATCTTGCCCCTGTAAATAAAACTGAACCGGAGCTCCTTCCATACCGCTGCTCGAGCCGTAATCAACAACAATTCTCGCGTTTGGAATATCAGCCAATTCCCTTACAAACAAATCAATCATACTTTTTATTTTGCTATCACGAGCTTTTACATCAATTAATTGAACATCCATCCTCGCCATGTTCGTACCGGTATTCAGATCACTTATGTATCCTAAATTAGTAAGTAAATATTTTACTTCCGGGTGTTTCTTCACTCGATCTTCAATTGAATTTAAGACACCGGCTGTTTCATTAAGATTGTATCCCTCCGGTAATTCAACTTCTATTTTAATTTTTCCATCATCGAATTGAGGTAAAAATTCAAACCCGATCCGGGGTGCGTAAAACATTGTCGCTATAATGAAAATCAAAACGGAACTTCCAACAGTGATCCAACTTCTTTTTTTGTTTTTTAGAATAATAACAAGCAGCCGTTTGTATTTCGCATCCCATGAATCATAAACTGCATTGAGTTTATCGGAAAACTTATTGGGTTTGTTAACTTTAGGAAGCATCAACGAAGCCAGCATTGGTGTTAACGTAAATGAGAAAACGAGAGAAAATATTGTTGCGAATGTAGCGGTCAATGCCAATTCGACAAGAAATTTTCCAACCATTGAAGACATATTTGCTATAGGCAGAAACACTACTAAATTTGTTAACGTGGAAGCAAGTACTGCAACCATAACCTCTTTAGTCCCATCCAATGAAGCTTCTTTGTTACTTTTGCCCATGGCTTTATGCCGAAAAATATTTTCTATGACGACAACGGAATTAGCCACCAACACACCAATGGAAACCGAAAGTCCCATCAATGACATCATATTGAGCGAGAGCCCAAAGGCTTTTACTAAAACGAATGTTGAGATGATTGAAATTGGCATTGAGAGAGCGACAATAAATGTTGATCAAAGCTGGGTTAGAAAAAGGAATAAAACTATCGAGGTAAAAATGACACCGAGAATGATATTGCCCATTGCATCATTAACGCTTGCTCTGGTGAAATCGGAATCGTCGTTAACTATTTCTAACCTCATTCCCTTGGGTAAAGCATTTTGAATTTCAGGAAGAATTGATCTGACTGCATCGGCTACTTTAACAACGTTCCCTTCCGGACTTTTTATTATCCCTAACTTCACAACATTTTCATTCCGGTAATTTTTCTGTGCATCAAAATAAATTGATCTCTGGCGGACATCTTTCCCGGAATCTTCCACTCTGGCAAGCTGCCCCAACTTCCTGTTGCCAAAAGCTGTTGGAATCTGCAATTTTTTCATTTCCTCAATATCGTTGAACTCTCCTTGCATGCGTACCGTAAATTCTTGATCGCGAACTTGAAAGTAACCGCCAGGAATATTCATGTTGTGCGATTTTAGAATCATCATCAGTTGAGGTAATGAAATAAGTTGTTCGTTTATCACGCGGTCATCAAGTATAACTCGAATCTCTCTCTGTCGCCCTCCTTTTATATCAACTTTTGCTACACCTTGAATCTGGGAAAACCGATCTTTCAAAGTTTTGTCCGCAATTTCATAGAGCTCTCGCGGATCATTTTTTCCACTGAGAACAAGATTCATTATTGGGAAAGCACGGAAATCAACTTTTTGAACAACCGGTTTTTGCGCGTCATCGGGTAGATCGTTGATGATCTCATCAACCTTATCCTTAACCTCTTGGTTCGCTATATTTACATTTTTCCCTATCTTAAATTCAAGAATGGAAATTGATACTCCATCCAAAGAATAGGATTCAACTCTTTCCAACTCGCTTACGGTTGACACAACCTCTTCTATTCTTTTAGTAATTAATGTCTCAATTTCTTTTGGTCCGGCGCCGGGATAAGTTGTAAATATTGTAATGTAAGGTATTTCAATATCGGGCATGTTATTTAGGTTGAGACTGAAATATGCAATCCCGCCAAAAATAATGAACACAAGGATTGCCATTGTAGTCATGATCGGTCGTTCGATAGAGAGCTTAGCTATCTGCATAATTCATCCTCTCACTTGATAACTTTTACTTTAGAACCATCCGACAATTGGGATGAACCTTTTACAATCAACTTATCACCGATGCTCAAACCGCTCTTAACCTCACAATCAATTCCATTTTCTCCTTGTGCAGTAATATATCTTTTTACTGCTTTGCCGTTGTATTCCAGGAACAGATATATCCCGTTTTCGTCCTTCAAAACTAAATGTCTTGGAATTGATAGGGTTTGTGAGTTTTGATAAGTGCTGATTGTAACCTCAACCGTGCTTCCGACTTTCAATTCCCCTTTAGGATTATTGAATTCAACTTCCGCATAAAATGATTGCGTGTACGGGTCAACGCTTAAAGAAACGTCAATAACTCTGCCTGGAAATTTTGATCCGTTCTGTTTGATGGCGGCATTCATTCCTTTTTTGATCTGGTTTATCTCGTCTAACGATGCCCATATTTTTGTTCTCATAATATTTGTCTGAGCCAGAGTAAACAACGCTGCTTCGGCGGCGACATTGTCCCCTTCTTTGACTTTTAATTCAGTAATCACACCGTCGAATTGCGCCTCAACCATGATCAACTGCTTTTGGGTTTCATAATTTCGCTTATCAACTGCAAGTTTAGCTTCAATACCATCTAATGCTGCTTGAGAAGCTTTTCCAACATCAAATAATGCTTTTACACGATCATAATTTTTTTTAGAATCTTCGTAAGCGGTTAATGTTTGTTCATAACCGATTGAAGGAGCATTTTTAGGAAACTCAATTATTACTTGATCTTTTTTTACATACTGCCCGACGGAAGCCTTAACATTTTCAATTTTTCCGCCGATTAGCGCTCCACGGGTGGTTTGTTTTATGCCGTATAGTTTTCCAAAAAAAGAAAGTTCTTTTGAAAAACTTGTTTTAACAATCGTTTCAACCGTAACCGGAATTCCTTCTTCAGCCTGTATTTGCGACATACTTTTAGAAGCGGTATCGTCGGAGGTGCATCCAGTTATCAACATTCCGCTCATCATCATTACGGAAAAACAAGCAAGGTTAAATAGTGCTTTTACATAAGTCATTTTTATTTATCTCCTTAATAAAAATTTATTTTTCGAGTTGATCGTTCATGAATTTGAAATACTCTTCATCAATTCTTCCGAGCAACAAATCTAAATCTGATTTTGCACTTAGATAACTGTAAACAGACTGAAGTCTATTCGTTTTCGCAGTGTTCAACTCCAGATCGGCATTTTTTATTTCAAGCTGTGTCCCTTCTCCTGAATTAAATCTTGCCCGCGAAATGTCGTAAGCTTTAGAGGCAAGATTGATTGTTCGCTCCAGCGCATTGATTTCAGACCTCACTCTGTTTAGCTCGTAGAGCTTGCTTTTGATCTGCTGAATAAGAAATTCCTTTGTCAAAATTATTTGCTCGCCTGATTGTCTTACTCCGATTTCCGCCTGCTCAACGCGTCGAGCTGTTCTCAATCCGTTAAAAAGATTTATTCGTAGATTAAGTCCGACGAGTGTATAATTATATGTGCTGAACTTGAGGTCATCAGAAGAACCCGCATATGAATAATTACCAAAAGCAGTGAGCATAGGCCAGTAGTTTGATGTTTCAAGGGCGATGAAAGCTTCATCCACTTTTCGTTTATTCAGCAGCGTGCGAAGGTCATAATTGTTTTCAGAAGCAAAGGCAATCGCATCATCTTCCGAAATGATTATTTCGTCTGAATAATTCAGTGAGCCAGCTAAGACAATATCTGCGCTTTGAGGCAGTCCCAGTAATATTTTTAACCCATTCTGAGAATCATGCAAAACTTTTTTCAATTCTAAAACCTTAGGTTTAATATTTTCGACTTGCACTTCAACCTGAAGTCTATCAAAATCGGAAACCAATCCTTGTTCGTAATGAGATTCTAAATCGGCGAAATTTTCTTCAGCATTTTTCAAACTTGATTCAACAATCTTCAGAAGTTCCGTACTTAATAGCACTCCATAAAATGATTTTTTAACATCCGAAATGGTTTTGGCAACAACTGATTTAAGTTTCTCCTTCGACAGATCCAAATAAATTTGTGAGGCGCCAATACCACGGAATACAGTCGAGCTAAACAGTGTCTGGGTAATGGTAAATTTTGACTCGAAACTATTTGTTTGAGCAAAGGACTGAAGTTTTGTTGACATCGGAAGATATTTATTGTCGTCCTGAGGAAGCACTCCTTCATCGAACAGCACTTTGTAGGTTAAATTATTTAGAAGCGCCTCAAAATCGGGAAAAGCCGTTAATGGTTTTGTTAGAAAATGTGAAAAGTCCGTTGAGAAATCAATGGTTGGATAAGCATATCCATATGCTTCTTTAACTGCGGCTTCGGCTTTGACAACATCCATATTGGCTATGCGAACGGTAGTGTTGTTTTTTAAGGCTGATAAAATGGCATCGTTGATATCCATTCTTGTTTGTTGAGCGTTGCATATCATGAAAACACTCTGCAAAAATAAACCAATTACGAGTTTGAGCGTTACTGTAGATTTTACCATAGCAATTTTATCTATTTGTTTATAATTATTTATTCACTGTTTCCCTTGGATGCAAAGAGGTAATTTTAGGAAGGGATTTTTCATAGCATGTTCAAATTTTTCATATGATCTAAGTGAGGTTCCAGAATCTCCTGATAAAGTTTATTCTGTTGAAGCTGATTGCTTTCTGTTTTTCCCTCTGTGATCCTCTCTCTTTTACTATCTTTTTTATTGTTTTTATTATTTCCAAATTGATGAACTCTCACGGTTTGAATGATCTGAATAGTGGAGTTTACCGGTCTTTTTAATGTCATAAATATTTAATAATTGATCATGTAATAGATAACTGATGGATTTATTTTACTTTATTCCTTGTTGCATTCTATCCCCCTAATCGGGAACAGCAGGAGGCTCGTCTAGCATTTAAATGTTTTCGATTTACTACAACAAAATTAACTATTTATTTTAGACAAAATCAAATAGCGCTCCCCTTAAACTTCTTCTTAGAAACGTTACCATAGTTTTAAACGGAAAAAAAAGATTTATCATTTTGTCATTGTTCTCTAAAAAATTTATGCTGAAATTTGGGTGGAATTTTTACTTGAATTCTATTAACTCAATCACGAAGACAAAGATCAGGTTCCATGAAAAACAGACTCGGTTCGATTTCAGTAGTATCACTATTCCTTTTAGCCTTTCTAAACGGGTGCAAAGATACCGTTACAAACCAACAAGTGGATGATGCAGTCATTCCGGCATCAAAGGTACTTTTCGGTAAACACATCCAACCCGTTTTTAATGTCAAATGCACAAGTTCTGGATGCCATGATGACGAAACTCGCGCCGGAAGTTTGAGTTTAACAACTTGGGCAAATGTACATGTTCCAGGAATTATTAACGATTACGAACCGGAAACTTCTCGCCTCGTCTGGGCAGTGGAAGGTCAATTGGGTTCAAGCAGCATGCCGCCGTTCGGTTATCCTGGATTAACAAAAAACCAGATTGATGGAATTAAAACCTGGATAAAAGAAGGAGCAATAAATAATTAGGAATGAGGAATTACGAATTAGGATGGAAAATTTATGGAGTTAATAAACTTTATAATTCAATATTCTCTGTTCGATATTCGATATTCAAATTAAGAACTTTACTCTTTGCTATAAAATTTAACTCAAAACCTCCTAATTCCTAATTCTCACCGTGTCCGCTTCTGGCGGAATTCCTAATTCTAAAGGATGTATTTGCCTATTAGCTTGCCGAACGTAACAAGATCAAATCCGCCTACAATATCAAAGTGGATCGGACCGATGGAACTTACGAATATCTCCAATTCACAATCAAGGTCTATAAGTCCCGCAGTTTCAACGGAGAAAGTTTGTATTCTGCTGTAGGGAATTGAAGTAAAATCAATTTTCTTTCCAGTTATTCCTTGTACATTTGCGGCAATTATTCGTTTATCGGTAAAGACGAGTTGATCTCTCACAGTTTGAAATGCTGCAAAGACATTTTCACCATCCAGAAACATTTTCGGCATTATGTCGATGATCTCTTCGATTTTAATGGGTTTAAGTTTAATAAACGTTGCATTTTTGAAATCTATCATAACAATTCTCCTATTTATTATTCTACCATTTAAAAACCTAAATTAAATTTATTTACCTCCGTAATAAAACCAATTGACAGCCGATGCCCTAAAATATTGTTCCTATCATCAGAATCCGGAAACCAGCTTAACCAATAAACCGAACCATCATTATTCAATATCAAACTTGGAGAGATGAATCCGGGAAAACCAATATTTAGCTGACTTGATATAACCGTTTTTTCTGAAATTTCGTAGGCTAAAATTGGGAACGCAGTAAACGATAAGAAGACAAAACCCTGTTCACTTTTTATTAATCCTTGACTTGCAGCTTTTTTCCTAAAATTATAATAGTCACCTAACTCTGCTGTGAAACCCGCTGTAAATCCAACACCAATTTTGAGCGCGTATATTTTAAAGTTAAGATTCAACCCAAACTCTCCCCCGGCACCTAAGAAACTTTTTGAACCATTGAATTCCTTGGGATAAGATACAACAAAATTTCCATCATACTTTTCAACTCCGGCGACATTATAAATACCACCATATCCGAATAACCTTGTATTAGTATTTAGATATTCTCGAGTATTAACTATAAAGGTAACTTCCCCGCAATAACTGAAGAGATTCGTTCTTGTAATCCCCCTTCGAAATTGTTAAATCAACGCTCTGATATTTACCGGATTCGGTGGCAGCATTATTGGTTTCAAATACCATTGGAGAAGCAGATGACTGATAAACAGCCGGATAATATGTGCGAAGACACCCCGTGAATAAAATAGGAGTGATGATGCTTAAGATGAAAAGGTAACGTTTCACGACCTTACGAACATAATGTTATAATCAAACTCAAAACACAAAAGGTTACTTTTGAAAACTTCATATTTCTTAAAAGAAATATAAACATCTCTACCGATATTTTATTAAACAGTAGTATGAGCAAAAATAAATTACATCTACCAACTTCGCATAGGTAATTTTGAGCAATCAGAAGAAACGATAGTTTTAAAATAAAAAAAAATCAGTGCGGTTACTTGCTTGACCTATCTCGTTACTTTACCAGGTTGTACCATTGCTGGTTTGATAGCTGAAATTTCTGAACATTTTTTAAGATTACTCCTGATCACGATGCGATTACTGTAAATTCCGAGACATTATCGTAAAGTTCTTAGAGATTACCTGATCGTCGAATGCATTTTCACATCCTCAATACTATCAATTAAGTGGTGGAAATTTTGCTCAAGCTTTCTCGTATTCGTGGTACGCTTCACCATTTTTACAAACTTTGAGAAAATTTTTAGATCTTCCCATTTTGTATAAGACAGTTTTTTTTACAGATTTGTAATGGTTTAACTTTTCAGGAACTGGATAGGCGCTTAGAAAACTGTTATTACTAACATGTTAACGATAATCGCCGGGAAGAGCAGCCCTCAGCTATGGGGTAGAATTAAATAAAAAGGTCATTCCCCGCCGCAGGCGGGTTAGCAAAGAGAAGAACAATGTCGCACCCATGAGTAATAATAGAGCTTTCAAATCGTAAACCGATAAATCGGTTTTAAGAGTTTTCTTCTGTTAAATTACCCACAAATGAATCTGTGGGCTGCTGACAGAAAATACCATAACAAAACAAATTAATGTGCTGTTTGTTTTTCATTTTTCCATTCCCGCCTGCCTCTCTACGGGTAATCTGGCAGGCAGGTAGCATTTTCCCAAGCATCATCCTTGTAAAAATGTAGATTCCTATCAAGACTGATTTGAAAAGTAAAGTTCGTTTTGCAACTCAATAGAATTTATAATCTTTTAAGAAGAGTTATTCTATTTAATCATATTTTTTACTTTTGCTTTAACTTTAATAGCCCCTGCATGTTTAAAGAACAGAGTTACTTCACCGATCTGCCCTTCGTTTAAATCTTTCTTCAAGCCAATAAGCATAATATGATAAGAGCGCGGTTTTAATACCAGAGTCGCTCCCGGTTTAATTTCCAAATGATCGGCTTCGCGCATGCCCATCATTCCATTTTCTTCAAACGTCTCATGTACCTGCACAAGTTTTGCTAACGGTGAAGATACTTTATACAAGGTATCTGTTTTGTCCGAAAGATTTTTCACCTCGGCAAAAAAAGCTGTGTTCATTTTCTTTCCCGCACTCCTTATCCATTGATTTTCAACTCTTATCTTCGCGTCAGACTGAAAAAAGAAAAAAAGGATTGATAAAAAATAAAGCATGTTAATCTCCTAAATTTTTAATATCGTTGATAATTTCTTCTAAATTAATTTCGCTCCCCTTATAACTTTTTCTGATATTCTGATCCTGATCAACTAAAGCGATACGGTCTGTGTGTGTAAAAAAATAAACCGGTTCACCATCGTCTGTAAATGTTGTATCGTTTGCAATTGCGACGATGTGAAATGTTTCCATCAGCGATTTAATATTTTCTCTTTTACCGGAAAACAAATTGTAGTTTGAGAGGTCGAGATTTCTTACTTCCGCAAAATTTTTCAAAGCTAATGGAGTATCGCGTTCGGGATCAAAAGAGATGGCTGCGAATGAAACGTTACCAATTTTTTCTTCTTTCACTTTTTGCTGAATGAGTTGAAGATTATGCGTAGTAAGAGGACAAATATCAGGGCAGTTTGTAAAAATAAAACTTACAAGAAGGATTTTCCCCTTATATTTCTTGGGGAAATCAACCATCGCACTGTCCTGGTTGAATAACGATTCGGAACTATTCCCAACAAATTCTTTTTCGGGGAATTTGCTTTGGCAGGAATAAAGAGACAAAGAGATGAGCGCTAGAACAAAATATTTCATTTTTACCCCTTTAATTTCCGACTAAAAAATCTGTTAAGTTGCAAAAGGGTTAACTATATTTATTTTATTAAGGATGGTTTGACCGTGCTGCAAATCTTCGCTAAACAAAAGAGTACATCCCGAAAAAACGGCTCCGGCTATTACCAAAGCATCATAGAACGAGTACTTATACCGGTCACTTATAGTTAATGCTGTTTTTATATGTTCCATATCGGTCGTTTCCAGCAAAAAATTTTTCTCAAAATCTTGAAGAAGTAAATTGAGTTGTTTTGTAGTAAAATTAAATTTCCTTTTTAACACATTACAAAATTCACTTAGAACTTGCGTACTGATAACAAATTCATCTTCCTTTTGAAGAAGTTCTAATATGATCTTTTGTTTTTTTTCCTCTGTTGAGTAGAGATAGATAAGAATATTTGTGTCTAAAAAATATTTACCTTTCATTTGCTTCTTCTCTATTAAAGCGAAAATTTTTTGTATCAATTTTTATTTTATTAACTGATGAAAAGACTCTTTTTCGCTTCCGTTTAATAGTGATTTCCAACTCTCTTTCCTTAAAATAGAGAGGCAGTGAAATTATTTTGGCCAATTCCTCGGCTTTAACTACTGTAGTATATTCATTTGTGTTCATAAAAGACCTGCATTAATAAATCTGTGGATCTAACTTATAGAATCCTTATTTAAATTACAACGACTAAAGGAAAGACAAAACAAATTTGATAGACATTAAGTGAACTTTGCAATTTAGTAACTTCTCCTTCTGTAACTTCCGCCGTAACCTTCGAGGTCTAATCTATCTTGGTCGCAGACCTCGAAGGTTTGGAGTTCAACTCAAAAGAAAGCCCCATAATAAGCTTCTTGCCAACTCAGTTTAAGTTCACCCATATTTACAGTACTGCCACGCGTAACAGTTACACTGCTTCTTCCGCCCCAAGAATAACTGTAATTATTACGATAATATCCATAAACATTGTAGCTCCCAGCAGGAACTTCAATTAGGAAATCACCACTACTACTTGACGTAGTGCGATAGCTAGTATTTTTAATTGTACTTGTACCACCCGTTGTAAATCTTATGTCGGCATTACTTACGGTTGAAGTAAATTGTGCATTCTCATCTTGGTATGGGAGGTTTATAAGTACCTTGCCGATAATTGTACCTCTGTTTTGTTGGTCAACATTGACATCAATAGGGCCGTTCACTTCTGTTTTACAGGAATCAAAAAGCAGTGGTATTAAAAATAGAAAGAGAAAATTGCAGATGAATTTGATAATAATAAATGGATGTTTAGTAACTTTAGATATTTGCATAATGGTTCTCCTATATTTAACGCTTAGCGGTATGCTAATATGAGCGTGGTCTAATATAAATTATTCATAAATTCTATCTATTGTAGATAAATTGAATATTGAATTGGGAATTTCAATGTAACCTAGTGTAAATTTGCCTTAAGGCAAATCCGTGATTAAAACCTTATTTAAAGTTTAGGTCATATGACCACAGGAGACTAATTTTATTTAACAAATTTAGAGGTCTTCTATGGATAAAATTAAAAATA
>Ga0100389_1001860_pt1 | contig 16879 bp, 22 predicted proteins | sample CryGeymeta201513_FD_81537 | JGI IMG/M metagenome (GOLD analysis project Ga0100389, IMG submission 81537) | Groundwater microbial communities from Crystal Geyser aquifers in Utah, USA - Crystal Geyser metaG 2015-13 | ecosystem: Environmental > Aquatic > Deep subsurface > Groundwater | place: USA... | reverse complement strand
TTTCTCCATATACACAAATCATGACAGGGGAAGCCTCCACTTCGCAACTAGCGTTGCTTGTTCCGGGCGACGCATTCCTCACCGCCCTTAAAAGGGCGGATGTTTCCTGCGTCGGTTAATGAACTATATAAAGGTGAAATTCTAAGAGATCGCAAGAACCAAATTTTCAAAGCATCAAGGAATGATCTCTGTCCATGCGGATCAGGAAAAAAATTTAAGAAGTGCCATCTGCTTCTAAATAAAATTTAATATCATGATTCCCCTGTGCTATTAGCTTGGCCGAAGGCCAAATGCTGTCTCAATCCTTAAATATCAGATCGTAACATTTTCTCCTAACTATCTGATATTTAAATGGCTAGATTGAAATTCGAGCCATATATTGAGAGAGCTTCGCCACAATCACTGGATGTGAAGTTGTGGCGAACATAAAGATGCGACAGCCATAGCTGGCGCTTGCTCGAAGAGCAATCATCCCGAACGAGTGTCAGTGGAGTGAGATTGCTTCGGTTCGAAGCATCGAAACTCGCAATGACGACGAGGAAGGGATACTGAATTCGAATCCCTCACCGACAACCGCAGTTGGAGGTGAGGCGTCGCGCGACTGGTATACCCCGCTCCGCCACAGCGGGATAGACTCCAACATCGGCTCGAACGGCACCACCGCAGTGGTGCAAAAAGAAAAGAAAACGCAAAACTTTTTCCTAAAGTAATTATGACTTTAAATACTCTTTCACAAAATCATAATTCATGTCAGTATTGTCTTTTTCTTTATAATAAATTTCCAGATATTCAATATCTCCAGAAGCTATTGACCTTGCGTAGATAATTCTTGTTCCACTTTGTACACCTTTTCCCTTGAGACTCCTACATGCAAACTTTTTAATTTTGAAAATTTCGATATCACCTTTTTTCAAACCCGGTACTCTCTCGATAGAATTGTTATCTATATTCATCTCATGATATAGCTTTATTGCGTTTTTATCTGCAACCAATAAATCTTCTTCCAGTGATCGGAACTTTTTTATAAGCTTCTTGAGCTGTTTGCAAAAGTGTTCATGCCGTCTCGGTTTCATAGACTCTAACGGATGTATCTGCTGTTCGGTAAAAAACACTTTCGTAGTCAATTATTTTCCCCTCAGGAGTCGTTATCCATGGTACATCCTTGTGAGATAGCTCAGAAAGTTCTTTTGCTGTTTTGTTTTTTAATTTTTCAATGACTTGATCAATATGATTTAATTCTTGTCCGGAAAATACTGAGAGATCCGGAGCAATCATAGGCATGTATTTTGTTTGTTCATGATTAAAAAAGCTACTTTTTACAACTTCTATTTTGGATTCGCCAACCATTTGCGCAATGATTTCGCCAAATTCAATTGGAGTAGGACTGTAATGATTTCTTTGATACAAAGCACCTGTTAACTGTTCTTCGTATTTTTCATAATAATCAAAATCACAAAAATACAGTATTTTGTATAGAACAGTCTGACCAACATTAGGTAAGGCACCAATTTTCTGGGTTATATATAGAAAGGCATTCTTAAATTTGTCAATATTTACAGAGGATAATACAATTCTTTCTTCGACTTTTTCCGTATCTTTACTCTGATCTATTTTTAGCTTAATTTCTGCGGGGACTACATCACCATAAAGCTCTGCCGTAGAAATTCCGAGAGCTTCAGCCAGAGATTTTGCCTCCTGACAAAATTTCTCCTTATCAGTGGGTATTTTAGGACAAGGAGGGAGGCAGGGGTGCCCCACGACGCCGAAGGCTAAGTGGGGCGAAGGCGAGAGGTTGGGCAGGTTGCGGCTTCCTATTTTGATATATTGAAGTATGGGATTTACAGAGACAATGCTAACAATGCCTGAAGAGAATGACGCAAGTTCGGATTTGACGTTGGAAAAGATGAGCAACTTGAAAGAAGTTGCCGAGCAGTTAAGAAAATATAGTCCTGGAGTAGTAGTGTTTGATCTGGACTTTACTTTAAAACCGAAGGCCTACGAGCTCGGGATGGGAGGAAAAGAACCGGGCAGATTGCCTGTAGAATCCGTCGAGCTGTTGAAAGAATTAAAGGACTTGGGATGGCAAATAATGGTAGTGACAAACCAGCCGATCAAAGGACATCAGGTAGCCAAGGCAGTCCGTAACATACAAAGAGCTGACTACCCAATCTTCCCTACCACGATTCAAGAGGTGTTGGGTGAGGAAAATGTGATGGGTGGTGGTCGGGACTTCCTATGGAAAAAATTCAAAAAAACAAATTATGCTGTCGATAAGGCGGCGAAATGGATTGATCTAGCAATGGAAGTCAGTGACGGTCCAGTCGTCTTTGTTGGTGATAGAGATAGTGACATTGAATTTGCGAATAAGGTGACTCAAGAAATTGATGTTCGAAACAAAACAACGATCTTCTTAAAACTCGAAGGAATTAATCTTCCGAAGCCACTTAAATCCTTGGAGAAGTTTATTCCATAAGCAGATTATTCGTAAGGTGTAATATCTGCTAGAATAGCTTGTCTAGACAATGAAAATACTTTATCCATGGCGAAAAAAGAGCCTATTGGATAAAAACAAACTGCAAACAAGGAGGAGGTTAATCCCCGAGCTAAAGAGGAGGACTGTAGAGACGGTGTCCGCCAAGGACAATATTTGAGCAGTGGGTCTAGTGAATAACTGTAGACCGAGAGTCCAAGCAATCAGGAGACAAACAAGGGCGATTATCACCAGAGGCAGGGTTTGCCGGATATCGGACCAACTCGGGAACAAAGAGTTGGCGATGGTAAAAAATAAATATCCCTGAAGAAAAAGGTAAATGGTGGGGCCAGAGTCGTAGCCGGTGCTCAGTAAGGAAGCCAGTGAGACCAATAGAATCGTGCCGACAACGAACGGGGCCGTGCCGACAAAAAAGCCCTGTATTGGATTGAGTCTTTGGGTCTGGACATAACCCAAAGCGACCGACCCTCCTTTACCTTCGTCTTCCCATTCGTCTTCCAAATACTCGGGAATTATTTCTATCTTCCCTGTCCGGGCACCGGTAATAATGGCCAAAAAGAAATGAGACAGTTCGTGAATGATGGTGCCAGGCAAGAAGATAATGCTCCAAATTATAATAATGGCCCGATGCCCACCGCCAAAGCGACGAACCAGACGACTTATCTCACCAGTCAACCATCTCTTGGAAAAGAATAATAAGAGCAGACTAATTGGAACTAGAATGACAGACATCTAGCAATTAGTATACGGCCAAAAAAAGCCCCGCTAATGCGAGGCTGGTGTAATGACTATTCCGTTTGTAAGGAGACCATTTTGGCGTAGAGTCCGTCTTGACTCATCAATTGTGCGTGAGTTCCCTCTTCGATCTTTTTTCCTTTGTCCATGACAACAATTTTATCTGCTAGTCCCCAAACAGTTGATAAGCGATGGGTAATTACCAGAGCGGTTTTACCGGTTAGAATGGTGCGTATATTAGTCTGAATTTCACTCTCGGTAATGGCATCAACCGCGCTGGTGGCTTCATCGAGAATAAGAATCGGCCGATCGGCTAGGATGGCTCTGGCCAATGCAACCCGCCGTTTTTGACCACCGGAAAGACGAATACCCCTTTCTCCTACCTGAGTGCCGTACCCATCTTTTAAACCCAAGATAAAGTCGTGAATACCCGCGAGTTTTGAAGCAAGAATGACCTCTTCGTTGGTGGCTTCCGGCCGAGGAAAGGCAATATTGTAGTGAATAGTTTCGTCAAAAATATAGACGTCATCACCTTGGGGAACGTAAGAAAACTGCTCAAGCAGTTGATGCCCATCCCAGTCGTTGATATCTATACCTCCGACACGAACGGAACCTTTTTGACATTTGGCAAGCCGGGTGACAATTTTACGAATAGTGGTTTTTCCGGCACCAGACGGTCCAACAACAGCCGTAACCTGACCGGGTTCCATCTCCAAACTAAGGTCATGCAAGGCTCCTTCTTCTGCCGAGTATTCCCCTTCGTAGGCAAAGCATACATCTCTAATGCTAATTCCTAGAGGTTTATCCGGAATTATCTGGACTGAACCTGTCTCTACAGGCTCTTCCTCACTCAGAAGATCAGCTAGCCTTTTGGCACCTTCACTGTTTTGGGCTGCCCGATCTAATAGTCTGGCAAAACGCCAAAAATTGGAGAATAACCGTTCTATCAAAACACTAACGAAGATGAGAGAGGCAACGCTAAGTGAGCCGTGTAATAGTTGAAGAATCCAGATGACAAGAATCATTCTTCGCGCTACAGTAAGAATCCTGATGCGCCAACGATTGTATTTAAATACCCCCAATCTATGTTCCTTGAGAGCTTCGCCAATAATACCATCGTGAATCTCGGATTGATCTTTCAGCAATCTATCTTGCTGACCAAACATCAGATTGGTTTCTATTGACTGGACCGATGCGATGGACCTGTTCCATTCTTCCTCATAGTAGTCTTGTCGCTTGGCTCGAAAAGGCTCTTTTTCAGCGTTCCCTTTGATGGTTAACCAAATGAAAAGACCAAAAGTGATAATCGAAATCAAGGCAACCCAAGGACTAATAAAAAATAGAGGGATAAGACTAATAATGGTTTGCACCACAGTCGGAACAAATTCCCAGCTCATGACATCAACAATCTCCAATGTTTTCCAAACCCCATCACCTACTTTGCCAACCAGGGTCCCCGAATTGTGTTTGTGATGCCAAGGGATGTTCATCTTAAGGAACTTGGAAATGGCCGATAATTTTAGATAGCGATAAAGAGGGTGGCTTTGCTTAGCAATAATGTGCCAATCAAAAGCGTTGTCCAGCCTCATGTTTAACTCGTCGAACAGGAGTAGACCGACAACCAAAAATATCCATGTATACGGGGCTACTCTGCTGCCGAAGAGAGTGACCACTAGGCTAATGACATAGCTATTTCCCAGCTGAACGGTCTCGTAAAGAAAAGCCAAGACGACAAAAATGAGAAACGTTTGATGAAATGGAGCCAAGAGTAACCAAAGCTTGCGAAACATAGTACCTCCTTTATTCATTTAAAGTGCACAAAAAAGCCGCGTATGCCGCGGCGGTTGAGTAAATCTGTTTATTTAAATTAAATATCGATATACGCAAAGACCGAGGCACAATTAAGGCCACAAGAATCATCCAAGGGATTTTGTGGACGAACGAGTCTGATATTTATAATGGTGTTTTCCATATTGTTTGCCGAAATCGGCAATGAGTAATATATCATAATGCTATGGGCTTTGTCAACAGACGTATTTGTGATAGAATTCCTCAGCTTATGTACCTTCAAAGGAGGAAGAGTGATCATCGACAAAATTGTTGATTTGGACCCACGTGATGAGCTGATAAAGGAAATTTCCGGTGTGGCGGCGTCTTTTACTCAGGGACATGTCTGAGGCTATGACTCATTTAGTAACGTCTATCCAGCCACAACCGAATGCTCAGGTAATGTTTCTCATTACCGATGAAAGCGCGGCTGAGGCTATTGCGATACTCCTGAGCCTCGCCATTATCAACTATGCTTCGTGGAAGCATGAAGAATTTTTCCTGGAGATATCTCTGGGCGGAGAAGAACAAAAGATCCGCATTTTTCGCGAGTTGACGGCGAAAGAGTATAAGGAGTATGGTGATACGTACTTTGACCAAGCAAAAAAATTGATTGAAAAGTATTTTCCTCCCGATGACCCGATTTAGATATTTACCCGCCGAAAGGCCTGCCTGCCGGCAGGCAGGCGGGTTTTTTTGCGTCTTAAGTGAACTTCTAATTACTTGGCAAAGCGCTGGGGGTAGCCACTCTGATCTGTGGATCGATCTGGATGTTTTGCGCGGTAACCGAGCCATCGGGATTGGTCTGCCCAAAAAATTCCCACTTTGGTACCGACAGAAATGTCGGCAAGTGAAAAGGATTCCGATTTGATGAGCAAGGTCGAAGATCCCAAAAGAATGATTTTGGAGCTACCATCCGCCAGTTTTACAGTGAGTGTTTTATCACTCTGATTATGAACCTCACCGATGATCTGTCCACTGCCTCTGACTCCATTAACCATCATCCGGCTGCTGGTTAACTGACCGTTCTGAGCAAAGTGGAAGCGGAAATTACTATCACCTAAAAATGACGATTTGGGAGATATTTTTTAGCGATTTTGCTCATCAACCATTTCTTTTATGGGACGGAGGGTTTTCCCGGCCAGGAAATAGCCCAGGCCGCCGGATATCAGAAAATTTACTCCATCCACGACTATAAGAGCCAGAGTTATCTACCTATTGGCTTTATTTAATAGTTCCGCGTCCAGATCAAAGCCGGAAAGACCATCATGAGCTACATCGATGACGTGTCGTTCCTGTTCGAGGCCTTTTTTGATAGAACCGGCGATACGGTGTTCATCTTCTTTTACCAGTATTCTCACGTTGTGGATTATACCCGCGTAGCTGAAAAATGGCTGAAGAAATGGCTTGGTATAATTAGCCATGGCTAAAACTGCTGATTTTGTCACCCTCGAAGGGAGAAACATGGTACGTGATGCTCTGACTTCCGGCCAGAAAATAAGTACCGTCTTGATCTCCTCCTCTTCCATGGGAGACCCTAAGATAAAAGAGATTGAAAAGCTCGCGAACAGTAAAGGCGTGAAGACTCAAATCATGCCGACGGACGAACTACTCAAGATGGCGGAGTCCCGAAATCCTCAAGGGGTAATTGCCCTGATGGATGTTCCCGAGATAGTTTCTCTAAAACAGATACTTTTGGCCAAAAGAAATTCTTTTATCTTACTGCTCAATCATATTGATTATGAACAAAATCTTGGCGCCATTTTGAGAACCGCGTGGGCGGCGGGAGTGGACGCCGTCGTGGTCTCACCGAACGGAGTGCACGAAATTACACCTGTAGTCGCCAAAGTCTCCATGGGCGGGGTGGCTTATGTACCGTTAATTCCTATGAGTTTATTTCAAGCAATGAAAATGCTCCATGAGTATGCGGTGCCGGTAGTCGGGGTGGAAGTAGAAATGGGTAAGACTATGTACGAACAAAAACTGACGGGGCCGGTGGCTTTCTTGATGGGAGGAGAATCGGAAGGATTGTCGGAACCACTGCAAAAAGAATGCGACTACTTTATTAATATTCCCATGCAGAAGGCAGTGGCCTCTTTGAACGTAAGCGTGGCCACAGCGCTAGTCCTATACGAAAAAAATAGACAGGAAAGTAAAGAACTCTAGAACTCAAGGAATCAAGAACTCAAAACAATAGGGAGAACCTCGGAGTTTGTGTGATTTGTGCCTAAGTATGTACGGGTGGCAAACGGATATTCTTGCTTTTAGGTTATGAGGTTGGTAGAATAGGCGAGCTCTTTGAGCTAAATAGATCTTTTATGGAGGCTGTATGAAAAATGTATCCCTTTATCTTTCCAACGTGTCAGAAATTACCGCAAACAATCTAATCGCTGCAATCCAGAATGTTATCTTGAAAGTTACGAAAATCGAAACCACAGTTTCCGTCTCTTCCGCCACGATAACAAGGGGGGTAAGCGTCATTCTTCATGATTTCAATCTCCAACAGTGGAAGGCGGCCACCCTTATTACGGCCATTAGGCTGGCAGTATATGCCGTCCTTGGAGGTAAAATGCCGAATAGAGATATCCACATTACCATGCACGGATCCTTGAGTACCGATCTGTAATACATGAACCCCTAGAAATAGGGGTTTTTTATTTTTCCTTGGAACGGCGAGTGCCTTCCGGGCTGAAACCAAGTTCGGAAATCAGATAATAATCGACAGCTTCCAGTAAATGTTTTTTAGTGTCTTCATTCTGAATAATCACATCAGCCATCGCCAAACAACGGCCAACTTGCTGACCAAAATTATTTTCCCCCAGGCCCAGATCACGACTGTTTGCTTTGACAAAATCTTTTTCCATCGTGCCATCTTCACCTCTCTTCCAGGCGCGATCTATATACCATTCGAGCCGGTGCTCAGGCGAAGCGTCTATACCGATGATAGTAATTCCCAAAGCCTCTTTGAGAAATTCAATTTCGGAAGGGTTTCTGATCGAGTCGATGACGATATTGCCCTCAAAGTCGCCTAGCATTTCTAAGGTTCTTTCTGCCAAAATATGTCCACCATAAGTTTCACGAAGTTCGTTGCCTATATTTTGGAGATTTTCTCTAGACAGAGGTAACCCTCGAACGCAAACTTCTTCTCGAACACGGTCCGAGAGACTAAAGACGGTAAATCCCAACTTTTTTAAATACTTGACTACCTCCCCTTTTCCCGAAGCTATGGGGCCGACTAAACCGACGGCTGTCCTTGTCATAAGGTAAGTGTACGAGCAAAAACTCAAGAACTCAAGATGGACAAGGTAAAAGACTGGGTTTGGGATGGTAGAATCTCTTTTATGGCTACAAAATTTAGGGAAATATTTGAAGAAATGGTCACCAAATACGAGAAAGAATTTGACGAATTTCAGAAACTCCATGATAAATACGAACTTGATCCGAGAAAGTGGCAAGAGGATTTTAATAAAGAGGGGGCAAAGATAATGGAGATTGTCAGAGCTTATGAAAACAAACTCTGTGGTCACATGGAAAATACCCAAAACGCAACTTACTCAGCTAATTTGGCGGAGAAATTCAGAGGTGAGATAAAGAGGTATTTACCTAAATTAGACATGATCGGAGTGACACTTAGTTAATGGTGCGGAGTTATTGGTTATTGGTGCGGTAAAGACAATGCACTTATTTGCCGCACTCGCTTTTTATTTTCTCGAGAAGGGCACTGCAGAATTGGTCAGAGACAGCCTTGGACGATTTTTCAACCAGACTGGCGGCGACACTCGCCGCCTGTTTACTGATTTCCTCGGTGATCGAAGAGATTGGAGATTGGGTGTATTCAGTAGAGACTCCCATAATATTGGGGGTGGGGATTTGAATCTTTTCAGGAAGAACTTTGTTGACTGTTGCTATTGCGGGAACAATGACTGAAGACTGGAACTGAGGATTCTTGATGTAGTAGTCAACTGGTTTGGAAATTTGAGGAAACATTTTATACACTCCGAATAATGCAAGGCTGATTATAACGATTCGTATAAACAAATTATTCATTGTGTGTCACCTTTATGGATTTCCCTCACCAGTTCGGGACTTTCAGCCCACCCAGGTCGGGAATGACAGTGTTAGGTTTTGCAAATTTCTTTGATATGCAGAGAAGTCGTATTTATTTCCTCGCGGGTAAGGATGTCCGAAACATGATTTTCTTGAATGGCACCCTTGAGCCTGGCGCAGGTAACAATGCCCCGCTCCAGCAGTAAATTGATCTTGAACCTCGGAATTTGATAGGCAAGAGTAACCGGATGAAGACCGGCGGACATAATCAAGTCCGACATACCGTGGCCTTTTGGGTCAAGCCATGAGGTGAGCTCTAGACCCACACAGCCGGCATAATCAAAGACCTCCGAGGTGACCTTGGTATTGGTGACCAACCAAGGAAAATAGGCAATATCAGTACCGTGGCTGTGCTCCATGGCCGACTTGATATCCAGGTAACGGGCGTAAGTATACAGAGCAACTTGAACATCGGTTTTAATACCGGGGCTATTATGAAATTTGCACTCAATAAAAAACTGTTTATTATCCTTCTTGGCTACTACATCGATCTCGTGGGTGACACATTTGCCCAATACAATGACGCCAACCTCCGTTTTGTAGCCATAAACAGTAAGAACGTCGGAAACAATCGTCTCAAAGGGATGCCCAGAAGGACCCAAATCCATGATGGCTCGCTTGAGACCGTAGTTGTAGTAGTTGTTGACCGGTGCGTTTTCTTTGAGATAAGAGGAGACGTGTTCATGTATATCTTTGGTGGTGATGCCGGTCCGGAGATGGCGCTTGAGATAATCGACCGTTTGGGAAGCAACGTCAACAGAAAGGCCGGTTTTGGCCAGAGATTTTACTAGCTTTGACTCATCAAAGGGCTCTTGCTCACCGGAAGCCTTGATAATAGTAACGGGACTAAGAGTAATCACTAATTTATATTAGCAGAGTACTCTATAATATCCTTATGAAAATGAGCAGAATGGGTGTGAAGCCCGAAAAAATGCCTCCAAAAGACGCCGAAACGGTGAATCACAAGCTACTCGTCCAGGCGGGTTTCGTCAGACAGTTGATGGCCGGTGTCTATACTTACCTACCTTTCGGTTTAAGAGTTCTGAGAAATATTGAAAAGATTATCCGTGAAGAGATGGATGCCATTGGTGGAGAAGAGATTCTGATGCCTATGTTACACCCGGCCGAGATTTGGAAAAAAACCGGAGGCTGGGAATCTATTGATGTCTTATTTAAGTTAAAAAGCAGAACTGATCGAGATTATGCTTTGGGACAATCTCAAGAAGAGGTTGTGACCCCAACCATGAAAGAGTTCATCAAGTCATACCGGGACTTGCCAAAAATGCCGTATCATATTCAATGGAAATTTAGAGACGAGCTCCGATCGAAGTCCGGGATAATGAGAGGAAGAGAGTTCTTGATGAAGGATATGTACTCTTTTCATCTGGATCAAACTGACTTTGATAGATTCTATGCAATTGCCAAAGCGGCTTATCTAAAAGTTTTTTCCAGGATGGGACTGGACGCCAAGGTGACAGAGGCTTCTGGAGGATCTTTCTCGGAGAAAATTTCCTATGAGTTTGAGGTCCTGACCGATGCCGGAGAAGTAAATATTTTGTATTGTGGCTCTTGTGAGTTCTGTGCTAACGTAGACGATTTAAGCCAGTACAAGGAGGGTGATAAATGTCCCAAATGCGGCGAATCAAAACTGAAGCCCTCTGTGGCGGCTGAAGTAGGGAATGTCTTTGATTTGGGACATAAATACTCCAGAGCGTTTGATCTAAAAGTGGCCACATCCACCGGAGAATCTATTTATCCGGTGATGGGTTGCTACGGAATTGGCGTCAGCAGAACCATGGGAGTAATCGTGGAAAAGTTTCATGATGATAAAGGAATTATTTGGCCAAAAAATGTGGCTCCTTTTACGGTACATTTGATTGACATCAAGCAAGGTGACAGGGCCCAACAGATTTATCAACTACTTCAGGATAACGGAATCGAAGTGCTGTGGGATGACCGAGATATCAACGCGGGAATCAAGTTCTCTGATGCTGACTTGATCGGATGTCCCTGGAGAGTAGTTGTTTCTGAGAAAAACGTATCTGCAAATGAAATTGAAGTAAAGACAAGACAGAATAATGAACCAGAAATGATGAAGGTAGAAAGTTTTATCAGTAAACTAAAGAGTGATTGAATTCCTGGGAATTACGATTCATCTTTACGGAGTAATACTGGGTCTAGGAATATGGATAGGGATTGAGGCAGTTATCATCTCCTTTCCGAGAATGAAAGCGGAAATCGAAGAATCTTTTTTGTGGGCACTGTCAGGTGGAGTAATCGGAGCCAGACTTTATCACGTCATAGATTATTGGGGCAGATACTATCAATATAATTTAATGAAGATTTGGGCTGTTTGGGAAGGCGGCCTGGGAATCTGGGGGGCCGTAACCGGAGCAGTAATAGGTGTTCTTCTTTTTAGCTTATTCAAAAAGAAAAGTGTCCGCCCAATTTTGGAAGCTTTTGCTCTTGGCGCGCCGATCGCTCAAGCTATAGGAAGACTGGGGAATTGGGTGAACGGAGAACTATATGGCAAAAACGGTGAGCCCCTTTTTGCCTATGAAGCACTATTGAATCTGTCTCTTTTTATGATTCTTTTGATCCTAAGAAAAAAGAAGGCATATTCTGGAAAACTTCTTGGCATCTATCTGATAGGTTATGGGGTCATCAGAATACTACTTGAAGGCCTGAGACCCTATGAAATAATCTGGAGAATTAATGGAGTGCCAACGGCCATGATTTTTGGAGTGATATCAATAATTGTGGGGGTTCTCCTTAGCCGAAGACGATCTTGACTACGTCGTCCATACTCCTGGCGAAGAAGAACTTAAGATCCTTTTTTACTTTGTCTGGTACATCTACCATGTTTTTTTCGTTTTCTTTGGGAAGAATAACCTGTTTAATGCCGGCACGATGTGCGGCTACAACTTTTTCGCGGACTCCACCAATCTCCAAAGCCCGTCCCCGAAGGGTAACCTCCCCTGTCATAGCCAGATCTTTCGGGACCGGCTTTTTGGTGAAGGTGGAAATGATGGCGGTGGTAATAGCCAAACCTGCGCTGGGTCCGTCTTTGGGTACGGCACCTTCTGGCACATGAATATGAATGTCAGACTTGGCAATTAACTGTTCTTTTATGCCTAGTTCGTGACAGTGAGAACGAACGTAGGAGTAAGCAGCTTTGGCCGACTCTTTCATAACATCTCCAAGCTGCCCAGTGAGAGTAATTTTACCCTGCCCTGGCATGAGGGCAACTTCAATGAATAAGATGTCCCCACCGACCTTAGTGTAAGCCAGACCGGTTACCAGACCAATTTGATCTGTATCCTCGGCCAAAGTATGGCTGAATATAATGGGACCAAGATATTTATGGATCAGCTCTTTGGTAACGACAATTGGTAACTCCTTACCGGAAGCCTTAACTTTGGCGGCTTTACGCATGATAGAAGCGACCTGTCTTTCCAAATTTCGGACGCCGGCTTCACGGGTATAGTAGCGAACAAGGTAGCGCAGTATGGGAGAACCAAGATTGACATCTATGGGGTCCAAGGCGTTTACCTCGGCTTGTTTCTTAATTAAATATTTCTTGGCAATATGAAATTTTTCTTCTTCAGTGTAGCCGGAGAATTCGATAATTTCCAAACGATCCCGAAGTGCCGGTGGAATGGTATCGAGAATGTTAGCGGTAGTGATAAAAAGCACCCGAGATAGATCGTAAGGAATATCGAGATAATGATCCTGGAAAGCAAAGTTTTGTTCTGGATCTAAAGCCTCAAGAAGAGCGGAGCTGGGATCGCCACGAAAATCGGCACCAATTTTGTCGATTTCATCCAACATAAAAACTGGGTTGTTAAAACCACTGTCTTTAATTGATTGAATTATTCTGCCCGGCATCGCACCGACATAGGTACGGCGGTGACCACGAATCTCAGCTTCATCTTTGACCCCACCCAAAGACATCTTGACGAACTTACGACCAATGGCCTTGGCAATTGATCGTCCGACTGAGGTCTTACCAACCCCTGGTGGTCCCACAAAACAAAGGATGGTTGGTGATACAGCTGAGTGTTTTTTGGTGTTTTTTATTTGTTCCGATTTGAGTTTCATAACAGCAATGTATTCCAATATTCTTTCCTTGACCTTTTCTAAACCATAATGATCCTGGTTGAGAATTTTTTCGGCTTTGGAAAGTGAGTAACTACTTTTAGTGAATTCACCCCAAGGAAGTTCCAGAACTGTCTCGATCCAAGTTCTGAGATATGAAGTTTCCGGATTGTGAATAGATAGTTTGGCCAGACGCTCTAACTCCTTGTTGACTTTGGCATATATTTCTTTGGGGAGCTTGGTTTTTTTTAGTTTCCCCTTTAATTCTCCGATCTCTTCCTCTTCGCCGCCTTCTCCGAGCTCCTTTTGAATGGCTCTCATCCTTTCCCTAAGAACCGCCTCTTTCATGCTTTCGTCGAATCTTTTTTGAGTTTTGTTTTCGATCTTTTTCTCCAATTCCAATATCTTTATTTCTTCATTGAGACGTTTACAGATGAAATTTAGTCTATTTTCGGTAGAACTTTCTTCTAAAAGTTTCTGCTTCTCATTGTTCTTGACTTCAAGAACCGCTGATATTTGATTGGCAATAAGATAGGGATCGGCGCTGCTGATGATTTTCGTCAAGATGCTTGGGTCAATATTGGCTTTGCCTAAATCTTGAGCTCTCTTGAATTCCGCCACGGCACGATTGCCCAAAGTAATCATCTCGGGTGAGATTTCGGTGGTTTCTTCTATGACTTCAACCACTGACCACATACGACCGTCGCGTATTTCTAGCTGAGAAATGTTGACCCTTTGAATTCCTTTGACGATGGCGTGAAGCTCATCATTTACCGGCAAGGTTTTGGTGATTTTGCAGATAGTGCCGACAGTGTAGTAATCGGCTAGGCTTTCTGTATTAGCTTTGGGATCTCTCTGGGAAGCAAAACAGACTTCCTGATCATTGGCGTAGGCTTCACTAATACCGGAGATGGAAGCGGGCCGGCCAAAGGTGAGGACGGCTTCTGTATTCGGAAAAATAACGCCTTCCCTAAGTCCGATGAAGGGGACCAGACTGGTCTGAGGTAGGTGTTCGTTTAGGTCATTTTCTGCCATAGTTAAAGATTTTAGCAGATGAAGAGATAAATTGCTAACAGATTAAAAAACGAGGAATCTGAGGCCCAAGAGTATGGTGGCCACTATGGTGAGTCCGGTAATAATAAGAAAAAATGAGAACGAAAATTTTTGTTTAGGCAACATATTATTTGATTACCTCCAGGCTTTTCTCTTCGGACCAAAGGTGTTCATTGCTTATTTTAGCGTACGCACGAAAGAAAACCCGACTGGATTGGTCGAACAAATATCTGAGTTCAAAATCATTGGGTAGGCTATATTTGCCGGAAGAAAAGTCTGGCAGGTAGTATGGATAACCAACAGCCTGAGGAGAATCCATCCTGGTTAAAGCGCTGGGGGAGGATTGGTAACTCCAATAAATAGTGGTAAAGGTAGTAAACAGATCAGGGCTGGACTCAATATGCCAAAGAAACGTACCCTTGGAACCAACACCGAGTAACTCGGGATAGGAAACCAACTCGATCAATAGTGGAGAGGGCCTAGTTTTTTTTATAGCCTCCTGTGCTTTGAAATAATTAAAATAGACCAGGGAGAAAAAAAATCCCAGACCGACGAGTATATATAGGTAGGTTTTGGTCTTCATGGATAAAATCAATTATAAGGTATTGAAAACCAATTAATTTCTATTGAGATATTTTTTGCCCTTGAGCTTTTCGGGGAGAAGATCTTCTTGAGAATACATTTCGTATCCTGAACCATAGCCGAGTCCCTTCATCAATTTGGTGGGTGCATTTCGAAGATTTAGAGGAATGGGTAGATTGCCATGTAGAGACACATCGGCTTGAGCAGAACGAAGGGCGTCGTAAGCCGAACGATTTTTGGTACAGCCGGCTAGATACGCAACGCCATGGGCCAAATTGATGGCGCATTCGGGATAACCTATTTGCTGACAAGCCTGGAAAACCGCATTGGCAACTACTAGGGCGGTGGGGACAGCTACCCCAACATCCTCGGAGGCGAAGATAACCATGCGACGGGCAATAAACAAGGGGTCTTCTCCGCTATCAACTAAGCGCGCGAGATAGTAAATGGCAGCGTCCGGATTGCTAGCTCTCATGGATTTGATAAAGGCAGAAATGATGTTGTAGTGCTCCTCTCCTTTTTTATCAAACCTTAAAAATTTATTTTGAATAGCATTTTTGAAATTATCTATGGTGAGGTCTTTGTAAAGATTGTAGGTGGACTCGATGAGACCAATGGCTTGGCGGGCGTCCCCATTGGCAAACTCCGAAAGCCACTGCCTCACATCATTATCCATCTTGGTCTTTAGAGCCTTGGTTGCCCGATCAATGATTTTGACGATATCTTCTGGAGTATGCTCCCTCAGAACAAAAACTCGACAACGAGAAAGTAATGGTGGAATAATTTCGAAGCTGGGGTTTTCGGTGGTAGCGCCTATAAGGGTAATCTTGCCAGACTCAACAAAAGGCAGAAGAAAGTCCTGCTGGGCTTTGTTAAAACGATGTATTTCATCCAAAAAGATGACGATGGGTTTGGTGGCTTTGTTCTTCTCTCCGGCGATCTGACGAATATCATCTTTGCCCGCAGAGACGGCTGATAACTCATGAAAATCAGCGTCGATGGCGTCGGCGTAGATCCTGGCAAGGGTGGTTTTCCCGGTGCCCGGAGATCCCCACAATATGAAAGAAAAAATTAATTTGTTTTTGATGGCGAGTCGCAAAGGCTTTCCTTCCCCTGTAAGGTGATTCTGGCCAATAAACTCTTCCAGGATAGAAGGCCGGATACGGGAAGCAAGTGGTTCGACTGATTTGGTCATGTTCGGTTTTTGTTTGGGTATAGTACTATCTTAAGCAAAGTATGGGAAAATATCAATATGTTGAAAAACGATACATCGTGGATATCAGAGAAAAAGAGTGAGGGAAAAGCAGTCAAGATGGAAAATCGGGCACGGGAAGAGTTCCCAATGTTTATGACAACATTGGCTATAAAAAAGTAGAGCTTAATTCATCAATATTATTGACTTGGGAATATTTTATCTGTCTCCTGACATATAATGGGCCTATGGATGAAATCGTAAACCCAACGCTATCTAGAGAGAATGAGTAAGCCCCTGCAGGAGAAGTTAAAGGTCGCCATGCATATACCACAAGGCGCCGGTACTTTTAAACAGCTTAACCACTTTCTGCTGAAATACATGTACACCGATAATTGGGAAAGAGAAGGTAATGAAAACTATGTGCCGGTTTCTTTTGAACAATACGATCAGATATTTAAACTGTTGGGAATGCAGGTGTTATTCCAAAGATCTTCCACTATCCCCTATTTGAAAGAGAAGTGGTCGAACGATTTCAGATTCTCGGAAGCGGAACTCGAAAGCTTCATGTCGACAGGTATTATTGTCGCCAAGAAATAACGAAAACCTTTGAGGCTCTTGGAGCTACGATTGATGGTGGATGTGACCAATTACAGGCAATAGAGTAAAGTGGGCGGGTACATTCATTTTGGATTGACAGGAGGTACTGATGGAGTCAGCCGTAAATTCTATCTTCTCCCCGATTTTTCCAGACAAACCAAATTCCTGGGTTTTGGCTGAGACACTGGATATTG
>Ga0100389_1001852_pt1 | contig 16906 bp, 16 predicted proteins | sample CryGeymeta201513_FD_81537 | JGI IMG/M metagenome (GOLD analysis project Ga0100389, IMG submission 81537) | Groundwater microbial communities from Crystal Geyser aquifers in Utah, USA - Crystal Geyser metaG 2015-13 | ecosystem: Environmental > Aquatic > Deep subsurface > Groundwater | place: USA... | reverse complement strand
GCTTTGCTTATCATGACACCTCCGATAGAATCGAAAATTCATTTTGCGGCCCTTGCACGCATCGGCACAGGGAATCACCAACAGATGCATCCTGTGCCATGCGGTGGCCTGGTCGACCAGCGTTTCTTCCAGGTTCTCCTGCTCCTCAGCGTTGAGGTCGTCGTCGTCTTCCGGAACATCGGCGAGGGTTTCAGCGAGAATTTGCTGGCCTCTGGCCCCCATTTCCGTTTTCACATAATCCGTTACCGTTTCGTATAGCGCGACTTCAAGGTCGGAAAGCTGGTAATTGACCGTGTAGGCGCGGCGCTCCGGAAAGAGAGGCGTGCCGTCAAATTTGACCAACTTCTCTTTCACCATGCGGCGAATGAGATCGGAGCAATCCACCTTGTGGACGCCGTCGCGAAACTTTCCGTAAAAGCGGTCTGAATCTAGGAGCGAGAGGAATAACTGGAAGTCCTCTTCCTTGCCGTTGTGGGGTGTGGCCGTCATCAGCAGGAGATGGCGCGTTTGCGCCCCGAGTCTTTCAGCCAGCTTGAAGCGGCCCGTCTTCTCCAGCTTGTTACCGAAGAAGTGAGCAGCAAGCTTGTGCGCCTCGTCGAACACTACGAGATCCCAGCCGGCGTTGCAGAGCTTCTCTTGCAACTCTTCATTGCGCGCCATCTGGTCGAGGCGAACGATGAGGTGATCGATGTCTTCAAAAGGATTGCCGCTTGGGGTGGCGGCTTACAGGTCTTTTGTAAAGACGCGAAACTCCAGACCGAACTTCTCGAACATTTCCTCACGCCACTGATCGACCAAGCTGCCGGGGGCGACGATGACAATGCGTCGAGCGTCGGCGCGCATGATGAGTTCGCGGATGTAAAGGCCCGCCATGATGGTCTTGCCCGCGCCAGGGTTATCAGCGAGAACAAACCGCAGCGGTTGACGCGGCAGCATGGATTCGTAAACAGCGGTAATCTGATGCGGCAGCGGCTCCACATTCGAGGTGTGGACGGCCATCATCGGGTCGAACAGAAAGGCTAGATCAATGCGCTTGGCCTCGACGGTGAGCTTGAACGCCTCGCCATCGCCATCGAAGGACCAGGGGCACTCAGTGGTGGCAATGGAAATGCTGGGCTCATCTCCATGATTGAGCAGACGTTCCTTAAGCGCGCCGTCGGGCGTTTTATAAAGGACTTGCACTGCGCCGTCGGCAATCGGCACAACGGCAACAACACTCCCAATGCCGGTGGGATCAAGTCCGGTAAGCGAAAGGCCTGGCGTGATGGTTTCTAGTGTGATCATTTTTCATGCCATTCTTGGCTGTTTTTTGGCCGGCAATAACCCAGCACGCAAAATCGGGACATCTGTTTTTATAGCCCGCAAGGCTCCGTCAGGAATAAAACCAGAACACAACTGCCAGGCTCCAGCCATCTCAGACACCCGGCAAAAAACAATGATGACGCGGATTCTCATGGCAACTTACGTTAAAGCGTGCAACCTGGCAACCATTACGCTATCCCTTTCTTGAAGTTAACCAGAACAACATTGTTGTTCGTCCGCCGCCACGCCTTGGCCCGTTCAGTTACAAACGCTACCCAGCCCCCGCCATATTCTTTTTTCAGCAGGAAGCCTGGTGAGGCGGCAGCGGCCTCGATGAAGCGGGCCGGCGTCCCTTGCTCGGTCAGCTCGCCGAAGGTCAGGGTTGCGTTGGGGACGCCTTCCTGCATCATGCGCAGTTGCTCCTCCAGGGTGTGAACATGCTGCAACGACGAGGCTACACACAAGGGAAGGATCTCCAAGTCTGTCGGGAAATTGAGCGGGTCAGCACCCCGATTAAGCAGGTGATCCAGGTTGCAGGACAGCCACAGGATATTCCAGGAGCCGGGCAGGGCCAGGGCCGGATGCGCCCCCACGCCTAGGCGTTTGCCCTCGATCACAATCGTGTAAGCTTCCTTGGGCAAGCAACTCCAGACCAATTTTTCGACATCTTTTCCCATATCGACCTCCTGCAATATAGCCGCTTCGCCTGCCAAGTCAGCAACCAAGGTTTTAGCTGCTCCTCTCGTTTCCTGATCAAACCATATCACCAAAAAAAATTTGTGTTTTTTTGCAGCTCGGAGGATCGGCAGAAATGTAGGGCGAGGGAAAAGCGGTGTAGGCCACGCCAGAGCGCCTGATGATACGGTCTGGCAGGTTGATTCATGGACTTTCGCAATCACCATGGTATTTCCATCGGAGAAAAATTGGCAGTACGGTTGCACGGGGTGCAACTGATCCTCTGCTTACTCTTTTCCGGGGGTGTGACCCTTTTAGGGAATTTTTTTGATGGTCATGATGTTTTAATCATCAATGATGTAAGTGAGTTGACGAAAAGTCGTTAATCTTTAAGTTAATTTTTGTCTTGATAAAATTATCAAAATGCTTAATTATATGTCATGTAAAATTAATCAAAAGGTTAATGACTATGAAACCGACTCACAAACATCTGATCATGAGCCAGCTTGAGACTACGCTGGGCCGTCTCTCTTGCCTGCGTGGTATGCAACGCCCGGCCAAGGGCTGGCTGCGGGCTGTCAGAGAGGCCCTGGGGATGTCAGGCAGACAGTTTGCGCAACGCCTTGGAGTCTCGCCCCCGTGGGTATCAACCCTGGAGAGAAAAGAACTCACCGGTGGGGTGACCATCAAAACCATGCGCCAGGCAGCCGAGGCCATGGATTGCGTCTTTGTTTACGCACTGCTGCCTCGCACGACTCTGTTGGCGACACTGCGTAAACGGGCGGAGATGCTGGCCAGGAAGCGTATGGTCAACGTCTCCCACACCATGCTCCTCGAAGGCCAGCAACTTTCCGAACTGGAACAGACCAAGGCGCTTGCGTCTGAAGTCGAGGCGCTGCTCAGAGATATGCCCAAAGAACTTTGGGACAATCACGATGGAACTTGATTACCCTGCCGGGGCGACACCGCTTGACCCCGATGAGGTCGAAGGTCTCCTGTTGCCGCACATCACCAACAGAGTGGAACTCGACCGCTGGGAGCAGGACAACATCAGCGAGGCCGAAACATGGGCTTTCCGGCGCAAGCCCAAGGATTTGCTCAGTGTGGACTTTGTTGGTCGCCTCCATAAGCGGATGTTCGGCACTGTCTGGAAATGGGCTGGCAAATTCCGTCGCACCGGCAAAAATCTCGGAGTTGAGTACTGGTCAATCGGCCAAGCCTTGCAAAATCTGCTGGATGACGTGAAGATCTGGATCGAGAGCAAAGGCTATCCACCCGATGAGATCGCGGCGCGCTTTCATCACCGCCTGGTTGCAATCCATCTTTTTGCCAACGGGAATGGCCGCCACGCCCGGCTGATGGCGGATCTGCTCCTGGTCCATCTGCTCGACCGGCTTCGCTTTACCTGGGGTCGTGAGAGTCTGACGCAGGCTGGAGAGTGCCGGCAACGCTATATTGCGGCGCTCAAGGCGGCGGACCGCCATGATTACGCGCCATTGCTGGCCTTCATTCGTTCATAGCATTTGCCCGTTACAGCCCCACACCATGAAAAGCCTGCTGGTGGGATGTTTTCCTGCATTAAGGAAGAAGGGTAGGGCGGCAAGCAGAAGTCACGGGACATCCGTCAGGCCGTTTGCAAGAGCCTTCAACGGCCATTCCGGACGAAGCGGTGCGAGTGGTTGTGGATAGCCGGGGGCGATGAAGCAGGCGATTCTAGGCATGGAGGGAGGTTATCGCAGCGCTATGGGCAGGGCAACAAAATATGGGGAGTGTCCCTAATTTCAGTGTTGTACGAGTTCGATTCTCGTCCAGGACACCAAGTAAATCAAGGGTTTTACGGCGTTGCCTGGGAGCCATTTTCCTTTTGGTTGATTGGTGCAGGCGCTGCTGCCTTGTCACTCGCCTGTCCGCCCTGTTGCTGGCTAATGGTCGTTTTGTGGACTACCGTAGCCGTGTCGCGCTGGACGGGTGGCAAATGTTCGATGAACTCTCGAGCCGCACCCTCTTCGGCAAAGCTCTGACGGCTGCAGAGGAGAAATAGCCGTTCATGTTCAGGGAGCGGATAGTTTGGGATGACCTGCAGCGGTGGGGCGTCGGCCGGCCAGGTGGACAGCAGATGATTGGCCGCGGCCAGGGAATCGCAACGGGCCACCTGCACCAGATACGCCTCCGCCTGGTCGATCAATAAATTCGGCGCCGTGGGAAGCAGGATAGGGGAGCCGGCCCGGATTGTCTTCGGGTTGACAATAGCCGGGTTGACTCCCAGCACCATGGCAAGCAGCCCAGGGTTATAGCGGCCGTAAATTCGGGTGATTACCTTCTGCAAAGTGTCGCCCGCCTCCAGGGGCAGGGCGCCGAGTAGTGCGTCTGGTTGCGGTGCCGCGGTAGTCGTTGACGGCGCTGCTGGCGTCGGGCGCTTCGGTAAATCTGGTTGGACAGGTGACGTGCCCCAAGGGTTGGCAAGCAGCAACCACGCCAGCCCGGCCAGTATGGGCAGACCAAGTTTGCTCAGGGTCGAGAATCTCGGTCTTCTTCGCAAGGGCAGCCGGCTGGCGCAGGCCCGGACCAGGGCGACGCTCACCCGGGTTTTGTTCTGGATGATCAGGCTGAGCACGGTCTTTGAGCAGAGCTGCACGATCTTGCGGGGATAGCCGCCGGACAGGCGGTGGATGATCCACAGGGCCGGCAGGCTGAACAGCCCGCTGTCCTGGCCTTCTGTTGCGCCGGCGTGCCGCAACCGGTGCTGGATCATGCGCCGGGTGTCGGCGAATCCAAAGGGTGTCAGGGTAAGGAGGTTGCTGATCCGGTCGGTGAAGTTCGGCCGGTTCCGCAGCTCGTCCCTAAGTTCCGGCTGGGCAAAGATCACCGTCTGCAGGAGTTTGTGGGTGTTGGTTTCAAAGTTGAGCAACTCCCGCAGGGTTTCCAGGCAGAAGCCCGGCAGCTTCTGGCCTTCGTCGATGATCAGGACAATGATCCTCTCCTCCGACACGCCCTGGGCAAACAGATAATCCTTGAGCGCCTCCTTGATTTCACGTTCCGTGGCGTCGTCCGCCATGGCGGGGATGGCAAAGAGGGCGGTGAGATGGGCGAGGAATTCGCGGGGTGTGTTGAACTCCGGGTCCAGGATGAGGAAGAGGGCGATCTTTTCTCCCCCGTCATCCAGGCGGCGGATCAGCTGCCGGCAGAGGGTGGTCTTGCCGGTGCCAACCTCGCCCAGCACGACATTGAGTCCCTGGCGCAGGCGGATGGCCAGCTCCAGGTTCTGCAGACAGGCGGTGTGCTGCCGGGAATCGAAAAAGAACTCCGGATCCGGAGAGTTGGAAAATGGTTCACGGTTCAGGTGCAGCAGGGAGAAGTATTCCATGGATGTGCCAAGGGTTTGGGGCGCGACCGGCTGTCAGCGGCCTTTAGTACTGGATCACCGTGGTCGATCCGCTCCCTCCGCTGCCGAGCTTAAGGGAAAAATCGTCGATGAATTGTTTGTTATCTTGTTTGGCGTATGGATAAAAGGCATGGAGTCCGATCTCCGTGGGCCGCAGGGTGTCGAAATTCTCCGAGGTCAGGGAGGTGTCCTCCACCGGGCTGGAGGGCCCGGCATCCCAGGTGAACGTTTGGAACTTGGTATAGTCCCAAGCAATGGTGTCGCGCGGGTAGAGCGAGGTACCTTGGACATAGGCGGTGATGAGGTTCTTCCGGTCATAGGACCCATCGCCATTGACATCCACTTTCTGGCCGAAGGCGTCCAGCACGTATTGCTCTTCCAGCTTGACCACCAGGGTGGACCAGGCATTCAGGTTGCCGCTGGTCACGATGTTGTCGGCGGCCAGCGCCTTATGGTAGCCAAGCACCGTGTAGATGCCGGCGATATTCTTCCACAGCACAATGTAGGGGTTGGTATCATTGCCAGGAATCTGGGTGCAGAAGGCCTTGCTGGGCAGGAATTTGCATTTATTTCTTTTGAGAAAGCTCAGGCCATAGCGGGAATCGCTCCGGTTGCGGAAGGAGAGTCCGATCATATACTCTTGGGCAGTGGGATTGTAGATTTTGGTTTTGACCTGGAGTGCGTAACTCAGGAGTTGGTCGTCGGCCTCCCATGTGTCGACCAGGTTCGGCAGGCCGGGATTGTTGTTCCAGTCGAGTTGCAGTGCCGTCTGTGCGCCAACCAACTTCAGGGCGGGGGCTTTGTCGGCTTGCTTGTTTTTCACCACCTTAACCTTCGCGGGGTTGTACCCTGTCCAGTTGTTGGATAGGTCTGTTTTGGTATTGAAGGGGATGTCGGTGCTGCCCGGGCCGGGGCCGGTGATACTGTAAGTCACGGCGCGGGTGGCGTTCAAGGCCTGGGCGCCTTGGGCGAGGATGCCCTTGGCAACCAGGGTGTAGGTATAGGTGGCCGCCGCGTAACTCAGGGTGAGCTGGAAGGAGTCGTGGTTGGCCAGGGTAAAGGTCTTACCGTTCAGTTGGGCTATGAGGGTGGCGGGATCGTTGATGTTTTTCTTGATAATGGGTATGGCATAGCGGCCGCCAGCCTCGGCCAGGTAATAGGCCCGGAAGGAGTCCATGGCCCCGAACTGACTCAGGGATGAGGTGGTGGACATGGTGACCAGGGCCGCGCCCAGGCCGGCGATGATGACCATGGTGATGATCAGCGCGATCAGCACCGAGCCGCGCTGCTCGCCAATCACGGGTAAAGGCAGCCGGCAAGAAGGACACCCTTTATGTGTGATTTTGATGCCCATGCCAATATCCTGGTTAATTGTCCCTGAGCGCCACCCTGGTCCGCAGGGATTGGGTGGGGCCGGCGCTGGTGTTCAGGGTCAGGGTGATATCGATCAGTCGGGTGGCCGTTGACCAGGCAGTGGCCGCGCCGTTATAGGTGTCGTAATAGGCCAGGGTAAAGCCGCTGACCCGGTCTACCAGCACCTGGCCATCGAGCTGGACCTCGCTGTTGACCAGGCGCACCCGGTGATTTTCCGTTCCTCCGGCCCGCTGGGCCGTGTAGGCCAAGTCCGAGGCGGTGGCCGTGCTGGCAGTGGTGATGGTCTGAAACTCCTTGACCATGCGCATCATGGCTAACTGCCCCTTGGCCGCGGTGGCCTGGCTCTCCTTGGCGACAATAAAACTCTGGGAAAAGGATATAAAGCCCATGGCACCCATCGTGCCGATGATGCCCATCAGCACCATCACCATGATCACTTCCAGCAGGGAAAAGCCGGCCGTATTCGCTGTTCCGCGGCTCATGGCAGGTCCCGGGTGAAGAGGGTGGTGAAGAGGGGGCCGGCATTCACACCCTGAATGGTTACCTTCAGGATGTCCTGGGTGGCACCGGCCGGAATTTCCTGGCCAGCCCCGTTAAATTTAATAAAGCGGTTGATAACCACCTTGTAGGTACCATAATCGTTGGTTTGGTTGGCGCCCTGGGTACCAATTCCGGTTCGCAGTGTGGGTAGATTCAGGGTGCCGGCGGCCTGCCGGGCTCTGTAGTCGGCGTTCATGTTTTCCATGGCCTGGAAAATTTCGAGGGTGCTGCGCAGTTGGATAAGCGGCTTGCCGCTTGAGGTGAGCACTGTGCCGAGGTAGGGAACGATCAGGGCCATGAGGATAGCCGCCACCACCAGGCTGATCACCACCTCGAGCAGAGTAAAGCCCTGTTTGGTCACGGCGCGTTTCATGGAATGAACCCCGTGCCTTGGGTAACGGTGAAGGCCTTGGAGACCGTGCCCACGGTGACGGTCACGGTGATAGGCACGGCGCCGGGGCTGCCCCACTCGTCGAAGGTGATGGGGTTGACGGTGGCACCAGTCGAGCCTTTGGCCATGGTGTAGGTGGCGTCGGCCTGGCCGGGCAACTGCACCGTGCCGGTAGCACCGTTTTGTTGCAAGGTTAGGACGTTGCCGGCAAAGGAAATGCCCCAGGTGGTGGAGTTGTTCATGGCCTTCATCTGGGCAAAGCGCAGAAAGCCTTTGACCACTTCGGTTTCACCTATGTCGTCGGCGCCAGTGTCGACATTCCGGCTCACCACCACGGCGGCCAGGATGCCTAAGAGAACCAAGACGGAGACGATTTCGATGAGAGTAAAACCCCGGCGGTTGCCATATGGCCGGTAGGCGGGTGAAGAGCGGAAGATGCGATTGGACAGGGGCCAAAGCATACGCGTTCTCGCGGGACGTTGTCAGTTATCAGCGGTCAGTAAAAAAACTGCATAAAGGAAGCTGAAGTAGGGGGCGCACGGCGCACCCTACTAAAAGTACGATTTTATATCTACCATGCCAAGGCGGAAGTGGCATGAAATTTGTCATATGTTGGTCGGCTCTCTCTTGCCAACAAAAGCAAAAAGCCCCTCGCTGGTCAGCGAGGGGCTTTGAGAGGTCTTGACCTGTCATCAAGTTTTATCGAGGCAGAGGGATGGTCTTGTTGCCTCTGGCAGAGGCCACCGTTGTGCCGGGATTTCCCGTGGCGGTGATCCGAATTGAATGGCCAGTGGCGTTGGCAAAGGTGAGGGTAAAATCGGACCCTGACGGATTGTAAGGAGTAACCAGGTTGTTCGGAGTTGGCAGGCCGGTAAGGCTCGTCAGATTGACAGGAGGAGTGCCATTGATCAAGAGAAATTTGGCGGATGCCTGATTCACCTGGGAGACACCTTCGGCCAGTGCGGCATTCACTGCCTGGATACGGGCCTGAGTTTGCAGGTTGAAGAATTTGGGCACCGCCACTGCCGCGAGGATGCCGAGCAGCACGAGAACCGAAATAATTTCGATGAGTGTGAAACCATCTTGCGAGCGCAACAAATGTCTTCTCTCCACGGTTAACCTCCCCTTGTTGAAACCCAGCGTCTTCATCGAGGGTTTCGTTTTGTATGACGATTGACCCCCTCCCCACATCCTAATGTTATGAATCTTACCTTGAACCAGCGCGTTTCGCCATAGTAAATACAACAAGTTCAACCAGTGGGTGGCAGAAAGGGTCAGTCAGACCTGACCGATCCGTCCGATGTTAACGCCCTTATCCCCATCACCATTGCCCCCCCTGACAGCCAGGCTGACAGCCACTATTTCACAATCTTGGTCAAGTCCCACATGGGCAGGAAGATGGCCAGGGCGAAAAAAACCACCACCACGGTGAGCGAGACGATCAGGATGGGGCCGATGGCCTCGGACAGCCCCTTGGTGGCGTATTCCACCTCCTCGTCGTAGTGCAGGGCGATCTGGTGCAGCATCTCCTCCAGGGAACCGGACTCCTCGCCCACGGCCACCATGTTGACCACCATGGGCGGAAAAAAGCGGGCCTCGCGCAGGGGGGCGGCGATGCCGTGGCCCTCCTCCATCTGGGTTGAAAGTCGGTCGAATTCACCGGCAATGGCCTTGTTGCCGATGGCCTCTGAGATGATTTTCAGGGAACTCAGGATGGTTACGCCGCTGGCCGTAAGGATGGAGAGGATGCTGGCGAAGCGGGCCATGACCGACTTGGTGAACAGGGGGCCGACGATGGGCAGGCGCAGCAGGGTAAGGTCGCGGAGATAGCTGCCGCGCACGGTGCGGAAGTAGAACTTCAGCCCGAAAAAAATGGCGGCCGCGCCGGCCAGCATCAGATACCAGTACTGCTTGAGCATGGTGTACATCCACAGGCAGATGCGGGTGGGCATGGGCAGGGTAAGCCCGGCGCTCTGGAACACGCCCACGAACTTGGGGATGACAAAGGTGAGCAGGACGAAAAAGGCGATGCCCAGGGCGAAGACCACCATCTTCGGGTAGCGCAGGGCCGCCTTGATCTCCTCGCGCAGCCGGTACTCGTGCTCGGTGATGTAAATGATGCGCTCCAGGATGTCGGGCAGGGTGCCGCTTAGTTCGCCGGCCTTGATCAGGCTGCAATAGAGATCGGGAAAGACCCGGGGGTGCTTCTGAAAGGCGTCGCTTAAAGTGCTGCCCTCACGGATGTCGCGGCTCATGGTCTGCAAGGTTGTGACCAGGGCCGGATTGGTGGTCTGCTGCTGGAGGATGTCGAGCACCTGGGTGATGGAGATGCCGGCGTTGATCATGGTCCGCAACTGTTTGGTGAACAGCAGCAGTTCCGGAATAGTCACCTTGGCGCCCAGGGTAAAAATGGAGCGGCTCTGGCCAACGGCCGCCGCCTCTTTCACCACCTTGGGGATAATGCCCTGGCTGAGCAGCAGGTTCTGGGCCGCCTCCCGGGAGACGCTCTCGATGCCGCCCGTGACGATGACCCCGTTTGCATCCCGGCCGGTGTAAGAAAAAGTTGGCATGATTTTTCCGCGGGGCGTCAGTCAGGTTACTGGTTGAGCAGCACGGTGTCGGTGGCTTCCTGGAAGGTGGTGAGCCCGGCGGCGATCTTGCGGGCGGCGGACTCTTTCAACAGGGTCAGCTTACCCGCCGCGCTCAGGCGGTTGGCGATCTCCGAGGACGAGGCGCGCTGGATGATCATTTCCCGCACCTCATCGTCCACCACCAGGATCTCATAGATGCCGACCCGGCCCTTGTACCCGGAATTCATGCACTGAGGGCAGCCTTTGCCCTGGCTGAACTGGGAATCGGGATAATCCGTCATACCCCAGAATTCCACCAGCCCTTTGGCAGGCTCCACTGTTTCCTTGCAGTTGGTGCAGATGCGGCGCATGAGCCGTTGAGCGCCCACACCCAGGAGGGAAGCGGAGATGAGGAACGGTTCGATGCCCATGTTCTGCAGCCGGCTGATGGTGCTGGTGGAGTCGTTGGTGTGCAGGGTGGAAAGCACCAGATGGCCGGTGAGAGCACTCTGGATGGCGATCTCGGCGGTTTCTGAGTCGCGGATCTCGCCCACCATGATAATATTCGGGTCTTGCCGGAGGATGGAGCGCAGGCCGGAGGAAAAGGTCATGCCCGCCTTGCGGTTCAGTTGCACCTGGCGGATGTTTTCCATGCGGAATTCCACCGGGTCCTCCAGGGTGATGACGTTGATGGCCGGCGTGCTGATCTCGTTCAGGATGGCGTAAAGGCTGCTCGACTTGCCGCTGCCGGTGGGGCCGACGGAGAGAAACATGCCATAGGGTTGGCCTACCAGGTGTCTGACTTTTTTTAGGTCGGCCTCCTCGACGCCGAGTTTCTCGAGCGGCAGGGCGCCGGCCGACACATAAAGCAGGCGGAGTACCAAATTTTCGCCGTAGATGGTGGGCAGGGTGGAGGCGCGGATGTTGATCTCCTGGTCATCCACCCGGATGTTGAACCTGCCGTCCTGGGGGATGCGGGTGTTGGCGATATCCATGTTGCCCAAGATCTTGATGCGGCTTATGATGCCGGCGAGCATGGCCCGCGGTGGCGGCGGGATTTCGTGCAGCCGGCCGTCGATGCGCAGTCGTACCTGAGCCTTTTTCTGGTCAGGGCTGATGTGGATGTCGCTGGCCCGCTCCTGGACCGCCTGCCGGAGAATGGAGTTGGTCATGCGGATGACCGGGGCGGCGTCGGCGGCATCGGTAATGAGGCCGATGGTTTCCGACTCCTTCTCCTCCATGGTGATCTCGGTCTCGTTCGCGCGGCCCGCCATCTCGCTCAACTCCGAGCGGATGCCGTAGATGCCGTTCAGCAGGAGGTTGAACTCGCTCTTGGAGCAGATGAGCGGTTCCACCTCCATGTTGGTGTGGCTCTCGACCAGGTCCAGGGCGTTGATGTTCATGGGGTCGACCATGGCCACCTTGAGCACGAAGGCCTCCTGGCGCAGAGGCACGACCTGGTTTTTGATGGCCAGAGCGTGGGGCAGGATACCGGCCAGTTCGAGGCCGATGGGATACTTTTCCGAATCGTATTTCTCGATGGAAAGCTGCTGGCTCAGCATGTCGATGATCTGTTCTTCGGAGACGACACCCGTGGAGATGAGGAAATCGCCCAGATAAAGGCCGGATTTCTTCTGTTCCGCCAGGCTGACGGTAAGCTGCTCTTCGGTGAGCACGCCGGTCTCAACCAGCATTTCGCCCAGTCTTTTTCTGACCTTTTTCACAATGCTGTCCTGTAGCGGATCACGGCTTCTCGACCGGGGTCGAGGCGGCTTGGGGTTCGCCAGGCGCGCCGTTGGTAAGGATCTTCGGGGTGATGAAGATTAACAGTTCCTCAAAGTCGTTGGCCTTGGAATCGGTGCGGAAAAGGTGGCCCAAGATGGGTATATCCTTGAGCCAGGGCACGCCAACCGTGCCCTGGCTGTTGCTTTCCTTGGACAGCCCGGCGATGACAACGGTGGAGCCGTTTTCCACGATGAGTTTGGTCTGGGCCAGTTTTTTGATGATAAAGGGGTTGCCAAGCACGGTGCGGGTGGTATCCACCTCGTCCTTTTTGGCCTCGATGTCGAGCTTGATCAGGTGATCGGAAATAACGTGCGGCGTTACCTTGAGCCGCAGCACCGCCTCCTTGTACTGCACGCTGATCTGGTTATTCTGGTCCACGGTCTGGAAGGGTACCTCGGCGCCGGATTCGATGTTGGCCTCGATGTTGTCCAGGGTGGCGATGGATGGCCGTGACAGGATGTTGACCTTGCCCGCCTTCTGCAGGGCCGAGAGTTGCACATCCAAGATGTTGCCATTAGCGGTGAAGTGCATGAAACCGAGGGAGGCCGGGTTGACCGAGCCGATGGCGCCGGCCGGCAGGTCGATGCCAAAACCCGGCTGGTAGGCATACTCGATCTGGCCGGTGTCGGCATTCACCGCGCCGGCGATGTTGCCGGAGTGGGTGCCGGTAAAGCGGTTGGCGGAAGATTGGTCCACCATCAACCAGCCCCATTGGGCGCCCAGTTCCCTGGCCGTGTCCTTGGTGGTCTCAACAATGTGGGCCTCGATGAGGATCTGCGGGGTCGGCTGGTCAAGCTGCCGGACCTGGTCAATCAGGGCGGCGATGTTGTCTTGGGCGTCGCGAATGATCAGGGAGCGGGAATGGACGTCCACCGACACCGAGCCCCGGGGATTGCCTTCCTTGTTCTTGGCCAGCAGGAGTTTGACCGATTCCACGATCTCCGCGGGGTTGGAAAACTCGATGGCTACGATTTCAGTGACCAGGGGGGAAACCTGGCCCTGTTCCAGCAGCAGGGCCTCCCGTTCCACCTGGACCTTGAGGTCATCAACCGACATGACCCGCAACAGGTTGTCTTCCCGGGTGAGAATAAGGCCGTAACTGCTTATGAGGCCGAGAAAGACATCGTTCCACGGCGTGTCAATAATGTGGGTGTTCACCGTGCCGGTGACGGAAGGGTTGATAAGGATGTTCTGGCCGGCCATGCGGCCCAGGGAGCGGAGCACCGTACCCAGCGGGGTGTCCACAAAGGTGATGGAGATCTTCTGGCTGGGCAGTTCAGCCTTGTCAACCCCCAGTGGCATCTTGCCATCGGTATCCTCGTAGGGGGGGGCGGCCGATGGCGCGGCCTGGCTATCCACTGGTTCCGTGGCCGTTGGTTGGCGGGAGTCCGGACCAATGGGCAGCGAGGTTGCGGCCTTGGCGCGCCACGCATCGAAGAATGGGTCCGGTCGCGCGATGTCGCTGGCGGCACAGCCAGCCAGCAGCGCGCCGCAGGCCAGGATGAGAAGAGATTGCCTGAATGGGATACGCATGGACCGGATCTCCGTTAGGTGAAAGCTAAAAGCTCAAAGCTGAAAGGTGCAAGGTGAAAGGTGAAAGGCAAAGAGGCAGATTGAACAATATGTCCTATACCTCCCATACATCCCATAACTCCCATCAAAATACCCTCGCAGCCAACTCATTCCGTCGGCGCCTGAATGTTCACCCGCACTGCGGCGCCATTTTTTTCCAGCAGGACAGCCCCTGGGGTTATCTCCTTAAGCACATAGCCCTCCACCCTGTCACCCGACTGGTAATCCTTGCCGTTGATGATGGCCAGTTGCCCCTTGCCCATGCCCATGTACCCGGTATAGGCCAGGGCGGCCGGGGCTTCGGTGCCGTCGGTGTCCGTGGCCGCGGCAACTTCCTCCGCCGGTGAGAAGACCGCGTTTTGCCAGGGCTTGGCGGCCAGGGCCAGCACCTCGACGGCCCAGGCCGCATCTTTGTCCGTAAGATCGCCCAGACCTTGGGAAATCGTGGCCAGCAGGTCACCGTCGGCCGGGCCGGCCGTAGGCATAACCTCCTTTTTGTCGGAGGGCATCAGGAAGGTGATGAGCATGTAGACCATGGCCAGGCCGGCCAGGCTCATCATGATTTTTTCACGTTTTTTGATGCTGACGTCACTCATATGGCTGGTTCACCTTGCGTCGGCGGAGCGGGGCGGTTTTCGGGCAGTTCGGTGCGGACCGAAAAAATGACATTCAGGCTGGGCTTGTCCTGCTCAGCGGCAAAATTAAGGGACTGCAGATTCTCCACATAGGGCAGCAGCAGAATCTCCGTTACCAGGGCATGGAGGCTGGGCAATGGCCCCCGGAAGGAGGCCTCGATGCGCATGGCTTTGCCCGCTTCGCCAAGACCCTCAAGCTGGGGGGTTATCGCCACCGCCTCAACCGCGGTATGGCGGGCCAGGTCCTGGAGCGCGCCCAGGATGCGGTCTGATTGCTCGGGCGCCAGGGCCTCGGGTTTGCCCGCAGCCGGCACGGATTGGGCGGCCAGGGTAGCCAGTTGCTGGTCCAGTTGTTGCTGGAGCTGGGCCATTTCCTCAAGGCTGTGCAGGCGGTCCTGCTCGGCAAGAATCTTCTGGTCCAGGGCGTGGTTGCAGCCAACCACCGGGCCGAGCAGGGCCAGCGCCGCTCCGAGCACCACCAAGATGCACAGGGCCAGAACGATAAGGTTCTGACGGGCCAGCGGCAATAAGAAGTTGCTGTTCATGATTCAGTCCGCTATCTTCTGGGTTTCCGCAGCCGGGGGGGCTGCGTTGACATCCACCTTGAAGCGCAGCACCTCTTCCCGCAGATATTCACCATTTTCTTTTTCCGCCATCCTGGCCGACTGGATTACGCTACTGGCCGTGATGGTACGCAGGTAGCGGGCGAGTTCGAATTCCAGGTTTTGCCGCTGCCCCATGACTATGCCCTGCATGGCCACATGCAGGGCATAGTCATGCCCTGCTTCGGCTGGTTTTTCCTGCCGTGCCTGTTCGGAGGCGGCGGCCTTTTCATGCCGCGCCGGCCCTGGCTCCAAGTCGAGACTGGTAAGCCTGATCTGCTTGGGCAGGTTGCTGATGATTTCCCCTGCCACGGCCACGGGGAAAAAGCGTCTGGCCTGGGTCGTTCTCTCTTCCTGCCCCTGTTTGATGCGCCGCAGGCTGGCCATGAGCCGGTCGGTGGTCTCCTGCACCTCGCCGGGGGGGAGCGGCCCGATCTTGGTAACGAGCGCCGCCAACCTGGTCTCCTTGGCGTGGATCTGGACCCTTTGCCAGAGAAAGAGGCCGAAGCAGGCCAGCAGGATGACCAGGGTCCCGGCCATCATGGCGTTGTTGATCCGGCCGATCCGTCGCCCTTGGACCTTCTGTTCATGGGTCTGGAGGAAGTTCTGGGTGGCGGCCCGGTCGGACAGGGCAATGCCGAAGGCCGTTAGCAGGCGGTGATCTTTGAGAGACCCGGCCACGGCCAAGGGCTTGTGCACCAGGCATTCGATGCCGATTTCGTGGCTGAAGTAGGCGGCCAGCCCAGAGCTGGCAAACGACACGCCGTCGAGCAGGATCCGGCTGGCCCGAGGCACGGCGTAGTGGTTTTTGCAGTAGTCAAGGGTCCGTTCCATCTGGCGGATCAGGCGAACGGCGGCCGGCAGTTCCAGGTCAAACAGGCTCTGGTCTTCAGTTATCAGGCCTTGCAAGGCATCAGGCGTGTTGCTGGCGGCCTGGTCGCTGAAGAGCAAACTCCGGCAACCGGCCTCGTCGAGAATGACGCCCTGGTCGGCGGCCTTTTCCATGAGCGACTCAATCAGGCTGCTGATTCCGGTGTTGATGTCGCGCCGGAAGATCAGACGGCCCTCGGAAAAGAGGGCGATGTAGGATTTTTCCTCGCCAAGGAAAAGATGCACAAAATTCTCGCCTTTGGCCACTAGACCTGCCTGACGCAGCTCGTTGTGGAAGGCGGCGGACGAGGAGGCCATGCCCGTAAGGGGATGGCCGATGCGGGTGAAAATCTCCTCGAGGCCTTCGATCTCGCGGCGGGCGGCGAGATAGACGATGGCAAGCATTCTGGCCCCGCTGTCGGCTTGGACCTCCTTGACCATCTGGAAATCCAGAAGCATGGCCTCCTGGTCAAAGGCGATCTCCTTAACCGTGGTCCAGAATACGGTGTTGCCAACCTCCTGGTCCGGCACCTTGGGAATGGTGATGTTGTGGGTTTCGACAGCCTCCCGTGGCAGGGCGCACCAGTATGCGATCTTGCGGTTCGAACCACAAAAATCGGCCAGCGCCTTCTGAAGGAGGGCCGGGAACCAGTCCGCGGTCAGCAGGGCCGGGAGCAGGCCAGCCTCGGGTAGCGGCGTCGGCAAATCAAAGGGAATGAAGCGGGCCTTAAGCGGGGCGGGACGCTTGCCGACGGGGGCCGCCAGCACAAGTCCGATGCCGGCGGCCTGGAGGTCGATGCCCACGACCACGGCTTTGCCGGTCGGCCAGCATGGCAGGATGGCCTTTGGCGCTGCCGGTCTTGCTTTTTTTGCCAAGTCCGGGGGGGCATTGACGACGACGGCCGCGATTGGCTGGCCGGGCTCCGGAGCCCCGGATTCCATGGCTTGGGCGCCCTGGTTCAGCCGGATCATTTCCAGAAGCTTTTCCGTGGAGGATATGTCGTCCGGTTTGCCCATGCGCCCTCAGTGAATATTCAAGAATTTCGGTTCAGTATTAACGGATTCCCCGTGCATGTCAAGGGTAAAGTGTCGGGAGCAAGTAAACTGTCCGGGTTTGTAGCACATGATCTGTCCGGTATTATTCCGTACCAAGGAGGTGCGGAATGAGACGGACGGAATGGCTACAGGAGACCCGGATAATGCGATTC
>Ga0100389_1001845_pt1 | contig 16947 bp, 15 predicted proteins | sample CryGeymeta201513_FD_81537 | JGI IMG/M metagenome (GOLD analysis project Ga0100389, IMG submission 81537) | Groundwater microbial communities from Crystal Geyser aquifers in Utah, USA - Crystal Geyser metaG 2015-13 | ecosystem: Environmental > Aquatic > Deep subsurface > Groundwater | place: USA... | reverse complement strand
GCTTGCGCTCGAAATAAACAAGTTTGATTCTCGCTTGCGCTCGAAATAAACAAGTTTGATTCTCGCTTGCGCTCGAAATAAACAAGTTTGATTCTCGCTTGCGCTCGAAATAAACAAGTTTGAAACCTTCGGTTATGAGCCAGCTCGTTTTCTTTCAGAAAAAATGCACCACGGCGTAAAGCCTGTGGGAATCTATTGTTCTTTGATAATTTTTGAAAAAGTTTTTCCATGATTAAGACGAACTATCCGCTCGAAAAGAAAAACGAAAATCAACCGATTAAAAAAAAACATCCAAAAGTCAATTCTTTTCGAGCAATAGACACGGCCTTAAGTTTGGGATTTACGCTGGTTATTCCTCAATTAGGCGGCTTAGCCATCGGACTTTTTCTGGATCATAAATTGCAAACGAAGCCAATTCTGACAATAGTTTTTTTAACAACAGGATTGGTTTTGGGTATTGCTGCGATGATCAGGCAGGTTAAACAAAATTTTTAGTCATAATTTAAAGACTGTCAAAAAATGGAAATTTCACTTGCAGCTGAATCTCTCTTTCACATCGGCCCTCTAGCGGTGACCAACTCAATGGTAGTCAGTTGGGCGGTGGGCTTGTTTTTTATTATCCTGTCACTTTTTGTTTATTACGGATATTCGCATCTTCCGACCAAGTTAAAAATTACCCTCGAAATTATTCTGGAAGGGTTGATGGGTTTGGTTGAAGGCGTAGCGGGTCCAAAAGCCCGCGATTTTTTCCCCTTGATCGCCACTTTTTTTCTTTATATTTTGTTTTCTAATCTTACGGGCATTATCCCCGGCGTTGGCACCATCGGTTTTCACATGGAATTACACGGACAGGAGAGGTTTATACCCATCCTGCGCGGTCCAACTGCTGATTTGAATACCACTTTGGCCTTGGCGATTGTTTCGGTTGCTGCAGCTCAATTGTATAGCATTAAGTATTTAGGATTTAAAGGCTGGCTTTCGCGCTTTTTTAATTTTAAAAATCCGATTTCTTTTTTTATGGGCATTTTAGATATCGTCACCGAATTTGCTAAAATCATCTCTTTTTCTTTTCGTCTCTTCGGTAACATTTTTGCCGGAGAAGTTCTTCTGGCAGTGATGCTTTTTCTGATACCGTTTATCGTTCCGGTTCCGTTTATCGGACTGGAAATTTTTGTCGCCTTTATTCAGGCTTTAGTTTTTAGCATGCTGTCCTTGGTTTTTATCACTGTGGCGTCGGAACGCAGTCAACACTGATATAATTATAGACAAACTTATTAGAAACCATGTTATTAAGGTATGCCTGTCCGCCAGCTGGCGGATCTATACGCTAAACCAATTAAGGTTTTTTAGAAATAAAGACACCTAAATTGTAATTGGTTTATCTATACAAAACCATAAAAGGAGGAATTTATGGACAAGTTAGCTACTGGTTTAACCATTGCGATTGGAGGATTAGGTCCTGCTCTGGCAATCGGAATGATGGCCACCAAAGCTATGGAAGCCACGGGTAGAAATCCTGAGGCCGCGGGCGAAATTAGAACAAGCTTAATTTTGGCCATGGGTTTTGCCGAAGCTATCGCAATCTATTCTTTGGTGATGGCACTGATTCTTAAATTTGTTTAGCCTGTCGGGGCACGAACGCTCATCACAGTGAAGAGAAAACGTTGAGAGATTAATAATTAGTTCTTACACAAGACAATGCAAAGCTTTACAGGAGGCAAAATGGAAGCTCTAGGTATCAATCCGCTGCAGCTGGCTGCCCAGATTGTTAATTTCTTAATCATCTTTTTCATTCTTTACAAACTTACCTATCGAACTATTTTAAAGGTTTTGGGTGAGCGTGAGAAGAAAATCTGGGAAAGCATGGAGTATAGCGATAAGATAAAAGCAGAATGGGAAAAAATGGGCAAAGTGCACACTGAGGAAGTAGGCAAAGCGCGTAAAGAAGCGGAGATGATTAGGGAAGAAGCAAAGTTAGCAGCAGACGAGAATCGTCAAGCCATACTCACCGAAGCCCGCGAAGAAGCCGAGGGTTTAGTCAAAAAAGAAATGGCAGCCTTTGAAGAGAAGAAACGGGCTGAAGAAAAAACGTTGCGTACTAAAACGATTGAAATGTCAACGTTGATCGCTGAACGGTTAATCCGCGACTACCTTCGAAAAGAAGATCAACAGAGCATGGTTGACGAAGCTATCAAACAGTTAGACTCTATGAAATCCTAAAATATACATTAGATTGAGATTGATGAACATGACAGAAGACAATCAGCAAATAATCGATATCCTAAACGAAATTATTGAAGCGCAGGCAATCGAACCTAAAACAGCGGAGAAAATAGAACAGTGGTTTGAAACTCAGCGGGAAAAGGAAGTAGCTGAAGTGACTACCGTTATTCCTTTATCCGACACGCAAAGAGCGAGCTTAGGTCACAAGCTGTCAGAAATCTTTAACCGTCCGTTGAAAATCGACAACCGCATTGATGAAAAGATTTTAGGCGGGATGAAAATTAAAGTTGGTTCTCAAGTCATTGATGCCACCCTGTTAAATAAAATCGGGCAATTGAAAAGTTGGATGCACGAGCAAATCGAGCAGCTTTCAAGTTAGAGCGTTGTTAAAACAATTTGTCATCCCGCCCGCCGAATCGGCGGGATGCGGGATCCCGTAGGAAATGTGGTAAAACGGACGGGATTCCTTAGTTGAGGTCGGGAATGACATGAATGGTCAAAAGCGACATTCTGTTTTTAAAGGACTATAAAACAGCCCGGGTTTCAGCTTTTGCTGAAAGTTTAAGTTTCGCTAGCAAGAAAACCTAAAATTTATCCGGAGGGCAAGATGCCTAAAGAAGTAGTTTTCACCGAAGATTTTTTGAAAAAGCTCAAATCATTTCAAACAAAGTCGGTTTTAACCAATGTCGGATATATTGCGTCTTTGGGCGACGGGGTAGTGGAAATAAACGGCCTTTCTGAAGCAGGTTATAATGAGATTCTGGAATTTCCGCATGATGTTTTTGGTGTTGTTTTTAATCTGGGAGAGGATAGGGTAGGGAGCATTATCTTAGGTGATTTTGAAAAACTGCAGGAAGGCGACGAAGTAAAAACCACCGGCCGCATTTTAGAAATTCCAGTCAGCGAGCATTTAATCGGAAGGGTTGTCGACCCATTGGCGCGGCCGCTTGACGGGAAAGGAGAGATTCTGGCTAAAAAGGCTTATCCTTTAGAAAAAATTGCGCCGGGAGTTATTCAGCGGCAATCGGTCAACACGCCTTTGCAAACCGGGATCAAAGCCATTGATTCCATGATTCCTATCGGCCGCGGTCAGCGGGAATTAATAATCGGAGATCGCGGAACAGGCAAAACTGCCTTAGTTATCGATACGATCATGAATCAAAAAGACCAAGGGGTTTCCTGCATCTACGTTTCTATCGGCCAAAAAACCGCCAGATTAAGACAGATCATAGATAGACTCGAAAAATATAAAGCATTTGACTATACTATTGTGGTAGCGGCAAACGCCTCTGATCCAACCTCTCTGCAGTACATTGCTCCCTATGCAGGGGTTGCCATCGGCGAATATTTCATGGATCAAGGGCGCGATGTCTTGATAGTTTACGATGATCTTACCAAACACGCTTGGGCTTATCGCCAGATATCACTATTGATGCGCCGGCCATCCGGACGCGAAGCTTATCCCGGAGACGTTTTTTATCTTCACTCGCGCCTGCTGGAGCGTGCCTGCAAACTATCCAAAGAATGTGGAGGAGGATCAATAACCGCCCTGCCTATTATTGAAACCCAGGCGGGTGATGTTTCGGCCTACATTCCCACCAACGTCATCTCAATTACAGACGGGCAAATCTTTTTAGAATCTGATCTTTTTTATGCCGGGCAGAGGCCGGCTGTCAACCCCGGCATCTCCGTTTCCAGAGTAGGCGGAGCAGCCCAGATTAAAGCCATGAAAAAAGTGGCCGGCAAAATCAGGCTTGACCTGGCCCAATACCGAGAATTGGCCGCTTTTGCTCAATTTTCGACGGATTTGGATCCCGCCACCAAAGCGCAGATAGATCGCGGCGCTCACGTTACTGAAATTTTAAAACAAGATCAATATAAACCCATGCCGGTTGAGGAAGAAGTAGCTATCTTATGGGTAGCAACCAACGGATATTTGGATGATCTGCCATTGAGGTTGGTACGCCAATTCGAAGAAAGCCTGTTGGCGGAATTAAAAAGACCTAAGCAAAAGCTTCTTTCAGAGATCAAAGAAAAAAAGGAGATTACAGCCGCGATAGAAAAAGAACTACGCGATAAGGTTTTGGGTTTCAAGGAAGATTTTAAGAAAATGTTTGCCGCAGAGACAGAAAGTCATTAAAACCAATCTATGTCAGTCAATACCCGCTTGATTAGAAAAAGAATCAAATCTTCGCAAAATATTGCCCAAATTACTAAAGCCATGGAAATGGTGGCAGCCTCAAAAGTTAAAAAGGCCCAACAGCAAGTACTGGATGGAAAGCCTTATACTGAAAGAATCTATGAGATGGTTGGGAATGCGACACGGCGGGTGGATCCCGAGTTGCATCCCCTGCTGAGGAAATTTGACAAACTGCAAGACTTAAGATTTCTGATTGTTTTAGTAACCACCAATAAGGGTCTGTGTGGAAGTCTAAATACCGGTTTGATTCTAGCTTTAGATACTTGGATAAAAACCCAGCAAGAAAAGGCTGTTACCAAAACGATTGACTTTATCACCATCGGTAAAAAAGGACAAAGATTTGTTTTACGCAAAGGGATTCATTATATCGCCGATTTTTCCGAGACGGTGCCTTTTATTAATGTTATCTCTCCTCTGGCTAGTTTAATCTCAGAAAAATTTCTAAACTGGGAATATGATATGGTTTGGGTCGCCTTTAATGAATTTATCTCAGCCTTAAAACAAGAACCCCATATTAAGAGAATTCTACCGATATCGCCCGAAACTGAACCAGAGATCTTTAATCAGATGGCGCAAACCAAAGAAGAAAGCTTTCATTATCTTATTGAACCCGAGCCTCAGGAAGTTTTAGAGTTTGTTCTACCGCTTTATCTTCAGGTTCAAATCCGCAATGCCATTTTAGAAGCAGAAGCTTCCGAACATTCCGCCAGAATGATCGCTATGAAGAATGCCACTGATAATGCGCTAGCTTTGATTGATGGCTTAACCTTGGAATATAATAAAGCGCGCCAACAGGCGATCACCTACGAGATAGCTGATATCGAAACCGCCAGATTAAGCATCGCCAAAAGGAAAAATTAGGGTTTTCGGATTTTGGGAAAGAGGTTGAATTTTTTAGTTGTACTTCTCCACGCCCCGCCCCCGCCTGCCGGCGAGGCAGGGATTCGGCGGGTTGGTCGAAGAATAAGATCTTATAACAACTTTTTATTGTTCGACCGTAGTGGAGAACCACCTAATTTTTTCTTTTCGTTTTTATATTGAATATCTACCGGAGGAGAAAATGAGCGAAAAAAAGGAGAAAAATGAAGGCAAGATTGTCCAGATTATTGGTCCCGTGGTTGATGTTTTTTTTCCTGAGAAGTTGCCACAAATCTATCACGCCTTAAAAATTCAATTTGAAGGAAAAGAAATTACCCTCGAAACGCAACAGCATATTGGTAGAAACAGGGTTCGAGCTTTAGCTTTGGGTCCCACCGATGGTTTAAAAAGAGGCATGACGGCTATTGATACGGAAAGTATGATTTTAGTGCCCGTGGGGAAGGAAACGTTGGGAAGAATTTTCAACGTCATTGGTGAACCAATTGATAAACAGCCGCTTTCCGAAGACGTCCAAAGATCACCTATCCATAAAAAATCTCCCTCCCTAGTTTCTCAGGAACCAAAAACCGAAATTTTGGAAACCGGTTTAAAGGTTATTGATTTGATCGCACCTTTTGTCAAGGGCGGCAAGGTGGGAGTGTTCGGAGGCGCGGGCGTGGGAAAGACCGTTATCATCATGGAGCTTATTAGAAACGTCGCTCAAGTTCACGGCGGATATTCGGTCTTTTCCGGAGTGGGTGAGAGATCCCGTGAGGGAAATGATCTGTGGAAGGATATGAAGGAATCGGGCGTTTTTGAAAAAACCTCTTTAGTTTTCGGACAAATGAACGAGCCGCCGGGTTCCAGACTTAGGGTAGGGTTGACAGGTTTAACCATCGCTGAACACTTCCGCGACCAGATGCATAAAGATGTTTTGCTTTTTATCGATAACATTTTTCGCTTTGCCCAGGCCGGTTCGGAAGTCTCGGCCCTTTTAGGCAGAATTCCTTCGGCAGTTGGATATCAGCCGACTTTAGCCAAAGAAATGGGCGATCTGCAGGAAAGAATAACCTCAACTCGTGAAGGCTCGATTACCGCTGTGGAGGCGATTTATGTTCCAGCTGACGACTATACCGACCCGGCTCCAGTGACGACCTTCGCTCATTTAGACTCCACCATTTCTTTGGACAGATCAATCTCCGAGCAAGGACTATATCCTGCAGTTGACCCGCTTGGCTCCACCTCTTCAATTCTGTCACCGGAGATTGTGAGAGAGGAGCATTATCAAACCGCACGCAATGTTCAAAAAGTATTACAAAGATACAAAGACCTGCAGGATATTATCGCCATTTTGGGGATTGAAGAACTTTCGGAAGAAGATAAATTAACGGTGATGCGTGCCAGAAAGATTCAAAGATTTTTAAGTCAACCCATGTTTGTGGCCGAAGCATTTACGGGCAGGGCTGGAAAGTATGTCACAATCGCAGAAACTGTTCGCGGCTTTAAGGAAATTTTGGAAGGGAAGCACGACGACAAACTCGAGCAGGCATTTTATATGGTGGGAACAATCGATGAGGTGGTGACTAAATAAGTCAAAATAACTCAAAAGTCAAAGGTCAAAACTGAAAAACAAATAGCTTCTGATAGCGTCATTCAGAAGCGCCGATTCGGCGCTGAAGAATCTCAAACATTGAGTTGACAACTAGTTTTTCAAGGAGTCAGAATGGAGGGAAAAGTTAAAATAGACCTAAAAGTAATTACTCCCAACCGGGTGGTTTTTTCAGACAAAGTAGAGAGGTTTTCTGTTCCTTCGGTAACCGGAGAAATAACCATTCTTCCCAAGCACATTTCCTTATTTACACCCACGGTTGAAGGTGAACTGCGTATCGTGCGCGAGGGTGAAGTCCAATTTCTGTCTGTCGGGAAAGGAATTTTAGAGGTTGGCAACAACCAGGCCTCTTTTTTGATTGAAGACGCATTCCATTCCGCTGAGATAAACGAACAAGAAGTTTTAGCCGCCAAGGAAAATGCTGAGAAAATTCTAAAAGAAAAGCCGAAGGGGGAAGATTTGGTTTCGGCACGGGCAGTTTTCAGACGAAGCCTGATTGATCTTAAGGTGGCCAGAAGAAAGAAGCGGACTCTTTAGTAATTTAACGCGCATTACGAATCGGTTGTACTTCTATCTTGACCTTTGACTTTTGAACTGGTGGTTTTGAAACTGGTATTTCAACCCTTCCTTAACAAAGACCATATCGTCGTCCTTTCCGCGATCAAAGCTTATCTGGTTTTAAATTCGATCCGCAATGTTCGATTAGCAGTCGTAAGTCGTGATTGACAAAAAAACGAAGTATGCTAAAATCAATCTCTGCGAAGCAGACCTAAACAGTGTCTTCTATAGACTCTGATTTTAAAGGAGAAAACCATGTCAAATATAATCTCGTTTAAACCAGAACGGAAATATCCCTTGGTTCCTTTGCGCGATATAGTTGTCTTTCCAGGCGCATTTTTTCCATTGAGTTTAGGACGACAAAGTTCGCTGGCAGCACTCGAAGAGGCGCGCAAAGAAAATCAGCCGCTTGTTTTTATTACTCAATTAGATTCTCATCTCAATAATCCCAAGATAAGTGATCTGTATTCTATAGGGACGCTCTCACGTGTTAAACAGGTGTTCCAAGAAGGTAAAGAAGCCCGGATTTTGATCGAGGGAGTCAAACGGGTTCGAATTTTAGGCTATGCACAAATGAAACCCTTTATAATAGTTCGGGTTGAAGAAATAGAAGAAAAAGAGGAACGTTCAGATAAAATTGAAGCTTTAAAAAACAATGTTTTAAACCAGTTTAAAAAATGTGTCACTTTGGGAAAATCAATCTCGATGGATGCTTTGATAAACATTCTTTCGCTTGACAATCCTCATCATATAGCCGATCTCATTGCTTCAAATTTAAGTTTAAAGACAAATCAGAAACAAGAAATTCTAGAAAGTTTTCAAACAGAAGATAAATTAAGAAAATTACAATTAATTTTAGCACACGAACTTTCAATCCTGGAGTTGGGAAAGGAGCTGGAATCAAAAACCCAACAGGAACTTTCTAAGATGCAGAAAGAAATGGTTTTGCGCGAGCAATTAAAAACGATTCAGAAAGAATTAGGCATCGACGACGAACAGGGTGAAGTGGAAGAATTTCGCAGAAAGATCAAAATAGCCAAAATGCCGAGTGAAACAGAAGAAAAAATTATGAAGGAGTTGAATCGTTTTGCCAAACTCTCTCAATATAATCCGGAAGCCAGTTATCTGCGAACTTACCTTGAATGGATTGCCGATTTACCGTGGAATAAAAAAAGTAAAGAAGAAGTTGATCTCAAAAAAGCTGAAAAAATCCTCAATGCAGATCATTATGGTTTAAGTACGGTAAAGGAAAGGATCATAGAATATTTGGCGGTTAATAAATTGGTCGGCAAGATCAAGGGCCCGATTTTATGTTTCATAGGACCTTCCGGTACCGGCAAAACTTCAATCGGACGCTCTATTGCCAGAGCCTTAAGTCGGAAATTTGTCAAAGTTTCTTTGGGCGGCATTCGGGATGAAGCCGAAATTCGGGGACATCGCAGAACTTATGTAGGAGCCCTACCCGGAAGAATTATTCAAGGAATCAATAACGCTAAAACCAGAAACCCGGTTTTTATGCTGGATGAAATTGACAAAATCGGAGTTGATTTTCGCGGCGATCCGTCGGCAGCACTTCTCGAAGCTTTGGATCCAGAGCAAAACAAGGATTTTTCCGACCACTATCTGGAGGTTCCTTTTGACCTTTCCGATGTTTTTTTTATAACCACCGGCAATGTTTTCGACACCATTCCACCGGCGCTACTTGACCGGATGGAGATTATCAGATTTACAGGTTATACAGAAGAAGAAAAGTTGAAAATAGCCAGAATACACCTTCTACCCAAGTTATTTAAAAATCACGGTTTAGACCGTCAAAGGGTTAGCTTAACTGAAGATGTGATTCGTAAAATAATCCGCAATTACACCCATGAGGCTGGCGTCAGAGAGCTGGAAAGAGAGCTGGCTTCAATTCTGCGGAAAGTTGCCAAAAAAGTCGTTGACGGGAAAAAGGGAAAGATTAACCTTGAAGAGAAAGACGTCCATGAATATCTTGGTCCTGAAAAATACATTCCCTGGGCCAAAGAGAGCAAAAATGAGATTGGCGTGGCCACAGGTTTAGCCTGGACCCAAAGCGGCGGTGAAATTTTGGCCATTGAATCAACCGCCATGCCCGGTAAGGGAAAACTAATACTTACCGGTCAACTGGGAGAAGTGATGAAAGAGTCAGCCCAGGCCGCCTTGTCTTATATCCGTTCACAAGCCAGGAAACTTGCGATTGCGGATAAATTTTTCAGTAACCACGATTTTCATATTCATATTCCTGAAGGAGCAGTGCCCAAAGATGGTCCTTCGGCTGGGGTGGCGCTGGCTACGAGTCTAATCTCGACTATTACTAAAAAACCCGTTTCCAAAGATGTGGGTATGACCGGAGAAATAACCTTGCGGGGGAAAGTGTTGGAAATCGGCGGCGTCAAGGAAAAAGTGCTGGCGGCGCATCGAGCCGGTTTAAAAAAGATAATCTTGCCAGAGAACAATAAGAAAAATCTCTTAAAAGATGTACCGGATGAAATCAGAAAAGACATGAAATTTGTATATGTGAAAAGTTTGGATGGAGTGTTGAAAGAAGCGCTTCAAACTGGTCGCAAATCATAAGCAATCAGTAAATAGTAACACTTAACTTATAAATATCTTGTGGTTGTATTTTTCTGACAGAGTTCGTATAATTCATTAGTCAGATACCGGCTAGAACGAATTAGGCGGCCCCGTAGTCTAGTGGTCTAGGACATCGCCCCTTCAAGGCGGTAACACGGGTTCGAATCCCGTCGGGGCTATTGAAGCTTGAGCACCCCTGAGGCATTATCAATTATCAGCCATGAAGAATATAAAAGATAATATTTATGCTTTTATCGACAGCCAAAATCTGAACCTCGGAATCCGCGACCAGGGATGGAAGCTTGATTTTCTGAAATTTCGTATCTATCTTAAGAATAAATATAACACCACAAAAGCATACCTTTTTATCGGATATATGGCGGGAAACGAATCCTTGTATACCTCTCTGCAGAAAATCGGATATATCCTGATTTTCAAACCCACACTTGAGATTAGAGAAAACGGAAAAACAAAAACCAAGGGGAACGTCGACGCAGAATTGGTATTACACACCATGATTGAATATGCTAATTATCACCAAGCGATTATTGTGTCCGGAGATGGGGATTTTCATTGTCTTATAGAATATTTGGAGGGTAAAAATAAATTATTGAGAATCTTCGTTCCGAATAAGAAATATTCTAGTTTACTGCGCAAGTTTAACGATTATATAGTCAGAGTTGACTTACTAAAAAACTCTCTTGAACTTAAAAAGACCAAGATCAGCGGTCGGTCGAAACCTTAGGCTGCTTAGCTTGGTCATCGTGATAACTGCATTATACCAGATTTTGTAAAGTTTTGGGAGAGCAACCCTCTTTTCTTCCCTTTTTACCCCTTTTGCGCTACAATTGAGGCAAATAAAAATTTTGTTTTAAAAAACTAACGATTATTATGGATATCTACGCGGGATTTTATAGAAAATCCGCCCGATTCAGATAAATACCTGAATTTTTGGCGACAGAACTATTTTGTTCTAACCGCAGTCCGAATACCTCAAACCTCACTGAAAACAATCAACAGAGAAATTAATGATTTAAAGAAAAAAACTTTTAGGACGCATAAAGTTGAGATAAAATCTGACTGGCTGAGAAACCCGTTTCAGCAGAAAAAACATTACCTCAAACCGTATAAACTGGACAAAAATGATCTGAAAAATTTCGGTGATGATTTGTTTACTTTGATTGCCAGGCATCAATCTGATCTGAAAATCATAAGCATTGTTTTTGATAAACGTTATTTCGGAGATAAAAAAAGATCTTCCCTTGAAGGAAATCCTCTGGTTAAAACGTCGCAGACACTATTTAAGCGACTCCAATATCTGGGAAATAAGAATTTGATTATTTTTGATCAGATGGAATCATCATTCAAAGTGACTTCAGGAAAACACAGGCTCATTCTTTCCGTTCTGGAAAATAAAGAAAAAATCGGTGAAATCTTCGTAGATAACTATACCTCAATTGCCAACATTGAATTTGCTAAATCATCGCGGGAAAATTTTCTTCAAATGGCCGATATTTGCGGATATCCGATTTATCGCCAATTTGTCCATTACGGAAGACAATGGTGTTCGCCTAAAATAGAACAACTCAAAATGTACGAGTATTTTGACAAAATACGCCATAATTTTGTTGATAAAAACACCAAGGTGCGCGGAGTGGGACTTGTCTGCTTGCCGGATATTGAGAAAGTTAATTGGGATATACTCGGGGATGGCCACATCCTTTGAAACAAAAAATCTCCACATTATAAGTGAAGATTTTTTGAGGTTAGTTTCCTCGCGGATATCCACATCGTCGAGAGGTGGACTAACCCATTGCTGAGCAACTAACCGGTTTATATAATACTACATGATTATTTAATTATCAAGGATCCGACAGAAAGCCTGTTTGGGGATGTTTACTCAATTAAACCATCGGTTTAAATAAAAATCCTCCTTTCTTTCCTTTCTATCCCTTTTGCGCTACAATTGAGGCAAGGATATTAATCTTCAATATCACCTGATATTGTATCCGTCTTCGGCCAACTTGCCTTACTCCCTCTTTTATTTTTATCATCCATTTCCATCACGAACGAAAGATCTTAATAATTTCATAACACCAGTTGACAATTATGGTTTACATATGATAACATGTATTTGTTATAAATGGTCAGGAGGTTTAACTTATGCAAAAAGATGAAGAAAGCTACATAACAACAATAGAACTAGCCAATATGTTGGGGATTAGCCGAGTGGCCGCGGCTAAAAAAGTTAAGAATTTCATCAAAGAAAACGCTATTAGAGCATTTGAAAAAGGAAAAGGTTACATCATTGAACGGAATTCGCTTCCCGAAGATATTAAGGTTGAGATAAGAAAACAGCAAGAAGAGGCTGCCAAAAAAATAACAGAGCTAGGCGTGAAATCAGGAAATGATCTTGAATTTGAAAAAGAATTATGGAAAGCTGCGGATAAATTACGTGGAAGTATTGACGCCTCTGAATATAAGCATATTGTTCTTGGGCTACTTTTCTTAAAATATGTCTCCGATTCTTATTATCAAAGACGCTGGCAATTAGAAAAATGGACAAGTGATCCCCAGAATAATGAATATTTCATAAAAAATGAAAAAGACAGAGTTCACATTGTAAATCACAGAGATCAATACAAAAATACAGGGGTTTTCTATATTCCGGAAAAATCCCGATGGGAGCAGTTAAGAAACCATGCCATGCACCACGACATCGGGAAATACATTGACGAAGCGATGGAGGCGATTGAAAACGAAAACCCGAAGGAACTAAAAGGCGTGTTGCCAAAAATTTATACAAAAACTACTCTGGACTATCAGATCCTCGGCGAGCTAGTAAACATTTTTTCAAAAATAAAGTTTGACCACGACATAGATAAGGAAAAAGACATCCTTGGTCGTGTGTACGAATACTTTTTGGGACAGTTTGCCTCGGCCGAAGGAAAAAGAGGCGGAGAGTTTTATACCCCTCGTTCTATTGTTTCCCTCTTGGTTGAGGTACTTTCACCTTATGAAAACGCTAGGGTATTCGACCCTTGTGCGGGTAGCGGAGGAATGTTCGTTCAATCTAGAGAATCTCTTACAATGCATCAAAAAGACTCCGCAAAAATTTCTTTTTTCGGACAAGAAAGCAATCCGACAACACTTCGGCTTTGTAAGATGAATCTGGCAATTCGTGGAATAATCGGTCAAATTGAACTGGGAAATTCATACTACGATGACAAGTTTCCCGATCTCCGCGCAGATTTTGTGCTGGCTAATCCTCCGTTTAATGCTGACTGGGAGCCGGGGCGACTTTCCGATAAAGACCCGCGTGTTAAATTCGGCACGCCGCCCGGAAGTAACGCTAACTTTTTATGGATTCAACACTTCATTCATCATCTTTCGCCTAACGGAATGGCAGGTTTTGTTATGGCAAACGGTGCGCTCGCAGTAAGTGGACGGGAGGGCGAGATACGCAAGAAAATCATTGAGGAAGATTTAATCGATGTGATTATTGCCTGTCCTCCTAAGCTTTTTTACAATGTTGCGCTTCCGGTTTCACTATGGTTCGTGTCAAAAAACAAAAAGAACGGTAGATTTCGGGAACGAACCGGAGAAACACTTTTTATAGATGCACGAGAGACTTTTGAGCAGATATCTCGCAAACAAGTTACCTTCACCAAAGAGCAGATTCAAAAAATCGCTGGCACCGTTCGTGTGTGGCGCGGCGAAACAGGCGCTGGGGAATATAAAGACATCGCTGGTTTCTGCAAGTCTGTCAAAAAAGACGAAATTGTCAAAAACGGCTATGTCCTCTCCCCTGGCCGTTATGTAGGCGTTGCGGAGGAGGAAGACGACGGTGTGCCATTTGAGGAAAAAATGACAACGCTATCAAATGATCTTAAGAAGTATTTTAAAGAAGGTGATAAATTGGAAAAACAAATTTTGGATAATTTAAAGAAATTGGAATGAATCAATCAGAAATAAAAAAATTTTTAGAATCGTTTAAACCAAGGCAAAGCCGCACCATCGTCATCGTCGACTACGGGAATGTGGAGAAGTGGAAATTAAGCCTAAGCTGGAAAGTCGATATTAAAAATTTGGCAACCCTGGTTAAAAATTTTGCTTACGGCAATCAATCGTTACGCCGTTTCTATTACGGCGCAGATTACGGCAGGGATGAAAAATCAACAGTATTAACCGAGTGGTCGAGATCAGTGATTGAGCGGGCGAATATGAATCGGTTTGAGGTGGTTAAAAAGCGCGTGAAGTACATTCATAATCTAAACAATAAGTTCGGTTTTGAGAAGAAGTGCGATCTGGATGTTGAAATGGCCGTTGATCTGATTAAGCTGCATGAGAACTACGATACAGTCATTATTTTTTCCGGCGACGGGGACCTGATGTACGCTGTTAGATATTTGCACGAAACGTATACAAAGGAGTGTTTTGTCTTCGGTGCTCGTGATCATGTGGGTAGAGAAATCTACGATGCCAAAAACGAGGGTTTCGTAACTGAAGTTTTATATGCCGAAGACTTTGAGTATCGGCTAAATAATCAAAGATTTTGGCCATAAATCAAAAACCCGCCCGAGGGCGGATTTTGATCAAAATGGGGTAAGCTTTCACTTACTAATTGAAATATAGCATACGAATTGACTATAGTCAAGACCTAGTCAAGAGTTTGGGGATAAGTACGAAATGATTAAAAGTATAAACAAAAACGGAATTGAGGGGTTAGAAATAAAAAATGACCACACAAACTAAAACAACTTGGCGGAAGGTGAAGTTGGGGGAGATTGGGGAAATAATAACTGGTAAAACTCCCTTGACCAGGGAACCGAAGAACTTCGGGGGCTATTTCCCTTTTATCACGATTCCTGATTTGAAAGATCAAAGATTTATCCTTAAAACAGAAAGGACAATTTCTGATATAGGAGCTCAAAAGATGAAAAATTTGAAATTGCCAGCAAATGCGGTGGTTATGTCGTGTCTTGCTACGGTTGGAGAAACTGGTATCACAACGAAAGAAAGTTTTACCAATCAGCAGATTAATTCTATTATATGTGACCCACAATCAGTCGATTATAGATTTGTATATTATGTATTTAGGCGGCTAAAACGACGACTACAGAAATATGACGGTTCGGTTTATACAAATATCTCTAAGTCAAAATTTGCGGATACTGAAATTGAAATTCCTTCAATCGGCGACCAAAAACGCATCGCGGATATTCTTTGCGTTTTTGATGACAAGATTGAGTTGAACAATAAAATCAGCCGGACACTTGAGCAAATTGCGCAGGCGATTTTTAAGGAGTGGTTTGTAAATTTCAAATTTCCCGGCCACGAGAAAGTAAAAATGGTTGATTCAGAATTAGGAAAAATTCCGGAGGGATGGGAAGCGAAATCGTGGGGAGAGCTAGAAAGTGAAAGTCTTGCAGGCGATTGGGGCGATAATACTGAAAGCACCGAGGCGCCACGGAAAGCTTATATTTTGCGAGGAACAGATATTCCCGCTCTTCAAGCTGGAAGTAAAGGCGAATGCCCAATTCGTTACTTATCAGATGATTCACTAGAAAGAAGAAAATTAAAACCAGGAGACATTGTGATTGAAATATCAGGCGGAAGTAAGGGTCAGCCGACCGGAAGAAGCATTTTCATAACCCAAGAGATCCTAAACCGCTTTGAGTTGCCTCTTGTTTGTACAAGTTTCTGCCGCTCGGTTCGAGGAAACGGAATCCTCGCCCCCATCTTGATGTATTTGCATTTATTTCGCCTTTATCAAACAAAAAAGATTTGGAATTACCAGCTGCAGTCAACCGGTATCAGTAATTTTCAATACGGACAGTTTAATAAATATGAGCGGCTAGTAATTCCGGACAAAATCATTCAAGAAAAAATTGCTGATACTTTATATTCATACATTGAATATGGTCATCTTAACGAAAACCAAAAATTAGCCGCGCTTCGTGACTTGCTTTTACCAAGATTAATGAGGGGGGAGCTAAGAGTATGAATATGAACATGTTTTATTTTTTAACACAAGAGAAGATTTCGGCAGCGAGGTTAGCTTTTCAGCAACTGGAAACCAAAGATTGGCATACAGGAGATTATTTTTTTGAAACATTTGGACCTGGGAATGCTATCAATTTTGTTGATAGGCCATATGAACGATTTAACGATTATGAATTATTGCTTAAGCTTTTAAAGAACGACGACCAAGAGAAGTATTTAGAAATTCATAAAGGCACCCCATTTTACTTTCTTGCATGGACCGCTTTTGGATTGAAAGATTATGAGAGGGCAGTTTTTTACATGGATGCCGCTATTTCTGAAGATCAAAGGAAAGCACCAAATCGGCCACTTGAAGAATGGATCAAGGATCCAGCGAGTCTGTTTTTAACATTAGAGGAGCAGGGAAATCAGAGCGCGAAAGAAATTACGCTCCAGCTACGACAAACTATTGATAACGAATTTAGGCGATTTAATCCGTTTTCAAATTTACCTGCTTTAGACGTTAAATTTTTCATTGAGAAATTCGTAATGCAAATCGTAAGAAATATAAAAAATAGGTCAATAATTACAGCCATTTATAGTTTTGTTTTGGAATTTCAGGACAGATATGAAATGATTAATCTCCGTAGCAAAGACGGGGGTTCTATTGAACCTATTTTAACTCATCTATTCAAGGGTGGATTGATTTTTGAGTCATTACTAAAGCATTTATATCCATCAAAAGATGATGGTTCTAACTGCAAAATACTTAGTGATATTTTTAATACCTCAAAGTTCAGATCTGACTTTACAACTGGAATTCAGACAAGTGCAAATTCATTAAAAGAAATTATTGAAGTTATGGGGAATGATTTACAAACGGCGTTTAGTACTACGAGTAAGTTACGCAATACATCGGGGC
>Ga0100389_1001836_pt1 | contig 16981 bp, 16 predicted proteins | sample CryGeymeta201513_FD_81537 | JGI IMG/M metagenome (GOLD analysis project Ga0100389, IMG submission 81537) | Groundwater microbial communities from Crystal Geyser aquifers in Utah, USA - Crystal Geyser metaG 2015-13 | ecosystem: Environmental > Aquatic > Deep subsurface > Groundwater | place: USA... | reverse complement strand
ATGGTGCCGGTGAGATACAGCTTTGGTGAGATAGGGTACATTGATAAAATGTCTATGACTCCCCAGGAATTCTACCTCAAACTGGCGACATCTCCCTTTCATCCTCGGACATCCCAACCGACGCCGGGAGATTTTCGCCGACAGTATCAGTACATTTCGTCCCATTACGGCTCCATTATCTCGATCCATCTGCCCCATGTTCTCAGCGGGACCTGGCAGTCTGCTCTCAATGCGTCAAAACGGATATCTGATACACAAATCACCGTGGTAGATTCGGGTTCGGTTTCCATCGCACAGGGACTGATCGTGCTCAGTGCTGCCGAAGCTGCCCTGGCGGGTAAAACCCACAATGAAATTTTAGAGATCATCGACTATGCGAAGTCAAAAACCAGATTATTTGCAATCATACCGGATCTGATCTATGCCGTGAGGGGAGGACGGGTAAAACCCTCCAAAAAACGATTGGCGGATATTTTCCATATTACTCCCATTCTGACTCTCGGTGTAAAAGGGGAAATTCATGTAGCGGGTATCCGCTTTGGCCGGAAAAACCTGATCGGGAAAATCGCCGGATTCGTGTCAAATAGGTTTCAGCCGGGAAGGAAGTACCGGGTGCTGGTGGCTCACGGCAATGATCGGTCCGCCGGTGAAAAATTGATGAAAGAACTGACCGATAAATTTGCTTCGATTACATCAGCTAAACTGGTAGACGTGGGTGGAGTATTTGGTGTGCACGTGGGTCCCGGATCGTTGGCTGTGGCAATGCAGGAATTACCTTCAGATTGAAGTCTTCCGGGATAGACAGTAAACTTTAAGGGAAAATAAAATGGTTGGATACATTATTAAAATCATCCTGAGCTATCTGCTGGGATCGGTCAGCGGGAGTCTGATCGCCGGTAAATTCAAAGGTGTGGATATTCGTAAAATGGGTAGCGGGAACGCCGGTGGGACGAATGCATTCAGAACTCAGGGCGCCGGTTTTGCAGCCGTGGTGATACTGATTGATGTGGCAAAAGGATTTATAGCCACCGTGTATGTTGCCTATCTGACGATCCCGTTCATCACCGGTCCCGATCCTGCACACATCAATTTATTGATGATTTTATGTGGCGTTGCTGCCGTCGTTGGCCACGTGTACCCGGTTTATTTTGGATTTAAAGGCGGGAAAGGAGCAGGGGCGGCGATCGGTGTCGTCCTGGCGATTGCACCGACAATTTTACTGATCGCCGTATTCATTTGGATCATTAACCTGGTGATCACCGGTTTTGTGGGATTGGGGACGATAATCGCCGCCGTATCCATCCCGGTCATGAGTATTTTTCTTTCCGTGGATAATATTTATTTCCCATATTTTGCCTTTCCACTGGCGGTATTTATTATCTACACCCACAGAAGCAATATTAAACGAATGATCGAGGGAAATGAAAACCGCTTCGAAAAAGCCCGGATTTTTCACCGGGCGAAAAATTCCTAATTCGAGTCTGATAAATGTAAATATGGACCGGATTCATAGGGATTGAATCCAAAATCGAAGACAACTAACCCAAATCCGGACGCAAAGAATACGAAGCCAAAACCATACCCATAAACGGATCGTGACAACCGGAATTCTTTGATTGAATCCGAGCCAAATCCCCAATCAAAGAAGACATGCCAGTCTATCCCAAGCTCTATACCGTTAAAGTCCGTTCGGGGAAACAATGTCTGTTGAACCGCAAGGCTTTGGTAAATAATATTTTGGTTTTCCATCCGGTTTTGAACCTTTGGTGGATTCTTGGTTGGAATGGGAGAATATCCGCGGACATAGTCTTCTCCGCCCAAATACAGATGTTCAAAAAGGGGAAGCCGGTCTGAAAACTGGATAACCGCCACGGTTGTAAAAGACAGCACCGGTTCAGATGACAGATGCCTTAACAGTATCCACTTCTTTTCCCAAAATTGGACACTGTTGAAATGAACAGATTTCCCCAACCCTGCATTTTGGGTGATTTCGAATCCGATTTGTGAACCGCGCTGTGGATCAATGTAAATATCGCGGGTGTCATATTCATAAGTGAAGTCCAGAAAGAGATGGTCAAACTGTTTCTCCGGTAAAATCGCTGAAAATAGGGGGTTCGTGGATTCCCCTTGGATATCCCGGTGTTCATACCCGCCAGTCGCAGAAAATTTATGGAGCTGCCGGATATAAAAACCGGTATTTATAGAAAGGTGTTGCTGAGTTATCCGGTAGGCATAAACCGCATCAATGTTCGTCTGACGAAACAAAGACAGTCCAAGAGATATATGATTACCGGCGACCCAGGGATCCTGGACGAAAAGAAAATAATTATCTGCATCACCGGTGGAAAATCCCACATGAACTGTTTCATTGATCCCCCTGAAATTGAGTAATGCCAATCCCAGCCCGTAGGACCAGCCGTCTTTCCCTTTTGCTTCATTATAATGAATAACAGGGAAGGGAATCCATCGTGGACCTTCCGTCACAAAAATAATATAACTTGAGTCTTCACGGGTGATTTCAACCGTTGAAAAGATTCCCAGGTTATAAATGCGGTTTTGGTCTTCTTCCGCTATAGCGGTGTCAAATGGAGCGGGTATTTGATGGCAGACTTCCCTTAAAATAGTTGAATCATGTGTCTTTTGGTTTCCCTCAAGGCGAATGTGTGTAACAGTATCCGTTTGTGCAATAAGTTGGATGCATAGCAAGATGATGATCGGACATATGCGGAAAACAGGATGAATATTATGACGCATCGGTCAGATAAAAAAATGCCCCCAGGTAATGGGGGCATTCATTCAAAATTTAAATACCAAACTATTTCTTTCGTCCCCTAGCCATTTGAGATCGTGCAACATCTCCATCCTTATCGATGAAATAAAGATATCCGGACTCACGAGATACTCTGGCATCAGCGACCTTGGTCGCGTTGCCTCCGGCCTGTTTGCCGGTTGCCATCTGAGATCGCCAAACATTTCCGTCTTTACCAAGATAATACAGGAAACCTTTTTCCTTTCGGACACCTACTCGGGCTACTTTTTCAGCCATATTATTTTCTCCTTGTGATTAAATATTGAAAGTTAAGTTAATACTTTACGCCTAATTCTATTTCTTCTCTCCTGATTAAGTCAAGGATTTTATCATAAAAATATGAGATACAGAATAAATTTTCCCTTCTGATTCTCAATTTACCTGACTCTGTTCTCATCTATTTTCCTCAAAATCGTTCATTACGTATGTGAATTCACTCAAATTTGCGCAATTAAAGAAAGGTGAGGTCTGGATATTTTTCCCGATTGTTGTGGTTTTATGATCACCGTAGTTGTGCCCCGGGAAGATGGTTGTGTCACCCGGCAACCGAAGGATAATGTCATAGACACTGTGATAAAGTTGTGTCAAATCGCTACCAGGATGGATAACTCTGCCCGTTCTGCCCACAAATACGGTGTCACCGGTGAACACTTGCTTTGCCGGCATATCCCAAAGACAGATACTGTCGGGAAAATGGCCTGGGGTATGCATAATCTGAAGGCGGCGCTCCCCGATCTCAATGTTTGAACCGTGGCGTACACCCACAAAGTTACCTGGCGGTAAGGGATGTATAAACTGATCGTATCCATACATGGAAATGTCCGGGTATCGCCTGATGATATGCCGGCTGTACATGGTGTGATCCGAATGAGAGTGTGTCAGGATTAATGCCTGTAGTTTCAAGCCCTTCTGACAGATAGTATTGAATATAGCCATTGGAGATACAGACGCATCAACCAAGGCAGATTTCCGGGTGGCCGGGCACCAGATCAGATAACTGAAGTTGTGGTCGAACCCGCCTTCAAACGTGAGAATGTTCATTGTAACTTAAAAATTGCGATAAAAACCGGACAATCCCAATAGCCTCTTTCATAAAAAACCGCCAGCGTTTCTGCAGTTCTATCGTCTTGTGACCAAATAAATGGGAGATGAGAGTCACATTCAGCGGCAGATTTTCAGACAGCAACACCGATTCTGTAAACGGGATCATGGTGTCGTTTGCTCCATGGAGAACAAACACCATGTGCGGGATTTGCCGGCACCATCTTTTTGGCGACAAGCCCTCCAAATCCGCGCCGCATTTTTCACGGATCAACTGAAATGCGGCGAGCACATCATCATTATATTCCGCCGTCATCAGACTTTTTAGAAATGCCTGATCGAATACCGGAAGAGATTTAAGGTGGTCTTCTCCCCGTTCCATCTCATTCGCCACTCGAAATGTTAGATTTTTCCTGATCCCGACGGTATCGTATCCGGTATCTACCCTGGCCAGAAAATTGTACATGATCACAATCCCTCCCCAGTCGTTGGGCTTCAGATAGGATTCAATCCCCTGGTTGTTGTACTTCCCCGTGATCAGATAATTCATTGATGAATTGAAGTCATAAAATGTACCATACACTAAAATACTTGCGGGGCAGGGTGATTGCATCCTCGGATCCATGGAAGCTTTGAGCAGCATTGCGCCGCCAAAACTCATCCCGATCACCGAAATCTGTCTGCTAAAATCAGTCTCCTTTCTCAGTATCCACTGATAAAAGTGAATCATCCACTCCACATTTTCCGGTGTGATGATGAGTTTTTTTAAAAGTGGGATGCGCGGCATATACACTTTGTACCCCAACCCCGCCATGATATCTGCAATACTGGTGGCTTCTTCATGATCTTCTGCAAAGGGAGAAGCCCCGGGATAAAATATGACTATCCGTTTGGCTTTTCCTTTTGGTAGAATTACTTTGAGGGATACCGGCAGGCCGTCAAGTCCCGGATAGGTCTCTCGGATGACGGGATTTTTTGGGGCGCTTATGCGGCGTAAAGTCAGCGCTTTCCAGAGGAATTGAATGGCATCCCACGAAACCGGTAACATCAGGGTATGCTGTAGATAAGGGTGGTCCCTGCGCCAAAATCACGGACGAGACGGGCACCCCAAAACGCCGTTATGATGACTCCTGAACATAGCATTAAAACAATAACCCACCTTAAAAGGGAAGCGGTTTTGTTTTTTAATTGCAAAAGGGTCAGAATAAAACTGGAAATTAAGCCAAACCAAATCATGATATTTCCGGCAAGTTCATGGTTTTCAAGTATTGGGGTAATACCTGCAATTGTTTCTGCTTCATGGGCTGCCAAATTTCCGGATAATCCTGATATCACGCCGATGATTGCCCCGCCACAGACCAGCATCACGGCGAAATAACCGGGAATATCTTTTTTAAAAAGGCGAATTGTCTCTATCACAAATGCCGTGGTGTACAGAGCCACAGGGAAATGCACGAAAAAGGGATGCAGCTCAGCGATCATATTGTGCGCCTTAAAGGGGGATTCAGACGCAGCGCTTTCGCCGTGAGCCGGTCAACCCACTTCTCCGGCAACATCCCGGGGAGTGTGAAATTAATCCATCGATGGGGTGTAATGACATACCGGTTTTTGGGGTTTTTCTTTTCCAGAACGGTGAATATTAATTCCGCCACCTTTTCCGGCGGGAAACCCGTCTTCCCTTTCCCGATGATCAAATGTTGAAACCGTCTGAGTGAAGGTTCATAATCAGTACCAATGAAGATGTTTTTTTCAGGATCAGGAGTTTTGTCCCAGATGGGGGTATTAATCGGACCGGGCTCAATCACCACTACGCCGATGTCATAGATCATGAGTTCTTTCCTCAGAGCATCCGAGATTGCCTCGATGGCATGTTTTGAGGCGCTGTAGGGTCCCATAAATGGATAAGTTCGTTTGCCGCTGATGGAACTGATGTTAATAATACGGGTTCGGTGTCCGGCATCCCGGCTTTGCCGTAACCAGGGTAAAAAAGCTTTTGTAACGGATAACATCCCCAATACATTGACTTCAAATTGTGTCCTGAAAACCGCAACATCAATATGGAGAATAGGACCGCCCAGTGCGATACCCGCATTGTTCACCAGCCCGACGAGGGGTACCGGCATACGCTGTTTCAGATCTTCCGCTGCAGCGATGACTTCTTCCTCGTTGACGACATCAAACACAACGGATGAGAATGACCCGTTAAACCGGGTCTGAAGCGCAGAGGCATCTTCGATTTTTCGGACGCTGCCAATCACATAGTACCCTGCTTCACAGAGTTTTTCAGCGGTACTTTTGCCGATCCCGGTAGATACGCCGGTCACCAATACGGATCCACGAAAAAAAGTCAAATTATTTTCCTCCCGTCATCCAGCCGGGGATTTCAGCCAGATTTATTCCAAATACCCAGTTTCCAAAAGAAAATATCAGAAATGTAATCAATATCACCCCGATCAAATTAACCCAAAGTCCGGTCTTTGCCATATCGGAAATCGCAACCCTGTTTGTTCCGAAGATAATTGCATTTGGCGGGGTGGCAACCGGCAGCATAAAGGCAAATGAGCAGGATAGAGTCGCGGGGATCATGAGAAACAACGGATTCACATGGATGGCGACCGCCAAACCACCCAGGATGGGCAATAACATTTCAGCGGTGGCCGTATTCGATGTCAATTCCGTCAAAAACGTCACAAAGGCACAGATGACCCCGACGATTAATACGGGATGTAAACTGCCAATTCCACTCAACTGTCCCCCTAACCAATCTGACAATCCGGTCTCTTTGAATCCGCTGGCAAGAGCGAATCCACCGCCAAATAACAGGACAATATTCCAGGGTATTTTTGATGCGGTTTCCCAGTCCATGATGCGGTCTCTTTTTTTACCCCTGACAGGGATGATGAACAGGATCAGCGCAATAGCGATGGCAACCGTACCATCATTTAGATAATCGGCATAGGGCAGAAGCCGTGACCAGCCGGGAACCACTACCGGACCTATCGGGATATCACTTCGGAATAACCATAGGAATATTAAGAATATGAATCCAAGGAGTACGATCATTTCTTCAGAAGACATGGGTCCCAATTTGTGATACTGATCGCGAAAGATCTTTGAATCCAGTTTAAATCCCGATTTTTTAGAAATAAAAAATTGGGTGAGGATGATCCAGACGATGAACAGGAACAGAAGGGACAGCGGGAAGGCGAAAAAAAACCATTTTGCAAATGTGATCTCCGGACCATTGGGAAAAAGGATGTTAAAAATCCGAACAAATGACAGATTCGGCGGTGTACCCACAATGGTGGCGATCCCGCCAATGGAAGCGCTATACGCCAAACCGAGAAAAATGCCTTTGGAGTAATTTTGTACAGACGCCCATCCCATCAGACTTTCCAACTGTAAGATAATGGCCAGTGCAATAGGTACCATCATCATAGTGGTGGCCGTATTGGATATCCACATCGACAGGAACGCCGTGGTGATCATAAATCCCAATAATATAAATGCGGGACTTAATTTAAATTTTAGCAGGATAAACAAGGCGATACGTTTATGGAGATCCCACTTCTCCATGGCTAATGCCATGATGAATCCTCCGATAAACAGAAAAATGATATGATTGAAATAAATCGGAGCGACGGTTTTCCCGTTCATGATCCCTAACAACGGGAACAGGACAACGGGCAACAGCGCAGTGACAGCCAATGGCAAAGCCTCCGTTACCCACCACATCGCCATTAGCAGAGCGACAGCTGCCATCCGCGTGATTTCGGGACGGGCGGGATCCAAATCCAAAAATAGCAAAACCATGATACTGATCACGGGACCGATAATCAGCATCCGTCTTTGAATGGTGTTATGATTCATAACGATTCCAATAATGAAAGGTAAAATGTCAACCAAAGTAATCTAATACAAAACTTTTTATCAAAAGGGAGATAATATCCGGTCAGGATAGCCGGCGTTTAGGGATTCACCAATGCTGCGCCGGCAGGAACAACTGGTTCCTTGCAGCATAGAACAGAACATGAAAAAATTAAACAAGGAAATTAAATATATGAAAAAAATGCTACTCATTCTTCTCGCCATGGGGCTTACCTGGGCAGTCCCCTCCAAAAAGGAATTTAGTGAAGCTTTTATTGATGTGGCTGATAAAACCAATGATGCTATCGTTTCAATCGTATCAGAAAAGGAGATTTCTGCCTCATCGCATCAGTTTTTATTCAGACCCAATTTTGGGTATAAAATGCCTGAAAAGCCTCATAAAAAAGGGCTGGGTTCCGGTGTGATCTTCAATGCACACGATGGAATCATTGTCACCAATTATCATGTGGTTGAGGATGCGGATAATATCAAAGTGATCCTGATGAATAAACATGAATTTGAAGCGGAAGTAATCGGAAAAGACCCACTATCAGACCTTGCCATATTAAGAATTAACAATTCCCCCTCATCTGAGGTTGTACTGGGGGATTCAGATAAATTGAGAATCGGTGCATGGGTCGTTGCGATTGGGAGCCCATTCGGATTAGAATTAAATCATACAGTCACAGCGGGAATCGTCAGCGGTATCGGTAGAAGTGATGTGATCTCACGGCGGAATTATGAAGATTTTATCCAACATGATGCTGCGATCAATCCCGGTAATTCCGGTGGCGCGTTGTTCAATTTAGACGGGGAACTGGTGGGGATCAATACGGCGATTGCGACCGATGGTTTTTCGAAAATGAATGCCGGTGTCGGGTTTGCGATCCCCATTAATCAGGTCAAGCGGGTAGTGGATGATCTTCTGACAAATGGAGTGGTATCCCGTGGATGGCTGGGGGTATCGATTCAGGATATTGATGAGAACATGGCCAGGGCACTAAAACTGAATACCCGGGATGGCGCGATTATTTCACAGATCATGTCAGACAGCCCTGCTGGAAAATTCGGATTGAAGGATCAGGATATTATTTTAAAAGTCAATGATGTCGAAGTGAAAGATGCCAGCCACCTGAAAAACCTGGTGGGTCAGGCAAGACCAAATGAAAAGGTAGTTCTCACGATTCTCCGTGACAATAAGGAACAGAAGATCAATCTGGAACTGGGTACCCGCCCCGACGAAGATGATCTGATATCCGGCGTTAGAGGCAGCACCTTTGATCATGTTGGCTTGAAGGTTGAAAATGCCCGGTCGGATTCTTTCTGGAACTTTAACGAGGGTACGGAAGGCGTCGTGGTGACAGGTGTAAAGCCCGACTCAAACGCCTACAATGCGGGCATCCGTGAAGGGGATTTAATCATAAAAGTGGATACGAATAAAATTAAAAATTTGAAAGAATACCGGGAAGCCATACAGGCTTATAGTACGGGAGATCCGATTCTACTTCTCGTGAAACGGGATAATAACTCTAAGTTTGTCGCTTTCGAAATAGATTAATTTTCCTTTCTACCATCTGCCGGGATGTGTGGACAACCCTGTCCTTCATCCCGGTTTTTTTATTTTCATAAAACCCTTCGATCTTGTCTCATTTACACTCTTTTTTAATGTAGAATTATGAAATCCAATTTCTCTAAATTTGATTTCAATTCCAATTATGTATTTCAGGTTATCAGTAGTCTGGATTTGCTTATTTTTAGCTTCAGACAAAAGTGAGAAAAATAAAAACAGGTATCCTGCCCTGGTCATGGGCTTCGATATTTTTAATCAACGGAGGTATTTTGATATACTCTAAATCTGCCGAGTATGCGATTCAGGCAATGATCTATCTGGCTGAACACCGGAATGAAGATAATATTATGGTCAGTAAAATCGCGGAAGATTACAATATTCCTCGTCATTTTTTGGCAAAACTTGTACAGTCCCTGGCAAAGCACTACCTGATCAAATCGGTACGGGGTAGAAACGGGGGTATTAAATTGAGTAAGCCTGCCCGGGATATCCGTGTGATCGATATTATATATGCTGTTGATGGTCCTCCGCCTGAAAAGGAAATGTGTGTTATCGGGCTGGATATCTGTTCGGATGACGTGCCCTGTCCGTTACATGACCATTGGAAATTGATCAAAGAAAACATCCGGGTAAATATCGGGCACGAAAATCTGGAAATACTGGCAGATCGGCTGAAAGAAAAGCGGCAGTTACTCAACCAAATGGTATAATTCCCGGAACCACCCTTAACCACTGGAGGAAGAAATGAAATATCGTATATTTAACATTATTACACCTATTCTAATTTCCGGAATTTTATCCGCACAAGACTTCAACCCGGGACCATACGGCACTTCCTATTTTGATATCGCCGGTCCTTTTACCGTGCAAGATCTAAATGCCCAGGTTTTGGGTGATTTAAATTTTGACGATGTCCTTGATGTCCTGGATATTATCATGATGATCGATACCATCCTGGGCAATATCGAATTGACTGAATTTCAGATGGATACTGCAGATATCAACAACGATGGCATCGTGGATATTCTGGATATTTTATCCTATATGAATCTCGTCCTTTACCCCCAACCCCACCCTGAGGGCTGGGATTTCGAAACACACTGGAATGGAGAAAATAGCTACATCTTTATCCACTTATCTTCCGGTGTGAACTACTCCTCCGCCCTTTGGAATTCCAATACCAAGCAGCAGTTACTTCAAAATTCTCCCCAAAACATTCACTACTTTTTCATTTCCAACCAAAATACGGCGCCCGGTGATGTACAGAATATGAAAGACAGCTTCGATGTCATTCTTGAGGATTTTTCCCAGGCTGATCAAAACCATTGGGTGACCCACCTCCACTACATTCCTCAGCGATCGATAGACCTGGATAGCTGGCTGGCCGACGCACTTCAGGGCAAGTATGCCCTGGGGATAGACCGATTCCAGCGGATCATGCAGATCGGATATCTGGGAAATCCGAACGGTTTTGTGGGGACGAACATGAGCTATCTGGCACATGAGGCTATCCATTACAATTACATCTGGAATACCTTCTTTGAGACCCAACAGGATTACCTGGAAGTGACCGTCTTCGACAGTATTCTTTATAACGGAGGCTGGGGATCAACGGTTACCGGCATGGCGGATTTGCCCTCAGAGGCTGAACTGGGACAATTTTCCCGGATGGAGGTGGAAGCATGGCTGCCTTGCAATGGCTATATCGATGGAAATTGTGATGATTATGACCGTATCGCAGGTTTAGAAGTGTGTGCCGGCGATGGAACCGGCTGTACAGAAATCGCCCGATGGATCACTCCTTTTGACCGGCAACCTCACTGGCTGACAGATATTACCCCCTTTATTTCCACGCTGTACCCCGGGGGTTCCCGGTTCTTTAAATTTTATATATCAGGATGGCCGAACAGTCTGGTCACCGTTAAATTGCGATTGTTTAATGAAGGTGAAACCATTGTACCCAGGTCATACCAGAATCTTTGGGGCGGGGGTCAATTCAATTCCAATTACAATTCATTGCATGATCCCATCGTGTTTGACGTGCCGGCGGAAGCGGTGAGGGTTGAGTTTGTCTCCTATATCACCGGTCACGGAAGCGGGTGTGATTCAGGAAATTGTGCCGAATTTTGTAATTCAAGACACAATTTTGAAGTGAACGGCGGTACGGGTAATTTTTACGTCTCACACCCCGAGGCGGGGACGACTACCGACTGCATGCAGCTTGACCGTATCGCAAATGGAGTAATCCCAAATCAATGGGGTACCTGGGGATACGGGCGGTCCGGGTGGTGTCCCGGTCTGGATGTAGAACCTTTCGTACAGGATATTACCGATGCAGTGATGATCGGTGACCAAAATATCATTACCTATGATGCATGCTGGATTCCCTTTGGCACCCAATGCAACGGTCAATGGCCGACTCCCGTTGAATGCGGCGGCGGGTATCAGGCAGAGATCATCATGTCTTCTTACATCGTGGTCTGGTATTAAAACGGACCGAATCTGACAGATTCCGGCATAACCTTAATCTTCAGGATGAAATGATCTCATTTCGTCGATGGTTGAAAAATTTCAACGCGCGGATTGGCGTTATCAATCAGCAGCTAACCGGTATCACATTTATCCTGTTTATGGCTGTCCTTGGCAGTATATTTTATTATATCCAGTCCGGTTCGGAATACCTTGTGGGGTACGACAGTTATTTTCATATCCGCTACAGCCAGTTGCTGGGGCATCAGGGATTCATCCGCTCACTGCCATGGCTTCAGTTTACGATCCACCGGGACCTTTTTATCGACCATCACCTGCTCTGGCATTATTTACTGATCCCCTTTACGTTTGGTGATCTGATCACCGGTGGACAAATAGCCACTCACCTGTTTTTCATGACCGCAGGGGGTGCGTTTTACATCCTCATGCAAAAATCAGGAGTAAAATTACCGGTGTCATGGAGTCTGGCGGGATTGTTTGCCTCTTACCATTTTTTATACCGGATGTCTCTGCTTCGTGTCCAGAGTATTGCATTAGCCCTGTTGCTGATTGTATTCCTGTTGAGTTCAAAAAAGAAATATGGCTGGCTGTATATTACATCTATCGTATTTGTATGGGTATACGACGGCTTTCCAATGCTGATTGCAGTGTCCGTATTTTTTTCAATCTCCCGATGGTTAATTGACGGGAAAGCAGACTGGAAACTGGTGTGGGTTTCCCTACTGGGCATTCTGACCGCGATGGTGGTCAATCCGTATTTCCCGAAAAATTTTACATCTCTTGTGTATAATGCGTCACGTAGTCTGTTTTTGGATGTACCTGGTATAAATGTGGGGTCTGAATGGGACCCCTACAATACCTGGAAAATGTTCACGATCTCGGTTCCGGTTTTTCTCTTTTTTTTTCTGACGATCATTTATCAGGGGTTTGTACAAAAGCAAAGCGCTGACGAGTTCACAGCATTATTATTGAACCTGCTGTTTTTCATCCTGGTATTGAAATCCCGGAGGTTTATAGAATACTGGCCGGTATTTGCGACGCTGAACGCCGCTCTTCTGGTGGGAAAGCGAGCGCCATCCCTGGCCGTTTTTGGCGGATTTTTAGTCTTGTCACCCTTGATGATGAACAATATTCAGGATGCACGGGAAGATCTGGAATCTGCGAAAAATCCAACCCAATTCGAAGGCTCTGCAACATGGCTGGCGGAAAATACGGCTCCCGGTACGATTGTTTTTAACACAGACTGGGATGATTTCCCTTTCCTGTTTTTTTATAACCAGTCCAATTATTTTATCGTGGGACTGGACCCCATGTACCTGTATTCATTTGATCCTGCAAAATCCGGTTTGTATCGGTCGATTACCCGGGGGAAATTCAAGGATCCGGCTGAAACCATCCGTGATGTTTTTAAGGCAAAGTATGTATTTATGGACCGGAAACACGATCCATTTCGCAAAGCGCTTGAACAGGATACCCTGGCCACACTGGCATTTCAAGACCGGGGAGGGATGGTTTTCCGTATTCAGGATCCGTTACCACCTCCACCGGAGTGATCAACCCCCAAGGTATCTGCTTTTTGCGATACCATAAAACCGACCTCAGCTTCTGTAATTTGAAATATAAATTCTGGAGGAAATCTTTTAATATTTCTCTTTACTTGCTCATTAATTCTTTTAGTTGGCACTTGGTATAATTCGGTCTCTTCGAGAGCATCAGAGACCGGATCGGGAGCATCAGCCACCGTTCTTCAGATCACGATAAGCAATTGCAAGTTTTGGTAATAATTCGGGCTTCCCATCGATTAATGCTTGCTTCTTTTTTCTGCTCCAGCCCCGCACTTGTTTTTCTCTGTAAAATGCTTCATCAATTCTTGAATATTCTTCATAATAAACTAGTGTCACGTCATACTTGTAATGTCGTAAGATAATTATTAAATTACTTCATCAAAAAATAATTGATGGAGTGATAATGAAAAAGTATAAGGTTACTTTAACAAAACAAGAGAGGGAAGAATTAACATCAATAACCCAGAAAGGAAAACATCGTTCACAGAAAGTATTAAACGCATTGATACTTTTGAATTCTGACGGGGGTGAATTTCAACAGAATAAATCTAAGAATATGGATATCTCCAGTGTTCTACAAATAAGTATGAGAAAAATAGATAGAGTAAAGAAAAGCTTTGTAGAAGAAGGATTGGAGGTAGCCTTAAACGGAACAAAAGGACAGAGAGCATACGAGAAAAAAGCAGATGGAGATTTAGAAGCACATTTAATAGCATTAAGTTGTAGTGAACCGCCAGAAGGATTTGCAAGATGGACATTAAGACTACTTGCGGATAAAGTTGTAGAATTACAATACGTAGATAGTTTATCACACGAAACTGTTCGACGTGTTTTAAAAAAAACGAAATTAAACCCTGGCGAAAACAAGGTTGGGTAATTCCACCTGATTGTAATAGTGATTTTGTTGCCAATATGGAATTTGTACTTGACATATATAAAAGACCATATAATCCGGATTTTCCTGTTATATGTATGGACGAGACACCAAAACAACTAATAAAAGAAACTAAAATGAAAATACCTGTTAAAAAGGGAAGTATTGCAAAATATGATTATGAATATCAACGCTGTGGAGTTTGTAATATATATATATCCAATGAACCTTTGGCAGGTAAACGTAAATTAAAAATCACAGAAAGAAAAACAAAAAAAGATTGGGCAGAGTTTATAGCACAGATAGCAGATGATTATAAGGATTCAAAAAAGATTACTTTGATAATGGATAATTATGGTACACACAAACCGGGAGCTTTGTATGAGATTTTTGAACCAGAAGTAGCAAAAGCATTATGGGATAAGTTTAATTTTGTATACACGCCAAAGCACGGAAGTTGGTTAAATATGGCGGAGATTGAACTAAATGTTTTAACAGGTCAATGCTTAAAAAGAAGGATAGATAATATGGCTACAATAAAAAAAGAATGCACAGCCTGGCAAAACCATAGAAACAATTTAAATTCAAAAATTAATTGGCAATTTACAAATAAAGATGCGAGAATAAAGCTAAAAAGACTTTATCCGACACTACAGAATTGACAGGACACTAGTTTAACCGGCAACCTTTTCTTCGTGTAATTTGCACCGAGCATATTGGTGTTCAAAAAGTTTTCGCTCTAAATCTTTTGTGCTTTCAGTGTAATAGCTGCCATCGGCGAATTGGAGTATGTACATAAACCCTTTAGACATCAGCGCGAGCCTTTCTTAAAATTATCAGGTAAGTTGCCTGAGGCTCTCGAAGGCAACTTTGGGGAATCGGTCTCTTCGAGAGCCTCAGAGACCGGGTCGAGAACCTCAGAGACCGGCGGCTTTTTCCTCGTCGCGGAAAGCAAGGCTCGTTCCCGTCAGTTCTTTGACTAATCCATAAATATGGAAAATGTCAATGTTATTCTCAGACGACTCTGGAATATAGGACTTGATTAGTTGACGTAACAATTGGCAAAGTGAGACATTGTAACAGACGACGAGTATTCTCCACGCGGGGTGCAACCGTTTCAGATACGCGGCTCGGCTAGCAAGTACCAAAGTCTTGCCGCTGCCCGCCACCCCCTTCAAGATGCGGTGCCCCTCACCGATGCTTTTTGCCGTTTATTCCTGCCGGAGGTACAAGGTCTTGATCGCCTCTTTTTCCTTCCCTACTCTTAGTTGGTTGACACGCACTTCTGGAAATAGAGCATATCGTAATATCTGTATTTCGTTATAGGTCAATGGCTCAAAAGTACGGTTAAGATTGATTATTTTGATGTCTTTAGCTTGAGTGTAAGCTTTTGATAGTTTAGAGGAAAGCTTTGTTTTTGTCAACCCCACCCGCCGGGTTACCCGGCGGGTGGGGTGAGGTAGGAGGGTAATAAAAAACCCTACCGCTGGCCGTAGCTTTTGGTAGGGTTTTGGCTTTAAGGAGGAGTGTCCTTATTTGAGTAGTATAATTTTTTGTGTCTGGACAGTAGCTCCAGTCACCATCTGTACAAAGTACATTCCAGAGGGCTGATTATCAGCCTGCCAGGTTACTTTGTATGATCCAGATGATACATAGCCATTAACCAGCTCTTCAACCATTCTGCCCTGCAAATCATAGATTGCGATTGTCAGGTCAGTATCTTCTGGCAAATCATAGCTCAGATTTGTCATCGGATTAAATGGATTCGGATAGGCTGGATGTAGTGTGAACTGATTCGGTGTCAACGTTGCTACATTGTTGCCATTCCAGTCAGTAATGATGATCTCCACAATCTCTAGATTGCCACCGTATGAGAACAGTGGACCACTATTAATCGAAGTACCATCAAGACTGAAGGCCAGGACAGTCATTCCATTTTCATGAAATTCCCATCCATTTGGCAGATAATTATCTGTGATCAGATAGCCACCGCTGGTCGTTAGCTGAATACCCGCCACCGCACCGTCGACTGTCAGAACGAATTCATTTTCAGTCAGTTGGTAGTTAGCTGTCGTTGATACTGTCATTGTTCTGCCAGGAGGATTGAGAATGACGAAGACAATTTGCACAATGTCAGAGACATTGACCAGACCATCTTCATTGTAGTCAGCTGCCCACATTTCATACGGTGTGCCAGGTTCAGTGAGAATGATATCAACCAAGAGGACAATGTCTGTGACATTGATGTCGCCATCAGCATTGAGATCACCCAGCAAACCAACGAATTCATAGACACCAATATCCGGAGCAAGTCCAAGGTAATCGTCAGGTCCAAGATCTAATAGGAATTCACCCCACTCAAAGTAGGCAGTACCGGCATCAATGCAAGGTGATCCAGTCATCAGATGATATTCATCGTCCAGCATTGGATCTGCATCAATATTGCCTTCCAGCCAGTTGAGCACACCATTGTTATGTGTGTTGACTCCAGCTTCACCACCTTCAATGTCTGAGTAGGTGATCGTGAGAATATTTGACTCATTGTCTTCGTCAAAGATAATTGGATAAGTGATGTTTCCTGCGTTATTGAATATGATTGTATTTACAACAGTAGCTCTGCTATCGTTTCGTATTTCTATACCACCACTTGGCATTGTTGACGTATTTTCGCTGATTACACAGTTTACAATATTTACTCTGGCATGAGTTGTAATATAAACTGCATCCCAGACAGATTCATTATTGCGAACTTGTACGTTGTTGAT
>Ga0100389_1001828_pt1 | contig 16994 bp, 15 predicted proteins | sample CryGeymeta201513_FD_81537 | JGI IMG/M metagenome (GOLD analysis project Ga0100389, IMG submission 81537) | Groundwater microbial communities from Crystal Geyser aquifers in Utah, USA - Crystal Geyser metaG 2015-13 | ecosystem: Environmental > Aquatic > Deep subsurface > Groundwater | place: USA... | reverse complement strand
TTCTAACTTCTAACTTTTAAATGCTTTTACTATGGATCCAATAAATATTATTATCGGTTTAAACATCATCGCAACTTTTGGCGCTAATATTTCAGGAGCAAAAAAAGGTATACGCTCTGCAGTAGCGGAGGCAAAAGAAAAACCATCAACTTATCTTCAAAAACTGCCTCTTGCGCTTTCCACAATAACATTGATTGTGTTGATACTTGCACTATTTCAAATTGGCACATTTGAATACACTGACGAATATCAAACCTTAAGACTAATAGGACTTGTAATTTATCTTTTCTTTTCCTGGTTCCAGATATATACATATAAATCACTTGGCGAAAGTTACTCGCAAGAAATTATTATTTTCAAAAAACATACGCTCGTAAAAAAAGGTCCGTTCAAATTAATTCGCCACCCTCAATATCTTTCACAAATACTCGTTGATTTGAGCGGGGCTGCCGCTGTATTAAGCTTTGTGTTGTTTCCGCTTGCTTTAATTGAAATACCTCTTTTAATTTTACGTGCTCGTCTCGAAGAAAAAATTATGCTGCGGCATTTCGGCGAATCATATCTTACTTATAAAAAACAAACAAGATTTTTTATACCGTTCATTGGATGATGAGGAAACATTTACTATACATATTATTTGTTTTTTATTCATTTACTACAATAGCACAAGTAAGTAATAAATTTGAGATTAATACCGATGGAGGCACAATATATATTCCTGTTTATGAGCGGCAGGGACTTCCCTACGTTTCGGTAAAACATCTTGCCGATGCGCTCCGCATTAACTACTACGTTAACGAGCAGACAGGAAAAGTTGAACTTAAATTTGACGACACCAATTTAAAAATCACTCCGAAAAATCCTTTTATAGTTATCGATTATAAATCGGAGGGAAGGAAAGAAGTCAAACAACTTCCAACTTCTACATATCAATTTGACGGAATAGTTTTTATTCCTTTAGATTATGCGCTGCCTCTGATCGAGAAACTTTCGGGCAAAACATTACCCCGTACTGGAAAATTTAAAATTGCATTCAATGATAAATTACAAGTGCCGGTTGATGATCCCAAAACTCCCGAAGAAAAAATTACTTCGTCAGTTTTTGATGTTACAGGAGTAACGATAGATCAAAAAGCAAACGGCACACTTATTAAAATTAATTCGGGAACAAAAATTCCCGTTTTCAGCAGTTCTTATAACAGCGGCATTATTAGCGTCGTGCTGCGTAATGTTAAAGTTGACGTTGAAGCAATTAAAAAAAATGCGCCAATAGGATTGATAAAAGAAATTGATGCAAAAAATTCCGACACGTATGCCGAAATTAAATTCACAGTATCGAACGAATATTCTTCAAGCGAAATAATGAAAGCTGACGGTAATAATCTTCTTCTTACAATCCATAATAAAGTTTTTGTGAGGAGTGAAAACAAAAACTCGCACAAAGAAAAATGGGATATGGATGTTATTGTTATAGATGCCGGACACGGCGGCAAAGACGGCGGGGCGCTCGGTGTTAACGGAACAAAGGAAAAGGATGTTAATCTTGCTGTTGCATTAAAACTTGGCGAGTTGATAAAAAAAAATATGCAGGACGTAAAAGTAGTTTACACACGTTCTGGCGACTACTTTGTTGAGCTTTATAAACGCGGAAAAATTGCCAACGAAAAAAACGGTAAACTTTTTATTTCAATTCATTGTAATTCAGCTAAGAAAAAACCAAGCGAGGCAAACGGTTTTGAAGTTTATCTGCTCCGCCCCGGCAGAACAAAAGAAGCAATAGCTATTGCCGAAGTGGAAAACAGCGTAATTGAGTATGAAGACAATCCCGGCAGGTACCAGCAATTAACGGACGAAAATTTTATACTCGTTAGTATGGCTCATTCATCTTACATGAAGTATTCCGAAAAATTTTCCGAACTGTTAAACAATCACTTTGGCAAAAAATTATCTCTTGCTTCGCGCGGAGTTAAACAAGCCGGGTTTTATGTTCTTGTTGGCGCTTCAATGCCGAGTGTTTTAATTGAAACTGGCTTTTTATCGAACAACAGCGATGCTAAATATCTCTCATCAAAAAAAGGGCAGAATGAAATTGCTGAATCAATTTTTAATGCCGTGAAAGATTATAAACTTCACTACGAAAAAATGATGGAATCGGAGTTGTGAGATCAGCCAGCAAAACTTATAACCCCGCATGCAGGCAATTAAAATGAATTTTGGCTTTTGTGTCATAGCGAATTCGTTAGCTCCCGGAGAAACTTTCAATCATGCAAACATTCCTCCATGCTGATAAATAAGGAGACTAATTTAATTTTTGATATTTTAACAAAAAACTCTCCGTCCCATAGTAAATGGATGAACGAGTGTACTTAACTTCTCGATATTAGGAATCACATAACATTTTATCTTCTTATTAATGGTAAAAACGAAGCAAAATAAACCATTTAATAACGATTAAGTAAAAAAAAAGCGCAGTTTCCGTTGGCATATATGTTGTTTGAAGGAGTTCAGAGATTTATATATTAATAAACATCAGGTTTTAAAATGATTAGAGGAACTGTAATTATCGATAAGGATGTATGCAAAGGATGTGAACTTTGCATAGTTGCCTGTCCTCAGTCGAGCCTCGCATTATCGAAACAGATCAATGTTCACAGCTATCGTTTTGCCGAATTAATTGAAGAAAACTGCACCGGCTGTACAAATTGTGCGCTTGTCTGCCCGGAAGTTGCAATAAAAGTTTATCGGCAGCCCAAGGGCGCAAAAAAAGCAGTCTAACATTATTTAAATTGATTTAATTCGAAAAAAAGGTTTTACAATGGAACAAAAAAACAACAATGACGATGTACGCTTAATGAAAGGTAACGAAGCCCTTGCCGAAGCGGCTATTCGTGCCGGGATGGATGCTTATTTTGGATACCCCATTACACCGCAATCCGAAATTCTCGAATATTTTGAGCGTGAAATTCCCAACCGGCATGGAGTTGTACTTCAGGCGGAAAGCGAAGTAGCATCAATAAATATGATTTACGGTGCAGCGGGCGCGGGCGCGCGGGTAATGACCTCATCATCCAGCCCGGGAATAAGTTTAATGCAGGAAGGTTTGTCATACATCGCATCGGCTCAGTTGCCGTGTCTTGTTGTTAACGTTACACGCGGAGGTCCGGGGCTTGGTACTATTCAACCTTCCCAGGGAGATTATTTTCAGGCAGTTAAAGGCGGCGGACATGGCGACTATCACCTAATCGTATTGGCGCCTTCTTCAGTTCAGGAAATGGCAGACCACGTTTTTGAAGGCTTTCGTTTAGCCGAAAAATACCGCAATCCTGCAATGATTTTGTCCGACGGCGCTCTCGGGCAGATGATGGAAAAAGTAGTTCTTCCGAAGGAAGGCTCGCTGCCTAAAACCGAAAAACCATGGGCAACAACAGGCAAAACAAAAGACAGAAATGCAAACGTAATTACTTCACTTTTCATTCAGCCCGAAAAAATGGAACAGATCAATATTAACCTTCAGGCTAAATATGCCGAGCTTCAAAAAGAAGTGCGCTTTGAAAAATTTAGCTGCGACGACGCCGAAGTATTACTCGTAGCATTTGGTTTATCTGCACGTGTCTGCCAGAAAGCAGTCGATTTGGCGAGAGAAAAAGGAATTAAAGCCGGTTTGTTAAGACCTATTACTCTGTTCCCATTCCCCACCGAAGAGTTACGGAAAATTTCAGAAAAAGTAGACTTTATGCTTGTTGTGGAAATGAACGCTGGACAGATGGTTGAAGATGTAAAACTTTCTACCATGGGGCGCTGCCCGGTTCATTTTAAAGGACGCATGGGGGGAATGATTCCATCCCCGGAAGAAGTATTTGCCGAAGTTGAGGCGATTCTTGAAAAACAAAGCATAAGTTTTAAATAGGAAGCAAAATGGAAACAGAAGTAATGACAAACGGATTAGAATTAGTTTACGAAAAACCGGATACTTTAAAAGATGTTCCGTTCCATTATTGCCCCGGATGCGGGCACAGTGTGGTTCACCGTGTTTTAATGGAAGCTGTTAAAGAACTTGGCATTCAAGAAGAAACCATTGGCGTGGCGCCTGTTGGATGTTCGGTTTTTGCTTATCATTATATGAATATTGATATGCAGGAAGCTGCACACGGCAGGGCAAGCGCCGTTGCTACCGGAATAAAAAGAGTGCTTCCGCATAGATATGTTTTCTCTTACCAGGGCGACGGCGATTTGGCTGCAATAGGTACGGCGGAAACTATTCATACTGTTAACCGTGGTGAAAATATTTTAATGGTGTTCATCAATAACGGTATTTACGGTATGACCGGCGGACAGATGGCTCCTACTTCTTTAGTGGGTCAGATAACCTCAACCTCACCATACGGACGCAAACCGGCAGAAGTAGGTTACCCTTTAAAGATTACTGATTTAATTGCTCAACTGCCAGGCGCGTTGTTTGTTACAAGGCAGGCTGTTCATACCCCGAATGCTGTTCGAAAACTAAAGAAAGCAGTATTAAAATCATTTGAATACCAGAAACAAAAAAGAGGCACATGCTTTATTGAAGTAGTATCAAACTGTCCATCCGGCTGGAAGATGCTGCCGAAAGATACTATAGCATATCTTGAAGAACAGATGTTCCCATATTATCCGTTAGGCGATTTAAAAGTGCCGAAAGATTAAAAATTAAATAAAGTTTGTTTTATAAAAAGGTTTTAAAATGGAAAAAGCTCATGAAATAATTTTTGCGGGATTCGGCGGGCAGGGCGTGCTTTCTATGGGGCAGGTTATTGCTTATGCCGCAATGATTGAAAACAAAGAAGTAAGCTGGATGCCCTCTTACGGTCCCGAAATGAGAGGCGGAACGGCGAACTGTACAGTTATTGTTTCACCAAACCGGATAAGTTCACCAACGGTTTCAAAATACGATTCGGCAGTTGTTCTTAACCAGCCGTCTCTTGAAAAGTTTGAATCCTGCGTTAAACCCGGCGGACTTCTTCTATATGAAGAATCAACAATTGTAACTCCGCCAAGCAGAACAGATATTGAAGTTATTGTGGTTCCGGGGAACGAAGAAGCGCTGAAGCTAAATAAAAAGCAGGTAGCTAATATGATTTTACTTGGCGCCTTTTTAGAAAAAGTGCCGCTCGTTTCAATAGACAGTATATTAAAAGCGTTAAAAAAAGTGCTGCCCGAAAGGCATCATCACTTGATACCGATAAACGAACAAGCTTTAATTAGAGGTAAAGAGATCGCTAAACTTACCGAACATGTTTAGAAAATATTAAACATTTTAACATCACCGTGTTGAGGTAGAAATGAATAGTCCTGAAGCAAAATGTATGCATGCATGTAAAAACACATGCGCAATGTTGAATGAGGCACTTCGAAAAGAAGCAGCGATGGTAAGATTTTATGAGGGGGTGAATGACGATTGTAATCTACCGGAAGTTAGAGGATTTATTTCTGATTTGATCGAAGAAAAAAGGAAAGTAATTTTACGCATTATTCAAAAACTGAATGAACTCCACGCAAATTCAACCTCTATTGATGGAATAATTTCAAGTTTTGATGATACAACAGGATGGTAAAAACTTATTATCCTTGATAAAGCAAGTATTTATTTGAGAAGTAATCCCAGCGTAGAATTTTAAGATTGCTTCGCTGCCAATCCCGCAAAGCGGGACGCAATGACAATTGATTTTGTGATTTTCTTCTACAAAAAAAATTAAAAGCCGAAGATGCAAGTCTTCGGCTTTATGTTTTTAAACACTTTTGAAAATAATTCTATTTCACTTTTAGCATAAAGTTTTTAACCCTGTTCGGGTCTATAGGATTAAACCACTTTCCCTCCAGCTTAAAGTAGGAGCCGATTATTAAAGCGTTGCAGTATTCCAAAAAGCGAGCTGCATTTTCAGGCGTAATTCCCGAACCGGCGATAACAGGAATATTTACATTTTCTTTTACAATCTTCGTTTCTTCAAGTGAAGGTTCCGTACCGGTGCTGCTGCCTGTAATAATAACTCCATCGCTCAGAAAAAACTCTGCTGCTTTGGCGGTCTCAATGATATTTGTATCCGCAGTAATTGAATGCGAACTGTGCTTCTTTTTAATATCTGTAAATACTGAAATATTATCAGCGCCAATTTGTTTTCTGTAACGGAGCAGTTCGCCGGCGTCGGAGTTAAAAATTCCTTCATCTGCAACATGAGCAAAAACAAAACCCTCTGCGCGGATAAAATCGGCGCCGGCAGAATGTGCCGCGGCTAATGCTTCTCGATTTGCGCCGGCAAGGATCTGAATACCGCAAGGTATATTCAATTCTTTTTTTATCTCGTACAAAATAATACTCATCAAAGATGTAACTTCCGGTCCAACATTTCTATTTAGATACGGAACATCGTGCATATTTTCTATCATTACAGCATCAAGCCCGAGTGAACGATAAATAGCGGCTTCTTTTTTTGCCAAATCTATTATTGACTTAACGCTGCCCGAATATTTAGGAGTACCGGGAAGCGCTGTAACGTGTATCATACCGATGACAGATTTATTTAGAATAAATGTGCTCATAATTTTGTAATTCTTCCTTTATTAAAAACGAATAACAGTAGTAAAAGATAAAAATATTGCTGCCCGTAAAATAATTAATAACCCGGATAATAGTTTGACAACCCGGAGTATATTGCCTATATTTGCACTCCAATTTAATAATATATCGCGGGGTGGAGCAATTGGTAGCTCGTCGGGCTCATAACCCGAAGGTTGTAGGTTCAAGTCCTGCCCCCGCTACTACAAAAGCCTAAATATAAAAAATATTCGGGCTTTTTACTTTTAAATTTTAAAATAGGTTGTAGGTTCAATCCGTTAGCTAACGGACTGCCCCCGCTACTACAAAAGCCTGAATATAAAAAATATTCGGGCTTTTTACTTTTAAATTTTAAAATAGGTTGTAGGTTCAATCCGTTAGCTAACGGACTGCCCCCTTACTAAAAAGCCGAATTGAAAGTTTCGGCTTTTGTATTTTAAAACCAACTGCTGCTTAACCGCAATTTAAAATGTTAGACTTAATCAAATAATATAATCTTAGAGAAGATATTCCCTTCGGAGGACTCACTGACTTAAATATTTAACATAACAAAGTTTTTATTATCTTTGTTTAAACAATTTATGTTTTCATCAGAGTAATGCTTTCAATTTTCACGCTAATACAAAACAAAGTAAAACCCTTCATCAAACAGGAAATGGGAAACAACCATTCGCTTGTTGGCGGGATTATTAAATATCTAAAGACGAGTCCACTCAGAGAACCACAAAAAGAATCTATTGAGGTTTATCTTTGGTTAAAGTTCGTGGGAAACAATCAAAAACTTTCGGACATTGTAAAACAAGGTTTGCTTTATGATGATGATGTAGCCAAAGATTATAATTTCTATCAATCTTTCGAAAATAATTATACTCTTCACTTTCTAAATCATTTTGCTCAGGATAATGATCTTAAGAATTTTCAGACAACACTTGCAAACGATCCTAAAGGAATAAACAACGATTGGGATAAAATCCTTACTGAACTTTTGCACAATTTTGAATATCCTAATTTTCTTTTCAGTCTACCGATGGGTGCCGGTAAAACATATTTGATGGCTGCATTTATTTATCTCGATCTTTATTTCAGTAAGCTTTTCCCAAACGATAAAAGATTTGCACATAACTTTGTTGTCTTCGCTCCTTCTGCTTCTAAAACTGCTATTCTACCGGCTTTGCAAACAATTAAAAATTTTAATCCAGAATGGATATTGCCATCACACGAAGCAGAAAAACTAAAACAAGTAATTCATATAGAAATATTAGATAGTCTAAGCTCTAAAAGAAAAGATAAATTGCATGGCAACAATCCTAATCTTGAAAAAGTAAATCGATTGACTCAAACTAAAGATTTCGGTTTAGTTTTTATCACCAATGCAGAAAAAGTTGTATTAGAAAGTTATTCCAAAGAAGATCAACTCTATATTGATCCCACAAGTGCTTTTTATGATGAATTAAAAGCGTCTGAAATAAAAAAGACAAACGATCTTAGAGAAAAACTTTCTCAAATTCCTCATTTAACAGTAATGTTAGATGAAGTTCATCATACTTATGGTACAACTGGCGAAGGTGAAAAAAAATTAAGGCAAGCTGTAAACATTTTAAATCAACATCAGAATGTTGTTTGTGTTCTTGGTTTATCCGGTACTCCATATATTCAAAATAAACTTGAAGTTGGTGGATCATCAATAAGACTAAATCAGATACAGGATATTGTTTATAATTATTTGCTCTCAACAGGTATTGGTAGATTTCTTAAAATACCCGAAGTTATAAGCGAACAGAAAAAAGAATCTGTTTTTATTAAGAATGCTTTAAATGAGTTTTTTTTAAAATACAATTTTACTTACTCTAATGGAACTAAAAGCAAAATCGCATTTTATTGTCCTTCGATAAAAAAACTAAACGAAGATATTCTTCCGGTTGTTGAAGAATGGTACAATGAAAAACGTAAAGGCAAACAAAAAGAAATATTCAAATTCTATTCGTCTGTAAAAAAAGAAGATAAAAAGTACGACATACCTAAGGACAGTAAAGCCATATTCAACAATCTCGATAAACCTTATTCTGATAAACGAGTGATTCTCCTGGTTGCTATTGGCACCGAAGGCTGGGATTGTCGAAGTCTGACTGCCGTCGCCTTGCCCCGCCAAAAAACAACCAAGAACTTTGTTTTACAAACAACTTGCAGATGCTTACGTGAGGTTGATGATGCTTCTAAAGAGAAAGCCCTTATTTACCTGTCTAAAGACAACTACGAAACTTTGGATGACGAGTTAAATAAAAATTATGGTCTTAGCATTGCTGATCTTAAGGTTCAATCTGAAGATGTAATAAAAGTTAAGGTACGAAAACCAAAACTAGGTAAACTTAAATACAAACAAATTTATACTAAGTACACAATAGTTAAAAAATCAGTTGTTGATCTTAATAATGCACTCGCCTCATATTCTCTAACAGAATTCAAACAAACCTATGCTTATGATGAAACAATAACAATAGGTAGAATAGGCACTTCAGGAATCGTTAGCGAAGTTCATCACTCATACAACACTGCTTTAGAAATTTATGAATACGAATTTGAAGATTTTATTTACGACGTCACAAAAATGCTTCTCGCAAGGTTTACTGAAACAGAACTTCTGAACCTTTATGACAAAAAATTACTGCAAGTTTTCTCTGTCATTCAAAATGAAATTTCCTGGATTAGTAACAACCCGAATATTTCTATCGATGATGTTGTCCGGCAGGCAGTTAATTTATTTACAGACGCTATCGAATACAAAGAAGAAGCCATTGAAGAACCTGTTGAAATCGAACTCCTTGAATGGAATCTGTTAAATGCTCCTCTTTCCTTTGAAGGCGGTAAGTTCGTTCCCGATTTTGATAAATCAGGCGCAAAAGGATATAGCAAATTTCCCGAAAGATGGGAGCAGGATTTTTTTGATCCTGGCGCAAATAACTTAGACCCTTTAAATATCAGCTTTAACTTCGTTCCTTATAAAATGGATAGTGAGTTTGAACGTAACGCAATTTACGAAATGCTTAAACTTGCGGAGCTGAAAGATCTCGAAGTTTATTATAACGGTCACTCCGATAGGAATTTGGATGGTTTCTATATCAAAACTCCCTTTGGTATTTATACACCCGACTTTCTGCTTCTTAAACGATCCAATCCCGGCAAATACAAAAGCGAAACAGAGAAAGGTGAAATTGAAAAAGTCCTTATAATAGAAACCAAAGCAGAAACATATTACAACCAGGAATTTAAAAACAAAGAAAAATTTGTAGAAGAAACCTTCATCAAACACAATCCGCTTTTTACTTACAAGTGTTTTATAGACGAAGGCAAAAACGACTTTAAAAAACATTTAAAAGAACTTAAAGAACTAATTAACAATTTATAATTTTACTTAAGTCCTTCTCCTTACTAAGGAGAAGGATTTTGGATGAGGTCAAATGGCAGTTAAAAAACCAACACAATACAACATCAGCCCCGCAAAAGGGCAGGCGCTTCTCAACTTTCAAGGAAGAAGATTTCCCGACAAAGTTGAACTCTTTGAAACCTTCGTAATTGAGCAGGTTAGACAAAACGAGAATGCTCCTAAACTTAAGCTTGATAAGCAAACAGAACTTAATGCAGACTTTACCAACCTGCTTATTCACGGCGATTGTCTCTCAGCCTGTGCTTACCTTAAGAGTAAAAACATAAAGGTTGATTTGGTTTACATTGACCCGCCTTTTGCCAGCGGCGCGAACTATGCTAAGAAAATTTATTTGCGTAATGGTGCTAAAACAGAATTTGAAAACGAAGACAACTCTATAGGCGAAGAAATAATGTATGGAGACATATGGCAGAAGGAAGATTACCTTAACTGGCTCTACGAACGACTCCTCGCAATACGCGAAGTTATGAGTGAAACTGCAAGTATTTATGTTCATCTCGATTGGCATATTGGTCATTATGTTAAAATCCTTTTGGATGAAGTTTTTGGAGAAGAGGGTTTTAAGAATGATATAATTTGGCATTACAGAACTGGTAATCTTGCTGAAAAAATATTTCAGAGAAAACATGATATTATTTATTTCTATACGAAGAATGAGGAGTACTTATTTAAATCACAAGAAATTAAAGAATATTACTTTTGTCTCTATGGTCCGAACTTCAAATCAAGCTTTAAAGGGAGAAAAGAAGGGGAAGATAAGTACGGGAAGTATAGAATAAGTCAATTAGATGATGTTTGGGATATTTCGGGTGTATTTACTCTTAGTAATGAGCATACTGATTATAATACACAGAAGCCTGAAGCATTAGTAAGAAGAATTATTGAATCTTCTTCGAATGAAGGATTAATAGTCGCTGATTTTTTTATTGGTAGTGGTACAACAGCAAAAGTAGCAAACGACCTTGGCAGAAAATTCATTGCGTGTGATATAGGAGTAAACGCAGTTCAAACAACAAGAGATAGGCTTGTAGAAGCCAAAGCAGATTTTGATTTATTAAAAGTGAATGACGGGGTTCGGCTTTTCCGCAACCCTGCACAAACGCAGCAAAAAATATTCAGTTTAATAGATGGTTTTAAAAACAGAACTGAACTTGAACTCGGTGAATTCTGGGATGGAGGAATTGCCGCTTCATCAGGCAGCTATGTCCCTGTTAAGTTTGTAGGTATACAGGAAAAACTTACTAAGCAGCTATTAGACTTTTTCCTCGAACAAATTTATGATCTTGAAGCGGAAGATAATGTCGATGCTGTAAAAATAATTTACGCCTATAAAGATTTAAAGATAGATAAAAAATATCTTGAAAAAGCACTACGCGATAGTAAACGTACAACGATTAGAGTAGAACTGACCAGCCTCGATGATCTTCTTGGTGCCAAGCGTGATTTACTCTTTCCACCTGAGAATGCAGATATAGAAGTCAAAAAAGAAAAAGACAAATATAAAGTTGTGATCAAACGTTACTTCAGCAGTTATCTTAAAACAAAGATTGATGACTTCAATGCAAAGAAAGTAAAAAAGCAAAAAGAAATATTTGAAGAAGACGGAAAAGAAACCGAAAAACAAACCGCAAAAAAAATAACACTTAGCAAAACCGGATTAGAACTAATCGAATCCGTTCAATTCGATACTGCATTAAGAAAAGATGGCATTTGGGAAAGCAACCTTGATTTAGAAGACAAAGCTGGTATTAAAGATAAAATTAAAGGCACATACATTTTGCCAACAAACAAATTCAAAATAAAAATCCGCAACATTGCGGGTGATGAGTTTATAGAAGAACATATTTAAGTAAAAAATACCTTTTGCGTCATTTTTACTTAAAAAAACAAATTGTGATCGATTATATAGGGTATAGTAATTGTTGACTATTTATTAACAGTTATTACTATATTTAAACAGTTTATTAACTAATAAAACAAGGCAAAACCTAAATGAAACTTTCTCGTGAAAGAGAAAAGTTACTTAATGCAATAATCTTCTTCTGTAACAACACAAAGCACTGCTACAAACTTAAGTTGATGAAACTTTTGTACTATCTTGATTTCTGGCATTTCAAAGAAACCGGCAGATCCGTTACAGGCTTAACTTATAGGGCATGGGATAAAGGTACAGTACCTACAAAAGTTTATTGGGAAATTGATCCCCCAAATAATCCCGATGATTTAAAAGAATTTCTTTATGTCGAGGAAGAAGTCTATGATGAAATTACCGGCAAGAAAAAATTTAATATTAAAGCAAAAAAAGATTTTAATGAAAAAATCTTTACTAAAAGAGAGATTGAGATATTAAAAAGAATTGTTGAAGTATTTTATGATGCACGTGGTGATTTGATGAAGGATGCTACACACCTTAGGAACGCCCCCTGGGACAAAACCATTAAAGAAAAGGGCAAAAACGCTGAAATAGATTATTTATTAGCTCTTGATGATGAAAGTAATTCGCTAACTCCAGACATAGTTAAAGACAAAATCTTATTCGATAAACAAAATAGAGAGGTGCTTGATAGTTTATGAAAGCGGGGGATGTATTTTGTTTTATTAATTTTACATTTAAAGATGGTGATACTGCAGAAAAAAAACTACTAATAATTCTCAATACTCCTCGAGGCACCGAACCATATCTAGCGTGCTTAACAACAAGTCAACAAAAATGGAAATCGAATCAACTCGGCTGTCACTCAGAAAAAAATTATTACTTTGTAGATTCTAAACAAGACAATTTTGATAAAGATACCTGGATCGTATTCGATATAATCTATAAATTCCCAGTTGAGCGCATACTTAATACACGCATAAAAGATGGATCTTATGATCTTTTTGAACTTGATTCAACTCTATGGAAAGCTTTAAAAAATTGTATCGCTAAATCAAAAGATATTGAACAAGATTATTTACAAATGATTTTAAGTTAATCCCTTGCTATTGGAGATCTCGTTTGTTTTGCAATAAAATTTTTTTCATGGAGCAATATCTTGATTCACATAATTTTCCCACTAAATCATAAATAATTAAACGTGGGAAAGAACTTTGATTTTGATCGATTATTTAAAAAGTATAAGGTATTAAGTGACTAAAATTAATTATCAAACATAAAATTCATTTAGAAATTTAGTCAGAAGTGAAAGCTAAGTAATTGGCAGGTATAGTTAAAATATTTGCTCATAATCCGCCGCGGCGGATTGTAGGTTCAATCCGTTAGCTAACGGGCTGCCCCGTTACTAAAAAGCCGAATTGAAAGTTTCGGTTTTTGTATTTTAAAACCAACTGCTGCTTAACCGCAATTTAAAATGTTAGACTTAATCAAATCAATTAACTATTTTTGCTCAAGGCTGACTTGAACATGTAGGCAAATAACATCAATCAGAAATAATATTTTCAAAGCGCCGGATTGGTTAGTCGGCACTCAATCAGAGACAATTATGAAAAAGAAAAAGAATGTACTTCTTTCATTTGTCGGCACTAACGATGCCGGCAAATTAAAAGGTCCGAATGATGGCGCAGTATTATCTGCCTTAACCAACCAAAAGTTTGATGAAATAATTCTTCTCTGGAATAAATCAGGCAACAAAGAAATTGATTATCTGTCAATTTCCAATTATTTAAATGATGAAATCAAAAAAAGAAAGCTTGCTAAACTAACCGGGGTTGTTGAATTACCAATTAAAGATGTTACCGACCACAATCAAATTTATCCCGCACTGAAAGAATTTACTGACAAACTCGAAAAGACGGAAGATAGAAATTATACGGCGGCAATTTCATCGGGCACTCCGGCAATGCAGGTTTGCTGGATATTGCTTTCTGAATCGGGGGATTTTTCGGAATCAAACAAATTAAATCTTATTAAAGTTAAAGATCCCAAATTTGGCGCATCAGAAAATGTTCATGTCAAAATTGATACCGCACTTCCTAAAATTATTCGGTTGAAAGAAGAAGTTGAGATTCTTAAAAAGGATTTAATACCCGGTGCAACTCTTACAATAACAAAACCCGGATTAAAAATTGGAGATATAAAAATTATACTTTCACCAATGGAGTTAACCTATTATAAATATTTCGCAGAAAGAGTTATTGCGGAAAAAGGAGATGAAAAATTCTCGGGATTTAATACTCCTAATTCTTTTCTTGATAGAATAATAAAAATACATGAAGAATTATTTCCTGCTCTTGATTCGAACCGGATGGAATTAACAATTATTCGTAAGAAAAATATTGGTTTGTCTATTTATACATTCAGAGGGAATGTGTCAAAGTTGAATAAAAAGATAAAAAACACTTTACAGAATGATACAATATCAAATACTTTTAAAATTTCATCCGAAGGCGGCAGAGGTGCAAAGTTTTATGGTATTAAAGCAGGTTCTAATAAATTGAAGATAATAGATTAATATAATTTGTAGTAATCTCACGCAATATTTTAATGCAGGAATTAAATGTCTAAAAAAATAAAAATAGGATTGAAGGAAAATTATAATTTACTGATCGGTGATATTTCATCTCTGCTTGAATCTGCAAGAAGAACATCAGCTCGTGCGGTCAACACAATTCTTACCGCAGCCTATTGGGAAATCGGAAGAAGAATTATTGAGTATGAACAATCCGGAGAAGAGCGGGCGGAATATGGTCATCAATTACTCAAAAACCTTTCTTATGATTTGACTAAAAATTTTGGAAGAGGTTTTTCGGCTGATAACCTTGAATCAATGCGCTTGTTTTATCTCACCTATTCATTAATTGAAATTTCCGAGACAGTGTCTCGGAAATTTGATTTAGAAAAATCCGAGACATCATCACGGAAATTAAACGATGAGTTTTTTAGTGAGCGCTTTCCTTTACCCTGGTCCCACTATGTAATGTTGGTTCGCAGAATAAAAGAGGATGATATAAGAAAGTTTTATGAATCCGAGGCGCTGCGCAGCGGCTGGTCTGTTCGTCAATTAGACAGGCAAATTTCATCTCAATTTTATGAGAGAACTCTTCTTTCAAAAAATAAAACCGCAATGATTAAAAAAGGCGAAAAACCTCTACCGGAAGATATTGTTACACCCGAAGAAGAAATTAAAGACCCTTTCATTTTAGAGTTTCTCGGATTAAAAGATGAATATTCTGAAAATGATTTAGAAGAAGCACTAATATCTCACCTTGAAAATTTTTTACTTGAACTTGGAAGCGACTTTGCGTTTATAGGAAGACAGAAACGTCTCCGCATTGGAAATGAATGGTATAGAATTGATTTGTTATTTTTTCACAGAAAATTAAAATGTCTTGTGATTATTGACTTGAAAGTAGGTAAGTTTACGCACGCCGATGCCGGACAAATGCATCTTTATCTTAACTATGCAAAAGAAAACTGGACAAATAAAGATGAAAACCCGCCCGTTGGTTTAATTCTTTGTGCAGAAAAAGATAATGCCGTTGCAAAATATGCTTTGGAAGGATTACCCAATAAAGTTCTAGCTGCTGAATATAAATTAGTTTTGCCAAATGTAAGACTGCTTACCAGGGAAATTGAACAGACAAGAAAAATAATTGAGAGCAGAAAAGTAAGCAGGGGAAAAAGATAGTGCGGAATTAAATTGCCGCAATGTTGCCAAGTTTATTGATGTTATAATATTTCATAGTTTAGCGTTCAGAAAGAAGAACAATAATTATGAAAACAAAAGAAGGTAAAATATTTGATAGAAAGCCAACTGCGGAAGTAATTGATCAAATACGATCAAATACAAATTGCAGTTATACGATTTCACCCAGAAGCCTTGAAATGGTTGCGGATAATAATTTTTTGTTTCTCAGTTTTGGTGAGGAAAATAAACTAAGAGTGCCGGTTCGAAAATCATTCTTAAGAAAATTACTTCGATGGCACAAAATGCCGGAGAATCTAAATGAAATTCTTGCTGATGATCTTTTTCTGAAGGTTGTTAACGAATTGCTTCATAAGATTAAATCACGTGAAGTAAATGTTAAACTTGAAAACAATGAAGCTCTGACCATAACAAGCCAGTTGTTTACTGAGTTTAAAGACTTAGAAGTGTTTGATCTAATAAAAAGTCTGAATATTGAATGTATCACAAGAAATGATTATATGACACGTTTCTATACAGATAAAAAAGAAGAAGCCGCACCCGCAGTGGGAGATTTTTGTGGATTTGGTTTTGATATTGTAAATTCTGAAACTGGTTTTTCTTCTTTGTCATTCAATCATTTTATTCTAAGATATGTTTGTAAAAATGGAGCAACAACTCCAATAAATATTTATGATGCAAAGAAATACCATTATTCTGAAACGAATGAGTCGCTCGGTAAATTTTTAAATACTCAGTTAAATAATTCTGACCAAAGTAGAAAACAATTGATTCAATTTCTTAAAAAGAGTAACGACCTCGAAGCGATAAAGTTTAAGAGCAACACAATTTCGAGATTGAATTATACTTTAGGTGGTTGGCAGGGCAATACATTTGTGAAAGATTTTAATTGGCAAAATAGTAAATATGATTTGTTTAACTTTATAACTCATAAAGCAAAAGTATTTGAGATTACTAAACGTTACCAGCTTGAGCGATTAGCTGGCGAAATAATATTAAATTAAAATGCGTGGTAGTTTAAATGGAAAGAAGTTGGTTGGATAATGAAAGGACTGAAAGAAGGTATAAACTAATATCTAATAAGGAAATTGTTTGGACTGTTGTGAATGAATATCAAATTGTAAAATGTCTTCATTGTGATGAGAAATTCTTTTGCAGATTAACTCATATCTTTGAAAGTGAAAACCAGAAATATTTTACAAAGGAGTATCACACAAATTATAAAAAAACAATTGAAGAATTAAAAGAATTGCGAGTTGGTGGCGACAATACTCATTCTATATATGAGAAGAAAGTTGATGAAATTTATGTCCTTTATAAG
>Ga0100389_1001817_pt1 | contig 17027 bp, 8 predicted proteins | sample CryGeymeta201513_FD_81537 | JGI IMG/M metagenome (GOLD analysis project Ga0100389, IMG submission 81537) | Groundwater microbial communities from Crystal Geyser aquifers in Utah, USA - Crystal Geyser metaG 2015-13 | ecosystem: Environmental > Aquatic > Deep subsurface > Groundwater | place: USA... | reverse complement strand
CTGCAGCTTCCCCGGATTGGCCCAGCTCTGCAGCCAGAGTTCTTAACTGGGTATCCAATTCTACCAACCTTTTTGCTCCAGTCAGCTTCTCCTGCCTCAGTCTGGCATCTTCAGCCTGCTCAAGAGCTACAGCCCTGGCCGGCTCAGAAGATGCAGTTTGAGCATCCGCTTCAAAACCTGTGATTGCCCTTTCAAGCAAATCGTATAATTGGAAAGTCTCAGGATTTTTAGCTTTAAGCCTGATTACTTCCTCCCGTCTTCTTTGTGTGGCGGTTTTCCGTTTCTGTAACGCGTTCAAATCTCCTTGTGCTTTTTCCGCTTTTTTGCTTGTTTGAGGCAGAACAGCTAATTTACCGTCCTTTTTGGTGACAAGCGGCCGGTATACACCCAATCCCTCTCCTTTTTTGTGATGTTTTGCGCTTTCCGCATCAAGCCCCCTTAAACGATCTTGGGCTCTTAACTCCTCTACGACTATCACTCCTTCGCCATCTGCCATGATCACATCAAGCCTCTTGCCTACATCCCCTTCTGTCATAAGATCTACAATCTGCTGGGGTTCCCGGGCTGTGATTTCGGCCTGGTGCTCTATCGCTTCAGCTGCAAGCGCTTTATCCGAAGCGGGCGCGGGAAGAGCATCTGCGGGTGATGGTGTTTGTGGACTTTCTGGTAACATATATATAAAAAGTATTCAATATATTTGCATGCCTGTCAAGAGGGAAGAGGGAAGAAAAATATTATTATTTAAAATCGAAAACTGGACGCATTTAAAGTTGAAAAGTGGACTATACAGAAAATGTCGTCTTGTCATTTCGACCGAGCGAAGCGCGTGGAGAAATCTTCCAACCTGAGGTATAGAATGTGGTAGATCTCTCGACTTCGTTTCACTTCGCTCGAGATGACGAACAACAATATACGGATATAAATCAGTCCACTTTTGAAGTTTCAAGTGTCCACTTTTCAACTTTTCCTAACAGAGGGAAGAAAAGTATTATTTGAAGAAAACTCTTTTTCCCGGAATCATGAATACTACTCTAATGGATTAATTTATTTCCCCGTTTTCCTTCTGTGAAGAGCTCTCAAAAATTCCGCACCGACATCAGCCTGCAGACGGAGGTTAAGCTGGTCATATAAAGTAGCGGGAACCACGGGTAACTGATCGTATCTTGGCGCAGCAGTACCATCATTACCGTATACTGCAAAATTTAGAATCTCTGAAAGAGGTCTGGGCATACCGGCTAAAACGTCGTTAACCACGATTTCTCCTTCTGCGTCAACCTCAACTGTCGCTCTTCCGTTATATCCGTTTGGCAAATCCTGTACATTTATGTCTGTTCCCGCTTTCTGAAAACCCAATCTCTTTCTTTGTTCAGGAGGCATTTGAGTTAATAAATCAAAAGTCGAGGCCAACATTTGAATTCTCAATCCTCCCGTATCTACAGTACCTGTAAGCGCTAAAAAATCACTCAGAGATATTCGTGCGTCTGTACTGCCAACAATAGCATAAGTTGATTGTTCCCATTTGGCGTCAGTCAAGTTATAAGACCTTTGTTCAAAATATACTTGATCTCCTTTAAATTCAATTGCTACTGCATTTCCGAAAGGATTAGTTGAACTTGGCGCTTCTTGAACCCATATTATTTCTTCCGGAACGTTATCCACGCTTACTACATGTTCCTGGAAACCTGTATCTTTGCTGTCTGATCTTTTTTCATGAGATAAAGCATGTAAATGCTCACTTCTTTTCCTAAATTTATCCAATACTAATTTTCCCCCTTCTTCCAGATTGAATTCCGTGGCTGCTGAGGCGGTGACAAACTGGTCAAGAGGTAATGCCGGTAACCCTAAAACCGCCAGCTCCGGCGCGGCTGTAACCATAAGCGCATTAGGAGGAGGACCAGCAGTTTTTGTAATTATCCTGTTAATCCCGTTACTGTCTACTATGGTCAAGGCAGCTCCTGCTGTTAAGGCGGAACATTTTGCCATAACTGACCTTCTGCTGTATTCGGTCAAAAGGGTATTTCTTGCAGTCATTTCATCGGTCTCACCCGGTTTTGTCACGAGAACTTTATTGCCTGTAGCATCTGCTTCTATCCCCAAATCTCCCCCTCCGCTTATCCCGTTTATCACCCTGTATTCCCTATGTTCACTACCCGGCAAACCCACAGTCTCATCCCTATACATTGTAATTTGGCCGTTGACTGCCACAAGAGCAAGACCTCCGACTTTGTCAACTACAGCATCCCTGCCTACGAATATTCCCTGCTTTTCAAGTGTAGCTTCAAATCCTTCCGCATGATCTTTCCTGAACGGGATCAGTTCCTGTACTTGTCTTGGTCTCTCGTAATGCAGCACATCTGTGAAAGGATCCAGTTTTTCTCTGATGGCATTGAATCTGTCATTGTATATTTCTATGACTACTTTTGCCCTGGCATATCCGTCCGCGTTATCGCAAAAATTACGGTAAATATTAGTCCAATAACCTCCCAAGTTCGCCTCAGTAATATCGTTGGGGTCAATATCCATATTTAAGTGATAGGACATCAGTCTGGCCAGTCTTAGAGGAGGAAGCACCCTTTCATCGCCGATTGCATCTTTGTCAAGCCCAAGGTATTTGATAAAAGCCTCCGGCCTTTCGAGATCTCCTAGCTTTGCTATAGATTCAGGAGAGGTGGCTCCGATGAAATTTTCCGCAATCTCATCCCGTTTTTCGGCAATAACATCCAACACTTTATCGCCGATTTTCTGTCTTTCTTTGGCTGAATCCTGTTCTAACTTTGTCGCCTTCCCTGCCTCTCTCTTTTTCGCTGCTGCTGCTGCTTTTTTCATAATGATAAATCCTTCAAGTTTGCTTTTGTCAGAAATTTTGCTGCCTGTAACAAAGGCAACAATTTCAGCTAAATCGGAAGGAGAAGTATAGGTACCTTGTAATTCTCCAATTAGTTTAGCTTCAGCATCTGCCAAAGTTTTTTCAAACTGGAGAATATCTGTGCTTAATGTTGTATCTGTATGCACTAACGCTTTTCGAGATTCAGTAAGACTATCAATTCTTTGCTGAGCGGTTGTTCTATTACCAGCACTTGAAGTTGGATCTGCAAGAACTTTACCCCATGATAAAATGGATTCATCCAAGTCAGAAATTGCTTTACCGTTTTGAGCTTTCAAGGTATTTTTCGCAGTTAACGTTTCGTCATTGGATTTGTACGATTCATGAGTCGGAGTCCAGCTGTCTATAGCTTCCTGTTCGTACTTAGCTAATTCCTCGTCAGGCGAATGAATTTCATTAATTTTTATGGCAGCAAGTTTCCCTCTCGCCTCAGCGACATCCGTCTCATAAAACGTCCTTTCCGAACCCATTTTTATCACAGCTTCTGCATGTTCTTTGGCTACCACCGTAATGGTTTCCCTCAAAGCCTGCATCAGTGCGGGAACTCTGTCTTCTTCCCTTAAATCGCTCAAAGTTCTGGCATAAGGATAATTTCTCTCTAAAATTGATCTTAAGGAAGAAGCATACTCAGTTCTTCTGTTAAACCTGTTTCCTGTAAGGAATCTGTCCGGATCGTCATCCAGCGTCATGTCGTATAATTTCTTATATTCCGGATCACGGATGCCTTTTCCTGTTGCCGCTTCCGTATAAACCATAGAGGCTCTTTGGGCGGCAAATAACCTTCTATAGATTTCCGTCTCGCCACTACTTTCTAGGAGTTTGGCATATCTGGATTTATAACCAGGGGAATCCATCTCATAGGATGTGACATGTCTTTGTCTCAACCTTTGTTCCATAAATCTGGTCTCGTCAGCGGTCTCACGCGGATTGAAAAATCTTTTGACGGCAAAGACTACACCACTTAAACTTACATCCTGATATATTTGTCTGACTGCTTCTGCAGTCTCATCTCCTAATCCAAGCGCTGCCCTTCCCAGTCCAGGCACATCATGCCAGGGAGTACCTAATTTTGCGAGTTGTCCCATTGTTTTCAATCCTTCTCTTCCAGCGCCTTTCAGATGAGTACCTGCAGTAGGCTCTGCAGTAAATTCTCCTCTCTTCCCCAAAGCTAAAGACAACTCCCATTCAGTGCCTTTCATGACAAAAAAAGCAGCTGATCTCATTTGCGGACTAAGATGTGAAAGATTTAATTTAGCCTTGTTACGGTAGATATAAGCTGCTAGTTCAGAGTCTGATTCTTCCAGAATGTTTCTTACCCCGCCGTCTGCTCTTGGCTCCTGAAAATCCAATCCCGCTGCAATTGCCAGTTCCTCCACAAGATACTTTGACCATAAATCAAGCTCCTGGGCTTGAGGGAATCCACGCACATTAGGCTCTGCATTTATCGTGGTTTCATAACGGTCCAAAAGAACTTCCACGCAAACCTCGTTATCAGATTCCTTCATCTCTTTTTTTCTATCCGGATCCCTGCCTCTGTCAGCCACATCATCATGATCCTGCCATCGGCTTTGCGGATCTGGACGGTGTAGCACTCTGTCAATCAGGCTTTTCCTTCCCCGCGGAACAGGACGGTCTGAACCCTGTTTCAGGGCATCAGCAGGCGGTTGCCGCGACGGTTCAGCTGGTCTTGGAGCTGGAGGGGTTTCTGCCATATACTTTTACAATAGCACAGTCGGTTTTTAAGAGTCAATTGCTGGAAGATCAAATTATTTTTCAGGAAATAAGTCGGGATAGCTTTACTTCAACCGACAAATTTTATATCATTAAAACACTATGATAGACGTTGCTCCTCCAGGAATAGTACATGCACCTCAAAAAGTAAGACAGGATTTCTTCCAACAAAAACGTGATCAAGCTGCTGCCCTGGCAGCAAAGCCCCCTCCAGAGGGCGGAACTGCACCCGAACTTGTAAAACAGTCTTTCGCTGACAGGGTCAATCAGGCGTTAATGGATGTATTAAAACAAAACGGGATTGTTGCCAGGCAAAGAGCGGAAAATTACGTAACCAATGTAATGCATATCTCAAAAGATCATGCCGATTTTTCGACATACGTTGATGCCCAAACTGAATTGGAAATCACGGGTGAGGAAGAGAGACGGAAAAACGCAAAAGCATTTGCAGAACAAGGGGTCAATCCTGACAACGTGATCCAGGCTGCCAGAGCGTTAGGCGACGCAAGTATGGTACATGAAGCGGAAATGGGGGCGGTTTTTAAAATAGGTGAAACCACCCAATGGACCAAAGACGAGTGGTTTGCTTCTATTCCCGGGAAAGTACAGGAAGCAATAATGAAAGACGAGAAAGCAGATCCGAAAAAAATAGCTAAAAAACTTGAGGATATGTTCTGGAAGCATGCTGTTTATGATGAAAAAGTTGCCCGAGCCCATCCGGATTATCAAAAAAACCATCCTGATGCCGCAAAAGCCGCCGGAGAACAGACCCTGACAGCCGAACAGCAGGAGCAAATGGAAGAAACTGCCCTTATGGAACAGGCATATGGCATCCTTACATCCAATGCTGAACTTTTTGAAAGCGATAAGTATGAGTTAGCTGAAGATACCAGGTGCATGTGGGCGGAACTCGCTCTGGCAAGACACCTTTCGGAAAGCGTTCTGGGAAACACAGGTATCATCCAGCTTTACCGAAGAAGCGTACTTCGGAATTACAAAGAATATTTAGACAAGCATCCTGCTAAAGGAAAAAAACCCGAAGAGTCGTTTATGGCAGAAGACGGTACAAGCCTTTATACCAAACTTGGCGAAGTTGCGGGAAAAGCCGTCCCGGATACTCAAGCGGCAGAAGCTGCTTCTCGATATATCCAGGCCAAATTCCAGACAAAAAATGTACCATGGAACGATCAAATAGGAGCTGTTATTGCCGAGGGAAATATGAGCGAACTTATGGCAACTCTATATTCAGTAGATATGATTCCGAATGCTGATCCGAAACTGAAAGCGAAACTCCGAAAAGGATTACTCAAAGGATCAAAATTACTGAATGACAGGAAACTTGACAAATATTTTGACGAGCAACCTGCAGCCATCGGTCTAATGGTCGATACTACTTTTGGCGAAAGCACAACTGAAGCAAGACAGACGATGGAAAAGGCGCTTCATGATCTTTCCCATCTATTTCAAAAAACAGAAAAAGGAGGAGTTATTGCTGCAATACGAAATGGGGTTAGAAACTTTGGCGGCGTTTTTGCAATGGCAATAACTAGTAGTCTCAAAGTGTTGGATGAGGGTGTTGAACCAGCGCAATCTGCTCCTCAAGGTCACGGAGGATAAATTTTATCATGTGGCTTCTTCTTATCATATCTTTTATTATCCTCTTATTTCTTTCAAGGAAAATCACTTCAAGCCTTTATCTTCTTACCTTTCTTATCTTCAAAAGCAACCGGTTTGCCTTAGCTGTACTTGCTGGTATCCTTTTGCCGGGTACCGTTATCCATGAATTGTCCCATTTTTTTATCGCTACCATTCTTAGGGTTCCCACCGGTAACTTAACCGTTTTCCCGAAGGTGGAAAGGAGTGGGGAAGTGAGAACCGGCAGGCTGGAAATGGCCGGTACTGATCCTTTCCGCCATACTTTAATCGGTCTTGCTCCATTGATAACAGGTGTTTTAATAATATATGTAATAGGCAAAATATTCCTTAATGATTTTTTCCTAATTCCAAATTCTAAATTCCAAATTCCGGATTCTTTAATCGGCTCATATTTATTATTTATCACCACAAATACTATGTTCACCAGCAAAAGGGATCTTGCGGGTCTGAAAATTGCCGGACCAATCATCCTGATTACTTTGATTTCCCTGTATTATTTGGGAATAAGAATATTTCTTGAGGAACCGGTTATAAGAAAAATTGATACTGTTTTAAAAAACTTAAATTCCTATCTTGTCCTTGCTGCAATAATCAATTTCTTAGTTTATCTATTCCTTATCTTAAATATCAAATTCTGGCAAAAAATCCTCAAAAGAAACGTGATTAAAGTAAAATAGTTTTCTCAGGAAACACTTGAGGATAATGGAGTATTGTCCTCTTCCGGCTTTTTGTCGGAAGGGGTAGAGGGGGAGTTTTCCACTCCCTTATAAAATTCTTCCAGAGGGTTGGGTGATTCTTCCTTTTTCTCTTCCTGAGGGGAAATTAATTCCTCATTCTTTTCCTCCGGTTTTTTATCCATTGACAGACTCAAATCTTTGGGAGCTTTGTCCTTACTGTCAGTTGACTCATTTTTTATAACCGTCAATTCGCTTTGGCACTTCGGACAAACATTTTTACTGTCTTTTTCTCCGGCTGCTTTTTCCCATGTATAACCGCATTTCTCGCATTTGAATCCCGGCGGAGTGGGAATTATTCCATTGTCATCTTTGGGAGTTTCTTCCTGAGTCTTGCTGGTGTCAACGGGCGCAGGGATGCTTTTTCTTGGTGCCATTTTTTCTACGTCAAACGTTAATCCGTCTCCGTCTGAATCAACCACAATCGTATCACCCAAAACCACCTCCCCTTTGATAAGCATGGAGGAAACAGGGTTTTCCACCAGTCTTTGCATGGTCCGTCTTAGGGGTCTTGCTCCAAATACCGGATCGAAACCTACCTGAGACAGGAATAGTTTGGCGTTTTCGGACATCTTAAGCCTAACATTTTGTTCCTCAAGTAGTTTGCCAAGGATTTTCACCTGCAAATTGACAATCTCCAGCATATGTTCCCTGGTCAGGGGTTTGAAGATCACAATCTCATCGTATCTGTTGAGAAGTTCTGGCTTGAAGAATTTTTTTAACTCCTCCATCAACCTGTCTGCTAAAAGATTAAATCTGTCGTTATCTTTTTCTTCTTTAACAGATTGCATCTCTTGGAATACCGGTATCTTACTCTCCTCCTTTTCTCCTAATACGTCTTTGACCGTAAAAAGATCCGCGACGCTACCGCTCTGCCATATTGCGGTACCCGCATCTTTCCTCTGCCAATATTCTCCGTCTGATATTATCAATTCTTCTCCTGCGGATCTAAAAAGGTGGATATCCCATTTACGGGTGGGGAAATTTTCTTTCCTGTTTTTGGAAGTATCTCTGTTTATAAGGTTGTTGCCGCTTTTCATCTTCTTGTCAGGATCTTCGCTCTCTTTCATCTCTTTCTCAAGAACAGCTCCTTCAAAATACTTATCCAGAATATCTGTAACCCATTCCTGTGTTTTCAAATTTTCTCTTTTCCAGAATCGGTTATCCAAGGTTATCATTTCCGAGTCTAAAGTAGAAATAGCATGGGTGTCCCATTTGGCGGTAGGCAACTGTTCTTCCGGTTTATCAGGTAAGGCGTTCGTAACCAAATGGTCTTTTGTCTGCAAAAGTAAGACTTGGACCTTCCATTCTTTCATTATCGTAGAAGTCCTGAACCACAAAAGGTCGCCTTTGGTTATTGTCTCCGAACCGTCAGGAGCTATCAGGTGTGTATCTATGCCACCCGCCGGAAACACATTCTCCCCCTCCAGGACAGCTGAACCGGCAAAGTAATCTGTCAAAGAAAGGCTTTTCCATTTATTATCCCGGGCATCTCTCTCCCAGACTCTGTCTTTTAGAGTAATAATTTCCCTGCCGGTTGGCGAAATTGTATAAGTGGTAAAAATATCTTGCTTCTGATTTGCGGCGTCTGCATCTTGTTTGTCTGTATCATTTTTCCATCCAGACATTTCTTCCTGGATGATACCGCTGCCTAAATTTGAAGTACAGATGACAATCGTATTTTTGAAGGAAATCGTGTGCCCTTTATTGTCCGTCAATCTCCCATCATCAAGAAGCTGAATAAGAATATTAAAAACATCCGGATGGGCTTTTTCAATCTCGTCGAGAAGAACCACGCTGTAAGGATGTCTTCTGACCGCCTCAGTCAACTGTCCACCTTCCTCATAACCCACATAACCCGGAGGAGCGCCTATCAGCTTGGCCACTTCATGCTTTTCCATGTACTCAGTCATGTCAACTCTCACCATCAAATCCTCGGAACCAAAAAGGGTTTCAGCCAGTGTTTTGGCAAGCTCTGTTTTCCCGACACCCATCGGCCCCATGAAGATAAAACTCCCTATTGGTCTTTTGTTTGATTTAAGCCCTGCCCGGCCCCGTCTTACTGCTTCGGCTACAGCGGTTACTGCTTCGTCTTGATCTATCAGTCTTTTATGAATAACTTCTTCCAGATCCAACAGTTTTGCCGATTCGTTTTCAGTCAGTCTTTTTATGGGAATATTTGTCCACCTTGATACAATTTCAGCGATAATTTCAGGCGTAACCGTGTTTGTTGTAGTTGATTTTTTTATCTGGTATTCGTCTTTTAGGTTTTTTAAGCTTACTTCTAGATCCTCCAACTCTTTTTTTAAATTTTCAATTCTTATTCTGTCGCCGATTTTTTCTGCTTCCTGTTGTTCGCTTGTTAATTTCTTAAGCTTTTCCTCCTGGGATTTTATCTCTTCAGGAAGGGAAATTGCCGGCAATCTCACAGAGGCTGCACCTTCATCGATCAGATCTACTGCTTTATCAGGTAAAAACCTGTCGCCGATATAGCGTTGTGATAACCTGACTGCCGCCTCAACAGCTTCATCGGAAATCTTTACCCGATGAAAAGCCTCGTACTTGTCTCTTATGGCCAAAAGCATTTCTATGGCTATTTCCGCTGTGGGTTCGGAAACGTTTACAGGCTGGAATCTTCGCTCAAGTGCCGGATCTTTTTCTATATACTTCCTGTATTCTGTAACTGTAGTGGTTCCGATTGTCTGCAATTCTCCTCTGGCCAGTGACGGCTTCAGTATGTTTGAAGCATCCATGGTGCCTTCGCTACCGCTACCAGCACCAACCATATTATGAAGCTCGTCTATGAAAAGTATTATGCCTCCGCTTGAAGCTTTCACTTCTTTTATGAGATTTTTTAACCTTTCTTCAAACTCTCCCCTGTGTCTGGCACCGGCTATAAGCGACATCAGGTCCAGTAAAAGTATCTTTTTATGGAGCAGGGTTTCCGGCACGTTACCATTGGCAATTCTTAAAGCCAAACCCTCAACTATGGCAGTTTTACCCACACCTGCATCTCCTATAAGCACGGGATTATTTTTCGTTCTTCTTGACAGGATGTGAATTATCCTTTCTATCTCCCAGCTTCTTCCCACCACCGGATCCAGTTCCCCGCGCAGTGCTTTAGAAGTAAGGTCTTCCGTATAAAGCTCCAGTGTAGATGTTCTCTTATTATCTTCTTCCTTCTCAATTTCTTTTTTACCGGTAATTTTTTTGTTTAATACTTCCCGGGTTAAATTATTCTTAACCAAAGTTTGGGCAGCAGCACCTTCCCCCTCATGTGACAGAGCCAGTAAAATATGCTCAGGTGAAATAAACTCATATCCTAAAGACCGGGCTGTGGAAAGCGACAACTCCAGTACTCTTTTCACTCTCGGAGAAAACTGGGGAACCCCTGTAAAATTACCGTGTTTGAATATTTTTTCCAGTGAAGCTTGAAGTTCTGACGGGGTTACCTTACATTCTGAAATTAGCTGATAGACACTGCTGTCCTGCAGAAGCCCCCATAAGACATGCTCTGTGTCGATATATTGATTTTTTAATTCTTTCACCTTGTTTGCAGCCACAAGAAGCACTTTATTTGACCTTTGAGTAAATCTGGATAAGACGTCCATACCAACTCTTTTATTATGATCAATAGATGAATTAGCGGCGGGAGTATTGGCAGAATTTGATAAAGAATTTGCTCCGATGTTGCCATCTGTTTGGTTTGTCTGTGGTAAAGGGGTTTTTTTAACCACGGGGGAAGGAGGATTGCCTATGCCGGAATAAGCCTGTCGTGTCCCACTGTATTGGACGTCAGCAGGCGTTGAGGATGAAATTGTAGCTTCATTTACCTCGGTTTTTTGGGCATCCTCATCTTTATCGTCTTTGCCTTTTTTAAAATATCGCGAGAAATTAAAAAACTGTGACGGCATTACTTCTAGTAAACCATGAGTTTAAGCTGTATGTCAAGGATTTGATTGAGAAAAAATTGTTTTCACGAAAAACTATCTGGTTTGGTAGTAATTTGTATAACAATGCTATAGTTGAAAGGGGATTTTTCACATTCTACGCTAAATGTAGCCTTTAATAATACTTAATTAAATTTCGAGATGGTTATACCCATCTTACTCAGGTTTACAATCGAAGTGGTTGCATAGCTGACTAAACCTCCGATTCGGGGGTTTAGATGGATGTATGCCGGAAAAATTTAATTCAAACCTGAGTTTTTTCAGTATAGTAAACCGATCGTTACGAAAATATGGAACAACATCAAGTACCACGCAATATTTCAGGTTTTCAGTTTCATCTGATAGGGGACATGACCTTAAGACAGTTTCTCTATGTCGCTTCCGGAGGCGCTCTTGCCTATTTTATTTTTAGATTTGCCCCCTTTCCCTCAATCATCAATCTTTCAATTGCAGGATTGGTAGGATTTGTTGGTTTTGCTTTTGCTTTTTTGCCTATACAGGAAAGACCGCTAGACAAATGGATTGTAGCTTTCGTAAAAAGCATTTATTCACCCACACAATATTTGTGGCAAAAAGAGGGAAATATGCCTGATATACTTTTAAAACAGGCAACAACCCATGTAAAACCCGCTTCTAAAAATCAAATAGAGAATCATAAATACGCTAAAGAAAAGCTACGGTCTTATTTGGCCACTCTTCCGTCAACCCCGCATGAAACGTTAAATGAGAGAGAAAGAAAGTATGTGGAAAAAACATTGTCACTTTTCAAAAATGAGCTTGTTCTGCCATCTGTACCTTCAAGTACCCAATCGTCATATGTCTCGCTCACTTCTTTGTCCAAAATGAATCAAAATTTACCGATCTCGTCTTCCTCTCAAGCAAACAGCAACGCAAATCCCGCCTTGCAAAAAGATTTTGCTGGCCTGGCACATGCTAGAGTCACCACGACCCCACCACAAGACAGAATAATAAGCTATCCAGCTCCGCCACCACCGCATTCAATACCTTCGGAAGTAAAACCTGCACGGGAAATTCCGACTATAATCAACAACTTCGGCAGAACGCCAGAAATTGTACCAAATCAACAGATAAACGATTCTTACAAAGAACAGGAAGCGATGCAAAAAAAACTGTCGGAAATGACATCAGAAAAAGACGCGTTGCTAAAGCAGTTGGATAATTTAAAAAGGGAACTGGAGACAGCTGAGAAACCAAACATTATCAGACCATCAAATTCAACTGAAACCAGAAGAGAACCCACTATAAAAACCATTACCGGAAAAGCCGAAATCATTAATGAACTAGGCCTGCCTAATCTGCCACAAACCCCTAACTTAATCATCGGCGTTATCAAGGATTCACAAAAAAAATTCCTTCCCAATATCATTATCACCGTGAAAGATAATAAAGGGATGCCTCTTCGAGCATTTAAAACAAATAAACTGGGACAATTTGCCTCTGCCACGCCTCTATCGAATGGTACATTCAATTTAGAAATTGAAGACCCATTAAAACGTTATATATTCGACATTGCACAAATCACACTCTCTGGTAAGATCTTTTTACCGATAGAAATAATCGCCAAAGGAGAAAGAGAGATTCTCAGGGAAAAACTCAGTAAAGAAATTTTTGGAAATCCAAATATATAAAAAATATGGTACAACCAACATCAACGCCGATAAGAGCCACTACTCAGGAGTTTTTAGAAATTGAGGACATTCTAGATGATCTTGTACTGCTTCGTGACGGATCAGCCGCCTTACTTATTATCACCTCAGCGGTAAATTTTGGTCTTTTAGCAGAAGAGGAGCAGGAAGCGTTGATTTATGCTTACGCTTCGCTTCTAAATTCCTTATCCTTTCCGCTGCAGGTGGTTATTTTATCAAAAAGAATGGACATCTCCTCTTACATCGAGCTGGTAACTCAGGAGGAGGAAAAACAACAAAACCAAACCTTAAAGGAACGCATAAGGAGATATCGTGAATTTATTCTTTCAATCATAAAGGAAAACCGGGTGCTTGAGAAAAAATTTTATCTGGTAATTTCTTTTTCACCGTTGGAATTGGGTGTTAAAGGCGCTTTTTCAACAGGCAAGAAAAAGAGGTTGCCGTTCCCAAAAGACTATATTATCTCCCGGGCGAAAACATCTCTTTTCCCTAAAAGAGACCATCTTCTGCGTCAATTAGGCAGAATCGGACTTAAGGGCAAACAACTCAACACCCAGGAACTGGCCGAACTGTTTTACAATATATACAACCCAACTACAACCGGTGAAAAACTAGCGGAAACCAAGGGTTATTCAAAAACGTTAGTCGAGGGAGTAGGAAAGATTTAACAGAAATTTATGTTCTCATTATTTAAAAAAGGGACAAAACAAAAACAAGAACCTGTCCAAATAATTAATCAAAATCTTAAAGTAGCTGCTATTCCTCCTGTAGTTAATCAAACATTACCTAAGGGTACAACCGTCCAAACATCTGCACCTACTGTTACGGCAATTCCACATGGACCTCCTTCGGCACAATATCACCAGTCTGTTGCCAGGCTGATACGGGGCACTGTCAGTACAAAAGACTTGATTGCCCCCTCGCTGGTTGAAGTGGATTTTGACAACATCCGCATAAATAATTATTATTACCGCACTCTGTTTGTGGCGGGCTACCCTCGTTTTGTATCTGCCAACTGGCTGCATCCTGTTCTCTCGTTTGATCATTCTCTTTTTATATCCATGTATATTTATCCAACCGAATCAAAGGTTGTGCTAGAAGATTTAAAAAGGAAAATTGCTGAAATGGAGGCTACGATTCAGGTGGACATGAAAAGGGGGAGAGTGGTCGATCCCGCTGTCCAGGTGGCACTGGACGATGCCCTGTCTCTTCAGGCACAACTTGCTAAAGGAGCAGAGCGTTTCTACCAATTCTCTCTTTACGTTACCATCCCTTCGGATTCCCTGGAGGAATTAAACAGGCTTTCAAAGGAAGTGGAATCGACATTGGGATCAATCCTTCTTGTTCCAAAACATGCAACACTCACGCAGGAAAACGGGTTTAAATCGTCCTTACCGATGGGTCTTGACCTTCTGGACGTCCCAAGGAACATGGACACCACTTCTCTTGCTACTACTTTTCCCTTCACGACAGCATCGTTAACAGCCAATGAGGGAATTCTTTATGGCGTAAATGAGCACGACGGAAGTTTGGTTATTTTTGACCGCTTTAGCTTGGAAAATTCTAACTCTGTTGTGTTTGGAAAATCCGGTTGTGGGAAAAGTTTCCTTATTAAACTGGAAACAATGAGACAACTTCTGTTTGGAACTGACGTTTTTGTAATAGATCCGGAAGGAGAATATACACATCTTGCCAAAGTTCTAGGCGGTGAACTTATTGAGTTTTCTTTTAATTCGCCGATCAAAATAAACCCTTTTGATCTTTCCGGTATAGCAACTGAGGGCGAAAACGAACTGGGACTTAAAATCCTTTCTCTTCATGCGCTGATGAGGGTAGTTATGGGAGACCTGACACCGGAACAGGACGCTATACTTGATCGGGCTCTTGTTCTGACCTATAAACAAAAGGGGATCACTCCTGATCCTGCCACCCAGAAAAATGAGCCCCCCCTTATCGAGGATTTATACAAAGTACTCCTCGGTATGGAGGAAACGGAAGCCAAAAGACTGTCTGAAAGACTGGAGAAGTTTGTCAAGGGCAGCTTGGCTGGAATTTTTAACCAAAAGTCAAATTTAAACATCAAAAACGCATTGACGGTTTTTAACATTAAGGAACTTGAGGCGGAACTAAGACCAATTGCTATGTTCATCATCCTTGATTTTATCTGGACCAATATCAAACGTCACGTCAAAAGAAGAGTATTGGTAATTGATGAGGCGTGGTATTTGATGAAACATCCCGACTCAGCCACCTTCCTTTATGGACTCGCCAAAAGAGCAAGGAAATATTATCTGGGTGTAACAACAATCACACAGGACGTGGAGGATTTTCTCTCCACTGACCACGGCAAGGCTATAATCACCAATTCAAGTCTGCAGATATTGCTTAAACAATCACCTGCGGCGATTGACAAACTGGCTCAGGTGTTTTATCTATCAGCCGGAGAGAAACATTTCTTATTATCTGCCAATGTAGGAGAAGGACTGTTTTTTGCCGGCCCGTCACATGCCGCTATTCAGATAATCGCCTCACCTGAAGAATACCAGCTGGCTACTACTAAACCGCAGGATATAGCCGCAGACAAACTGGCTCTTGACGACAACTCATCTTCTTATACCCTTTAACAGTCAAAGAAGGGTTTATGCTGGATGCAATTTTAAGCGCATCCAGTATATAATCAAATTATATGCATTCGGCAAAACCTCATAACCAACCTGGTGAATCCGCTGATGATGTAAACCAGACGCAACAGCAAAATGAGAAAGATGTTCAAACAGAAACAGACAGTGCTTTTTTTGTCTCACTTTTACAGGGCATCGCGGCTATAGGATTTATTCCTCTTTCTGATCGGGCCAAAGTGGTTCAGGCTTTTTCTGCCTTAAAAGATAAAAATTTCAAAGAGCGTATATTAAAAGTCGGGAATCCAGAAGAGTTAAGAGAAATACAAAATAGCCACTCTTTAGTTGTGAAAGAAATTAAAAGACAAAAAAAGGATTGGCGTGAAGGAGAAAGCATAGAGGTTGGCGTGGGAAGGTTCAGAAGAAAAATATCTTTTGATGAATATACCAGAATCTCCCAGGCCGTGGAAATAGCCAGCGCTACTCAAAGTGTCATCGGAAATCAGGAAAATGCCATCAGACGGCAAAACACTGTTGATGTTTTTGGTTTAAACCCTGAAAATCAGGCAAAACTCTCTTCCGGTTTTGACGATTGGAAAAAGAAATATCCTAATGGAAGTTATGATAATTATCTACATCACCAGGGAAACATTCTTTACCAGGAACAGCAAAAAACAATCACAGGAAAAGCGCCAGGTGATATAAAAGATCGCTCTACACAGTTAACCAAAAAGAATGAATCCGCCAGGCTTCAGGCTGTCAAAGATAATGCTCAGCTAATCATTAGACAGCATGAAGTTGTAGAAAAAATACTTGACCCAAAAAGTCCAAAAGTCGCTTCAGATGAGGAGTTAAGAAAGCTTTGGCAATATATTGAGAAAGGAACCCTTCCGGAACGCACCCCTGAACAACCTTTAGAAACGGCACCTGCTGTCCAGAAAGCCCCTGAGTATGACCTGGGAGAACTGGCTAAAGGTCCCGGTGAAGGTGCTTTCTTCGATGACATCATGGGCTATCCGCCGGAATCTAAACCTGCACCCATCCAAACTGCTCTTGAACAACAACAGGCTACTTTACCAGCATCAAATCCTTTAGCTAATCTATATTCCCGAATCCTCCAGAAAATTCCAAAAATGCCGTCTTTCTTACCCAAAAGTATTTCAACCTCTCTGACTAATAACCTTACCAAATTGACAGGATTGTTCAAAGGAGGTTTGGGTGGTTTGTTTAAATCAGGTTTAGGTTCTTTGGCTAAATCGGCCCTGATCAAAGCCGGTCTCGGAGCGCTCACCGGCGGAGTTGGCACAGCCCTTAGCTTTGCTGCGGACGGCTTAAAAAAATTAACCGGGATTGATGTGGTTGGAGTAGGAAAAAAAGCGGTTTTGGGTTTAGCAGCAATTGTCATACTTCCGGTTTTCCTAATCCTTTATCTTGTCCTTTTTGATAAACCTTCCAAAGGAATAATCCCTACGCTTCCCGGCGAAACAACACAAAGCTTGATGCCTGTAAAACAAAACCTTTCCTGGAAGACTTTTGAAAAGAACTTTCTTGAAGCAAAATCCTTTAGGAATCAGCAATTTAACATTGATTGGTTTAGTTTTGAAGACCAATATTTGAATCCGCAAAAAAAATTCCTTTCCCTAGACCAATAAGCTTCCCTTCTATAATGAAGCTCCACGGGCTTACGCCCGTGGTATCCTCAAATTCTTCGGCGAGCGAAATCCGCCGAAGCATTACCCTTCGACTCTCCTTCGACAAGCTCAGGATTCGCTCAGGGTATCCGCAAT
>Ga0100389_1001803_pt1 | contig 17097 bp, 16 predicted proteins | sample CryGeymeta201513_FD_81537 | JGI IMG/M metagenome (GOLD analysis project Ga0100389, IMG submission 81537) | Groundwater microbial communities from Crystal Geyser aquifers in Utah, USA - Crystal Geyser metaG 2015-13 | ecosystem: Environmental > Aquatic > Deep subsurface > Groundwater | place: USA... | reverse complement strand
TTTGTGTGGAAATCGGCGGTATCCTGGCCGGATATCGTCGGCGGCTCGGCCCATTTTGGGATGGTCAGCGAGGAGTTGCAGGCAGTTTGTCAGAGAGTTGAAGTAATCTTCCGTTTGCAACAGGCCAAACTCGGCCAAGGACTGCTCCAGGATGTCTTCGATATCCTGGGCCGCCGCATTGGAAAGCTTATACATTGTGCCCGTGCCGTGCTTTGACGTCCTGCCAGATGTCCCTGACCGCACGTTTGGAAACACCACTGTTTTCGCCGACAATGAGCGCCCTGATCAGGGTTTCATGTTTGTCCTGATATTCCTGGTCGCGGCGGATCAGATCGCGGACGTAGTCGCTGGCATTGCTGTAATGGCCTGTGCTTACTTGGCTTTCGACCCATGTCTTCATCGGGTCGGGAAGGGAAACATTCATGGTTGCCATGGCGGGCACCTCCTGTTCTATAAATGACAATTCTTGGCAATCTTTGTCAAGAATAAAAAAGAGATGTCCATATTGCCCGACCGTCCAGTAGTGACACGGATCACACCCTGGGACTGTCTCGCCTATTTACCCGTTGCCCAGTCGTTGTCCTCGAATTCGCTATGGTCAGGTTTGGGTGGTTTGGCCTCCATGAGCCGGTGCTTGAGCCAGGTGGCGATCTTGGTCGCCTCGGCCGCCACCTCGGCCAGGGCGTGGCCCCGGTGGCTTATGCGGTTCTTCTCGGCCGCCGGGATCTCGGCAAAGCTTTGGCCCAGGGGCGGGTAGAAAAAGACTGGATCATAGCCAAAGCCGCCGCTGCCCTGCGGGGCGTGCAGGATCTCGCCCTCGCAGCGTCCCTCGTAGGTCAGGGCCGGGCCCGAGGGCACGGCGATGGAGATGACGCAGTGGAAGGCGGCCCGGCGGTCGCGCTGGCCCGCCATCTCTTGGAGCAGCTTGTTGATGTTCTCCTCGTCCGTGGCCTGCGGTCCGGCATAGCGGGCCGAATGAACCCCGGGCGCCCCGGCCAGGGCCTCGACCACCAGGCCGGAATCGTCGGCAATGGCCGGCAGGCCCAAGGCCTTGGCGATAAAGACGGCCTTCTTGTAGGCGTTGTCGTCAAAGGTGTCGCCGTCCTCCTCCACCTCGGGCAGCGGCCCAAAGTCATTCAGACTTTTGATGTCAAAAGGGAAATCCTTCAAGATCTCCCGAAACTCCCGCAGTTTGCCCTGGTTGCGGGTTGCCAGCACGATCATGGGGCGCATGCGCTTGTCTCCGTTTCGGATCAGGATGGTCTGCCCGGCCGCGAGGCCACGCGGTTTTTATACGGCCGACCCGTCCGAATGTCAAGTGAGCTCAAAGCTCAAAGGTGAAGGGTGGAAATAAAAGAAGCGAGCGGCGAGCCCGGTCCGGATTCTTTTTTTCTTGCCTTCAGCTTTCACCTTTCAGCTTTCACCTTTCAGCCCCTTTGTGTATACTTTTTCGAAGTTTTACCACCGACCCCTCAGCAGCTTGACCCAGGCCGAAAGAACACTAATCATGAGTACGCAAAAGTCTGGCAAAGTGATTCTCATCGGCTATCGGGCCACGGGCAAGAGTACCGTGGGCCGCCTGCTGGCCGCCCGGCTGGGCGTGGACTTTCTGGACATGGACAAGGTTATCGTCGAGCGGGAGGGGTGCACCATCGAGGCCATGGTGGCGGCCCACGGCTGGCCCTACTTCCGGGAACGGGAGCGGCGACTGCTGCGGGAGCTGGTGGACCGCGGGCCGCTGGTGGTGGCCACTGGCGGGGGCGCCATCCTCCATCAGGATCTCTGGGCGGCGCTTATGAAGAGCGGCCTGGTGGTCTGGCTGGCCGCCGATCAGTGCACCATCCGGAAACGGTTGGCGAAGGACGGCCGTAACCGCAGCCAGCGGCCGGGTCTGACCAAGGCCGGCACCCAGGCTGAAATCGAGGCGGTGCTGGCGGAGAGGGAACCCTTGTACGCCAAGGGCTGCCATCTGACCATCGACACCGGGCGGCAGTCGCCCGCCGCGACGGTGGCGGCCATCATTCAGGCCCTGGGGCAACCCTGAGGCTGGCTTTACCAAAAGGACAAGACATGGCAGGCAACACCTTCGGCACAATCTTTCGGGTCACCACCTGGGGCGAATCCCATGGCCCGGCCGGCGGCGCGGTCATTGACGGCTGCCCGCCCGGCCTGGGCCTGGCCCCGGCAGACATCCAGCGCGACTTGGAACGGCGGCGGCCCGGCAAGGGTGGTGCCAGCAGCCCGCGTAAGGAGCCGGACCGGGTGGAGATCCTCTCCGGCATCTTTGAGGGCAAAACCACCGGTACGCCCATCTCCCTGGCCATTTTCAACAAGGACGCGCACAGCAAGTCCTATGACCATCTGCGCGATATTTTCAGGCCCGGCCATGGCGACATCAGTTACCTGCACAAATACGGCATCCGCGATCACCGGGGCGGCGGCCGGGCCTCGGCCCGCGAGACCGCGGCCCGGGTGGCGGCGGGCGCCGTGGCCAGATTGATGCTGGCGCGGTCCGGCGTCCAGGTCACCGCCTACACCGTGGCCCTGGGCGGGGTGGCGACCAGTCAGAGGAAGTTAACGGAAATAGCCGACAACCGGCTAGGCTGCCCGGACAACGAGGCGGCCGGCCGCATGGAGGAGCGCCTCGAACAGGTGCGCAAACAGGGCGACACCCTGGGTGGCATTGTCGAAATCCTGGTCACCGGCTGCCCGGCCGGCCTGGGCGAGCCGGTGTTCGACAAACTGGACGGCGAACTGGCCAAGGCCCTCATGTCGATCGGCGCGGTAAAGGGTGTGGAGATCGGCGCCGGCTTTGCCGTAGCCGGCCTCTTGGGCTCGCAGAACAACGACCCCATCACCCCGGCGGGTTTTACCAGCAACAACGCCGGCGGCATCCTGGCCGGCATCTCCAGCGGCCAGGACATCGTCGCCCGGGTGGCGGTGAAACCCATCCCCTCCATTGCCAAGGCGCAGCAGACCGTCAATCTGGCGGGCGAGCCGGTCATTGTCACCATCGGCGGCCGTCACGACATCGCCGCCATCCCCCGCATCCTGCCGGTCTGCGAGGCCATGGTCTGCCTCACCCTGGCCGACTTCCTGCTCAGGCAGCAGGCCGTGGCGGCCGGGAGATAAGCATTATGGCGACCAGAAAAGCGGCCAAACCGGCCATCAACGACATCTGGCTGGTGACCAGGGAGTACGACACCCTGGCCGGCGCCGGCGGCGTCAAAGACGTCTCGCGGCAACTGGCCGAGGCCTTGGCGCGCTCGGGCCGGCAGGTGAGTGTGGTCATGCCGCGCTATGGCTTCATGGCCACGACCCAGGCCGGTTTTGCGCCCCTGGATTTCTCCTTTGATGTCAGCATGCCATACGTGGGCGTGGAACGCCGCGAGGTGGTGCGGATCTCGGCCCGCCAGGGGCTGGTGACCGTCTATCTCGTCGATGCCCTGCGTTTCGCGGAAAAACGCGACATCTACACCTACACCGCCGAGGATGAGGCGGCCGATCCCCTGCACCGGCAGGGCACGGGCCACGGCGACTACTTCGCCATGAACGTCTTGCTGCAGAAGGCGGCCATCGAACTCATGCTCGCCTTGGGGAGGCGGCCCGATGTTATTCACTGCCAGGACGGCCACACCGCGCTCTTGCCGGCCATGGTTCGCGAAAAGGAGGGCTATCGCACCTTCTTCGGCCAGACCGGTCTGGTGGTCACCATCCACAACGCCGGCCTTGGCTACCACCAGGAGGTGGGCGACCTGCCCTTTGCCGAAGCGATTACCGGGCTGCCCTCCCGGGTTATCCGCGCCCATCTGCTGGACGGCAAATTCGACCCGCTGCTGGCCGCCGCGCCCTATGCGATGCTCAACACGGTGAGCGAAAACTATGCCCGTGAATTGCGTGAGACCGACGACGACGCCCTCACCGGCATGCTCGGCCACCGCCTGCTGGCCCGCGGGGTGCGGCTGGCCGGGGTGACCAACGGCATCAACCCGGCCGACTTCGACCCCTCGCACCCCAAGGGGCTGGGGCTGGCGGCCGGATTTTCACCGGCCACCGGCGAGCTGGCCGGCAAAAAGATCTGCCGCCAGCGGCTGCTGGCCGCGGTGGCGGGCAGAAAGCTCACCGCCGTAAACCAGGAGGGTACCCTGGACCCGAAGCGCCCAGGGCCGCTCTTCACCTTTGTGAGCCGCTTCACCCCCCAGAAGGGGGTGGACATCCTGATCTCGGCCTTGCAGGGCCTGCTGCCCCTTGAGCCCAACTTTCAGATCCTCCTGCTCGGTACCGGCCCCAAGGAGATCGAGGTGGCCCTGATCCAGCTCACCCGGGCCCCCGTGGGCACTGGCCGGGTCTGTGTGTTGCGCGGCTACCACCCGCGGTTGGCCAACCAGCTTTACGCGGCCGGCGATTTCTTCCTCATCCCCTCGCGTTACGAGCCCTGCGGCCTTACCGACTTCATCGCCCAACTTTTCGGGGCCGTGCCCATCGTCCATCACGTCGGCGGCCTGGTCAAGGTGATCCACGGCGAAACCGGCCTGGCCTACCAGGAGCACAGCGCCCCGGCCCTCATGGCGGCCATGCGGCAGGCCATAAAGCTCTTCACCGGGCAGCCGGAGAAGATCGCGGCCATGCAGAAGAAGAGTGTCGAACGGATCGAGCAGACCTACACCTGGGACCGGGTGAAGGAACAGTACCTTAACCTCTACACCGAGGCCCGGGCGCACCGCTCCCCGGCCTGAGACAGACGCGCGGCAGGGTCGGGCAAGGGCGAACCTTGCCGGCAAGAAAACCAGCAGACAACCAAGGAGACTGGCAATGACAGTACGCATCGGCATCAACGGCTTTGGCCGCATCGGCAGAAACGTCTTCCGCGCCATTGATCAGGACCCGGCCTTTGCCGATGTCGAGATCGTGGCGATCAACGACCTCACCGACAACAAGACCCTGGCCCATCTGTTGAAGTACGACTCCGTCATGGGCGTTTACCGCCGCCAGGTCGCGGCCAACGACGAGGGCCTGCTGGTCGACAACCGGCCGGTGCGGATTTGCAGCCACCGCAACCCCGCCGACATCCCCTGGGGCGGCATGGGGGTGGACTATGTCATCGAGTCCACCGGCCGCTTCACCGATGCGGAGACCGCCGGCGCCCATCTCGATGCCGGCGCCAAGAAGGTGGTGATCTCGGCCCCGGCCAAGGGCAACGTCAAGACCATTGTCATGGGGGTGAACGAGCATGAGTACGACCCCACCGAGCACTCCATCCTGTCCAACGCCTCCTGCACCACCAACTGCCTGGCGCCCATGGCCAAGGTCATCCTCGATCGTTTCGGCATCAAGCGGGGCTTGATGACCACCGTGCACTCCTACACCAACGACCAGTCCCTCCTGGACTTTCCCCACAGCGACCTGCGCCGGGCGCGGGCCGCGGCCATGTCCATGATTCCCACCAAGACCGGCGCGGCGGCGGCGGTTGCCCTGGTCATTCCGGAACTCAAGGGCAAGTTCGACGGCCTGGCGGTGCGGGTGCCCACCCCCAACGTCTCCCTGGTGGACGTGGTCATGGAGGTGGAGCGGGAGACCACGGTGCCCGAAGTCAACGAGGCCCTGGCCGCCGCGGCCAACCGCTTCCTGGGCTACACCGACGAGCCGCTGGTCTCCATCGACTTCCAGGGCAACCCCCACTCCTCGATGGTGGACGGCCTCTCCACCAAGGTTCTGGGCTCCATGGTCAAGGTGCTGGCCTGGTATGACAACGAGTGGGGTTATTCCAACCGCGTCCTCGATCTCATCCTCTACATGGAGGCCCAGAAGCCGCTGTGAGCGCCGGCCGTCGGAACCATCCATGACCCAGCCCAAACCGCCGCCCGAGATCGACTCCGACGCGCTCAAGGCCAACCTGCTGGAAACGGCGGTGGCCGAGATCACCATCGACCCGGCCTTTGCCGTGCTCTTTGAGGTGGTGGCGGGTTTTCGCGGCATCCATGGCAACCTGGAGGAGCTGCTCTACGAGATCAGCCACCCGTTCCGCAACTGGAAACTGATCCTGCCGCGCCTCCGGGCCTTTGTCCTGAAGAACGCCGACCTTTTCCGCCGGCACGCCAAGGGGCCCGAGGCCCTGGAGCGGTTGCTGGATATCTTCTTCACGGTGCTTGCCGACGCGGCTAAAAACGAGGCACTGCAAGCCGCGGCCGTGGAGGCGCTCTTGGCCTTTGTCGAACGCATGCTGCCCGGTGACGCGGCCGAGCTCGCCCGCTACGACCAGCCCCTGGCCGCCTGCTTCGCCCGTCTGCATGGCCTGGACGATGCCACCCTCATGCACATCGTCCAAGGCCATCACCCGGTAAAAAAGATCGCCGAGCGCCTTCAACAACTGGCAGGTCAGGGGGCGAGCTACGACTTGCGGCCCATCGCCCGGCTGCTGCAACGGATCCTGGAGTTGAACTACGGCTATTGGCTGGCCGAGGAGGATCCGTTGCCCTGGTTCCTGGAGCGGTGCAGCAGCATGTGCGAGGAGGGCTGGGAGGCCGGCAAACTCCTGCAGGCCATCTCCCATGACCGCATTCGCGAGTATAGGCAGACCCTGGCCGCCATCAATGTGGAGACCGAGGGGGTAGACCTGGTCCGTCTCCTGGAGTTGCCGGCCCATATCGATTTCGTGCGGCTCTATCGGAAGGTGCCGGGCGAACTGGAGGCCACGGGCGCGGCGGCCGGAGCGCCGCCGGACCGGTTCACCGAGAACCGCAAGCTCCTCTTCCTCTTTCGGAGCATGGAGACCCCGGGGTTGTCGCTCATCCACGAGGAAACCCTGCGGGAGATCAATCGCAGCCTGGTGCAGCTCATCCGCCAGCAGACCTTTGAGGAGATCGAGGGCTTCCTGCTCACCACCCTGCACCTCTTGAAGGCCAACGTCCGCAAATACCCGCACACCTCATTGCAATGCATCCAGGTGCTGGGCAGCGAGGTCTTCAAACGCGAAAACAGCCGGCTGGTGGAGACCTTTCTCTGGGAGGTGGTGCGCTTCGGCTTTCAGTACGCCGGGGTCATGGGGGTGGACGAGAACTGGCAGCCTATCGCCAACCCGGCCCACCTGGCCAATATCCGCGTCTGGCTCAACCTCATCATGCAGGAGCCCAAATGGTGCGCCACCCTGTTCTCGGCGCTGATCATCAACATCCACCTGTCCGGCACCTGCATCAAGGATACCGACCTCTTTCAGCGCGACATCAGCCAGCTCTTGAACAATCCGGTAGGCCCGGTCTACAACCTGGTGAAGCAGTTCACCAAGCTCATGCCAGTTTTTTACAACGAGATCGGCGCCGAGGGGTTGCTGCGCGACGTGTCCACCGAGGTGGACGAGATGCACCGCCGCAAGGACCCGCTCATCCACTTCCTGCGCAAGCAGAGCCATGTGGAGTCCAGCAACCTGATCGTCGATTTTATCGAGGCTATTTTCCGCTTCTGGCATAGCGGCGACCGCCAGGGACTGGCCTCTCATCTGCCCGAGGAGGTGCTGGCCACGGTCCAGGTCAGCGGCCCCATGGTGGACGACCTGCGGCGGCTCATGGACCGCCTCCTGGCCCGGCCCGACTGCCACAGCGAAAAAGACCTCCTGCGCCTGGACGAGGCCCGCCTGACTGCCTTCCTGGCCGAGCAACAGGATTTGCAGGCGAGCGAGGTCCGCCGCTTTATTCTGTTGGTCAAGATGTACAAGCTGGTCTTCCAGAAGTACAACCTGGGTTTTCAGGAACTCAAGCAGCAACTGGAGCAGGCGGCCATTGCCGGTTTCCCCGAGATGGAAGGGCTGCTGGCGGTGCTCGAGCAGAACGACACCTTCGCCTGCCTGGAGGCGGTGTTCACCCGGCTGGAGGGCCTGAAGGGGGTGATTCTCTGCGACGAGGTTTTCGAGGCCAAGGAGGACATCTACTACAAGCGCCACATCGCGGTGGACATCCCCTCGGTCTACGGCCGGTATCGCGAACGGAAGTTCGACGCCCTGGGTCTCACCCTGCGGCTGGAGAACCTGGCCAACGTCTACCTGGAGCGGCTGCCCAAGACCGTCACCCTGTCCTTCATCACCCGGGCCACGTTCGTGGGCATCATCCGCTGCCTGCGCCTCTATCTCAGGGCCATGGCCATCGACGGCATCGTCAGCCGCAAACTGGAGACCTACCTGGCGCTGCTCTCCGACTCCCTGGAGGTGAAACGCTTCTCCTACACCCAGTATCTCGATATCTTTCGCGGCCTGTCGGAAGGGGTGAAGGACGTCATCTATGCCTACTACACCAACATCCACCAGAACAACCTGACCATCATCATCCCGCAGATCGGCCGGAACAACCTGCTCCCCAAGTACCAGGGCCTCTGGGCGGACGAGGATCCCGACGCCAGCAGCCTGCGGCTCTCCGAGACCTTTCTGCGCGACCTCATTGCCGGCACCTTCGGCCTCCAGAACCTGGACAACTTCATCACCCGCATCAGCCAGACCCTGGAGATCCAACGGGCGCTGCTCGACAAGGGCGGCCTCGACCTGCTCATGACTTACGCGCCCGGCAAGGCCATCAGCTTTCTGTGCGCCAGCAATCCGAGCACCAACGACCTCATCCACCTGGGCAACAAGGGCTACAACCTGACCCAGCTTTGCGCCGAGGGCCAGCAGGTGCCGCACGGCTTTGTCATCACCACCGAGATCTTCCGCTGCTGGCCGGTGATCAAGACCTTTTCCAAGGCGCGCGAGGAATTGCTGGCCCAGGTGCGGCAGTCCCTCTCCGGCCTGGAGGAGAAGTGCGGTCGCGCTTACGGCGATCCGGCCAACCCCTTCCTGCTGTCGGTGCGCAGCGGCGCCGCCATCTCCATGCCCGGCATGATGGCCACCATTCACAACATCGGCCTGAATCAGGAGATCGTCGAGGGCTTTGCCACGGCCTCGGGCCACGCCACCCTCGCCTGGGACAACTACCGCCGCTTTCTGCAGTCGTGGGCCATGGCGGCCGGCATGGAGCGTGACACCTTCCAGACCCTCATGAACCAGGCCAAGACCCGGCACGGGGTGCAGGTCAAGAAGGAGTTCACCTCGGCCCAGATGCGGGAACTGGCCCTGGAGTACGAGAAGAACATCCGCCGCCAGGGCATCGGCATCCCCGAGGACCCCTGGCTGCAGCTCACCGGCGCCATCGAGATGGTGCTCGATTCATGGAACGCCCCCAAGACCGTGGAGTACCGGACCCTGATGGACGTCTCCGAAGCCTGGGGCACCGCGGTCATTGTCCAGGCCATGGTCTTCGGCAACCTGGGACCCGAGTCCGGCTCCGGGGTGGTGTTTACCGCCCATCCCTATCGCCAGGTGCGGCGGGTGGCCCTGTGGGGCGATTACGCCCCCGGCGACCAGGGCGAGGACATCGTCTCCGGCCTGGTCAACACCTATCCTGTTTCCGTGGAGCAGGCCGAGCTTGACGGCCGGCCCCGGGAGTTCAGCCTGGAGGAGAAGTTTCCGGCGATCTACGGGGCCCTTTTGACCATGTCCCGCGAGCTGGTCTACGAAAAGGGCTGGAACCCCCAGGAGATTGAATTCACCTTCGAGGGGCCGGCGGCCGGCGATCTCTACATCCTGCAGACCCGCGACATGATTACCATCGAGAAGAAGGGGCGCTTCGGCATCTTTGCCATCAGCCCTGGCCGGCTGGAAAAAAACCGGCTGGGCAAGGGTATTGGCGTCTCGGGCAGCGCCCTGTCCGGCCGGGCGGTATTCACCGCCGCCAACGTCGCCGAGCTCCGGGAACTCGACCCGGAGACGCCGCTCATTCTCATCCGCCAGGACACGGTGCCCGAGGACATCAAGGAGATCTCCCTGGCCGATGGCCTCTTGACCGCCCGCGGCGGCCAGACCTCGCACGCCTCGGTGGTGGCGGTGCGCCTCAACAAGACGTGCGTGGTGGGCTGTAAGGCCTTGAAGGTCTATGAGACCGAGGAGCGCGCCGAGATCAACGGCCACACCATCCGCTACGGCGACCCGATCAGCATCGACGGCCGCATGGGCCTGCTCCTGCAAGGCAGCCATCCGGTGCGGGAGGAGCTGCACATCCTGCCGATCTGAATTTTTCTCCATCTTGGTGGCGGCGGGCTGGACCGGCGAGGATTTACATTGACAAATGGCGCGACTTCCTTTTTTCATAGGCTATGAAAACTCCACGTCGCCGTAAGGTAACGGCCGGTCCGATCCGGGTCTATGCCCTCTCCATCCTGCTGGCCATGCTGGGCTGCGAGGCGCTGTTCACCTTGCAGGCCATGCTGGTATACCGCGAGCCGGCCATCATCCCCTTGGGCTTAGTGATGCCGGCCGCGGTCGGCCTGCTCTTTGGCCTGGCAATCGCCAAGATCAAGGTGCTGAGCCGGGACCTGGCCGTGCGGGGGGTCACCGACTCGCTCACCGGCATCCACAACCGGCTTTGGTGCACCGCGCGGCTGGAGGCGGAAACCTACAGGAGCAAACGCTACGGCGAGGAGCTGGCCGCCATTGCCTTTGATATCGATGAGTTCAAGAAAACCAACCGCGTGTACGGTCACCAGGCGGCCGACGTGGTGCTCGTGGAGGTGGCCGCGCTCATGCAGGGCAAGGATCGGGATTCGGACATCCTGGCCCGCTGGGGCGGGGAGGAGTTTGTGCGGCTGCTACCCAACACCTCCCTGGAGGGGGCCACGGCCGTGGCGGCGCGCATGCGCAAGGCCATCGAGGAGCACGATTTTTCCAGCGCCGAGGTGGTGACCTGCAGTTTTGGCGTCACCGTGTTGCGGCCCGAGACGGACAGCCAGGAGAGCTTCATGGGACGAGCCGACGAGGCCCTGAGCCAGGCCAAGGAGCAGGGCCGCAATCGGGTGGTGGCGTTGCCGTGATACATCTGGAAATTTTATTTCCAGATGTATCACGGCAGAGGACAGAGGGCGGAGGACAGCAAGCTGAGAGCTGAAAATTGTGACCTGCTGGTCCTGAACGGCGCCCTGATGACTATGGCCGGGGGCAACACTGAACTTTGTCTGTCCGGCTTTGTCGCCATCAGGGGCGGCGAGATCGCGGCTGTCGGCCCCATGGCGGCGGCGCCCGATCCGGCCTCGGCCGGCACGGTGGTCGACGCCGGCGGGCAACTGGTCATGCCCGGCCTGGTGAACTGCCACAGCCACGCGGCCATGACCCTGTTCCGTGGCCTGGCCGATGACCTGCCGCTCATGACCTGGCTCTATGAGCACATCTTCCCGGCCGAGGCGCGCTGGGTGGACCCGGACATGGTCTACTGGTGCAGTAAGCTGGCCGCGGCCGAGATGCTCTTGGCCGGCATCACCACGGCGGCGGATGGTTATTTTTACGAATACGAGGCAGGGCGAGCCTTCCAGGACGCCGGCCTGCGGGCCGTGGCCGCCCAAGGGGTCATCGATTTTCCGGCCCCGGGCGTGCCCGACCCGGCCGGGAATGTGACGACGGCCGCCGATTTCATCGCGGCCTGGCAAGGCCGAACGAGTCGCGTCACCCCGGCGGTCTTCTGCCACTCGCCCTATACCTGCGGCCCCGCCACCCTGCGCCAGGCCAAGGAGCTGGCCCGTGGACAGGGTGTGCCGTTCTTCATTCATGTGGCCGAGACCCAGGCCGAGGTGGCGCAGTGCCGTGAGCAGCAAGGCACCACGCCGGTCCGCTATCTGCACGGCTTGGGGCTTTTGGACCCGGCCACCGTCCTTATTCACTGCGTCTGGCTTACGACGGCGGAGATCGACCTGATCGCGGCCAGCGGCGCCGCGGTGGTGATCTGCCCGGCCAGCCACATGAAGCTGGCCTCGGGGGTCGCGCCGCTGCGCGAACTGCTGGCGGCCGGGGTAGCGGTGGGCCTGGGCACCGACGGCGCGGCCTCCAACAACCGGCTCGATCTGTTCCGGGAGATGGATTTGGTCGCCAAGCTGCACAAGGTCATAAGCCTTGATCCCACTGCCCTGCCGGCCCACCAGGTGCTGGCCATGGCCACCCAGGGCGGCGCCCGCGCCTTGGGGCTCGCGGCCCGTCTCGGCAGCCTGGAGCCCGGCAAGGCCGCGGACCTCATCATCCTGGACCTGCGGCAGCCGCATCTGACGCCCTTCTATGACGCCGATCTCCTGGTCTATGCCGCTCGGGGGTCGGATGTGCGGACGGTGATCGTGGACGGGAAAATCGTGGTGCGCGACCGGCGGTTGCTGACCTTTGACCTGGCCGAGGTCATGGCGCGAGTCAACCGCCTGGCCGCCCGGATGAGGGCGGGCGCCGGCTGAAGGAGAAGGGGGTTTGCTTACGGCTGCCAGCCGTGGTTGCCGATGAGACTGACGAAGCGGACCTGTTCGATGACCCGCTCGCTGATCTGGCCCTTTTCCTTGGTGATGACCACCAGTTCCTGGCTCCAGCGTTCCATGCCAATGGGCATGGCCATGACGCCGGGGTCGGCCAGTTGATCGAGCAGGGGTTCGGGCACCTTGGGGCCGGCCGCGGTCACCATGATGGCGTCGTAGGGGCTGTGTTCCTGCCAGCCCAGGGTGCCGTCGTCGATCCGGCAGCGGATGTTGAAATACTGGAGCTGGTCGAAGAGCTTGCGCGCCCCGATGTAGAGGCTTTTCAAGCGTTCCACCGTAAAGACCTGCTCGCAGAGCTGGGCGAGCACGGCCGCCTGGTAGCCGCTGCCGGTGCCGATCTCCAGCACCTTTTCATGGCCTTGGAGGTTCAGGGCCTGGGTCATGAGGGCGACGATGTAGGGCTGGGAAATGGTCTGGCCTTCGCCGATGGGCAAGGGGTGATCGCCGTAGGCCTGGGCCTCTAAAGCGTCCTCCACGAACAGATGTCGGGGCACGGTGTTCATGGCCGCGAGTACCCGCGGATCGGTGATGCCCCGGGGCATGAGTTGTTCCCGGACCATCCGTTCCCTGGCCTTTTCGTAGTTGTGGCGCATCGGCTCACTCGCTCGCCGGTAGCTCCAGGGAGCGAAATTCCTCCTCGTCCATGGCCCTGAAAACGCAGGCATGCACGGTGTTGCCGGAGAAGGTGACGGTCACCACCTCGTAGTCCCGGCGGCCGAGATGCTGGCCCGCCAGAGGGAGGCGGTTGGTAAAGCTCTTTTTCTCCTGAAAATAGACCCAGGTTTCACCCTCGTCGTTGTGGCGTTTTACTTGCGGTGAGCCGAGCTGTCGCACCACGTCGAGCTTGGTGGTCTGCTCGGGCAGGAGCAGGCAGACGTCGGACGACAGGTGTCGGGCCGAACCCGGCGCGAAGCAGCCGGAGACGAGCAAACATAGGCCAAGGAGCAGGATGAGGGCGGGTGTTTTCAAGGGTGTGTCCATTGGTGGTTGGCTGGGTAGGCGTAGTTACTTTATGCTGTCGGCCGATCTTATCCCAGCCACGGTGAAAATACAAACAGAAATAGTCCGCCATGTCAGGCCGTTGCCGTCGTGGGCCGGGGCGACGTGCGGATTTTTATTGCTTTGCGTCCAGCACCTTTTATAATGAACCCGTAGCAGGTTCCGCGGCCAACCATCATCATCCTGGAAGGAAGGGCTCATGCGTTGCAGCAAATGTGGCTATATTACCTTTGACAATCTTGATTCCTGTCCCAAGTGCGCCGTCGGTTTTACCGAGACGGCGGCCCAGTTTCAGGGGGCCGTCTTTCGGGCGGAAGCCCCCTTTTTTCTGGGTTCCGTGGTGAGCAGCGGCGCGGCCTTGGCCGGTGTGGGGCAGGCTGCCCTGGACATGGACCTTTCCATGTCCCAGGAGGAGCTCCAGCAGCTCGACACCTCGCTCGAGGACAATATGCCCTTGGAGGCCGACGACATGGGCGACCTTGATATGGCCGGTCTGGCGGATCTGCCCGACGAGCCGGAAGCGGTCAAGGGTGAGGCGGCCGCCCCTGCCGCCTCCGAGGCGGAAGACGAAGTCTTCGATCTCTCCGACCTCATGGAAGACGACGATCTCTAGGATGGGTGGTCGTCGCTCTTGCCTTTTGCAGGTAACTTCGTTGTCTACAAGTTCATCAGCTTCCGCAGTCGGCCTGGCCGGTGATGCAAGCGCGGTCGTTTCTTCCGCGCCGGCAGGATTCACCGCCCGGACCATGGCCTATCTCATCGACCTCGCCCTGCTGTTTCTCTTCGGTTTTGTCCTGTTTCTCGGGGCGGGCCTGCGGCTTTGGCAGCGTTTTCCCACCGACCTGACCGGGCTTATCGGAGCTTCCTTGACCGTGCTCGTCGTGTTGATCGTGGTGCCGCCCCTGCTTTTTTTCAGTTATTTCATCCTGCTGCATGCCGGCTGCGGTCAGACCATCGGCAAGATGCTCATGGGGCTGCGGCTGGTCGCCGACGACGGCGGCGAGGTGGGCCTGGGCCAGGCCTTTCTGCGTAGCGCTGCCGCCCTGCTCTCGGCCCTGCCCCTGGGGGCCGGATTCCTGTGGGCCATGCTCGACCAGCAGCACCGCACCTGGCACGATCTCATCGCCGCCACCCGGGTGGTTTGCGTGTAGTTTGCCCTTGACAAGGCAGGCCACTTTCAATAGTATCTCACCTTTGTTGCCGAGATAGCTCAGTTGGTAGAGCATCGGACTGAAAATCCGAGTGTCCCTGGTTCGATTCCTGGTCTCGGCACCAGTAAAAATTAAAGGCGCTTCCCGCAAGGGTTGCGCCTTTTCTTGTTTGGCTCGTCCAATGCCGTCAAAACCAGTCCGGAATGCCATGAAAAGGATAAGCACTCACTCCGGTGACCTGATCCGATATCCCATGGCCCGGTAACCGCGCTGGCGTTTGTTCCACATTCTGGCAAGCTGCGGCTGGTCATGCTCGACGTAATCGTAGATGCGCACATCCTGCTTGTCAGCATGTTCCCGGTGCAGGCGGCCCGCATACTGTTGCAAGGTTCCTTTCCACGAAATCGGCATGGCCAGAACCAGAGTATCAAGAGGCGGATAGTCGAATCCTTCGCCAATCAGGCGGCCGGTGGCCAGGAGGACTCGGGGGGCGGAAGCGTCCATGTCCGCAAGCTCGCCCAAGATGGCGGTCCGCTGCTTCCTTGATAACCGGCCATGCAGGATAAAACAGTGCTCGATTCCATCACCCAGGGCCTCGCGCAGCAATGTCAGATGTTCCGTCCGTTCTGTCAGCACCAGGATCTTCCGGCCTTCCTGGTATGCGCTGCAAACATCCTGCGCGATCCGGTGGTTGCGGCCCGCGTCGTTGGCCAGGATGCGGAACACATCCTGGATGCCGGACTCAGGGGGAATCTCCGGTGTCGGCAGGCTCTGGGGCCACACCTCCAGTTGGGCTGGAGCGTTTTCCGGTCGTGCGGCGCTGTGCCGGATCGGGCCGCACTGCATGAAGATGATTGGCTGATGACCGTCACGCGCTCATCCTGCATTTCCGCCCGGATGTCATTTTTTCTCAGCAGATCCAGCACAGCATCCAGGCATCCTCGGGGCAGGCCGGATCAGGCGGTTGGCCAGAGGCTGGGGCAGATCAGCCTTTTTGATAAATATCTGGTTAGCCAGCACCAGCGTCAGCGATTCTGGTAAGGTTCCTGATATCCGGCTGGAAACCAGCGCCGGACGCTCCCAGGGCTCGCGTTCATCCTCTTCGGCGACAAAGGCCACATCAAGCGGATGTCGGCCGCCGGTGGCACGCATAATGGCGTTTGCCAATTCGAACCGAGGCCTGGGCCGAATCGATGCCAGCAAGGCCCACTGATCTGGATAGGGAACCAAGTTCTCGTCAACGAACACGCTGCACCCCTGCGCGCGGGGCTGCCTCTGCAAGGGGAGCGCGATCAGGTTGCCGAAACCGCCCTTGGGCAGGTTGTCCTGATTGGGAAAGAAGCGGTCATAGCTGGACAAGGAAAGCTGGCGGGTGCGGTCACAGGTTTGGCTGATCAGGGCCGCGCCCAGTTGCCGCGCCTCGCGCGCCGGGACCGGATCAGCAAAAAAAATCCAGACATGCGCCCCGTTCCCGGAGCGGGAGATCTCCAGCGCGGCAGGAATATGCAACTCATGGCAGGATTGCCTGAAGGCGCGGGCATCCTCGCGCCAGTCGGTCTCGTCAAAATCAGCCGCGAGGAAATAACAGCTCCCGTCGGTCAGGAGCGGATAGACGCCGACCGTATGCTTTCCAGCCAGGTGGTCATAAATCACCTGATCGGTCATCGGCAGCAACTGGCGTTGAGGGCAATCGCCGCATTTGACCTTCGGCTTATGGCAAACACCAGCCTTCCATTCGTTGCCACAGGCCGGTGAATAGCCTGCGGTGCCCTTGGTCGACTCCCAACGTAGAGGATAGACATCGTTGCGGCCTCGGAACAGGCGTCGGAAGAGGGCGATCTTGTCGGCGGGCATTCTCTTCTCGTAGCTTCTGAATCTCATCATACTCTACCAGGCGCAGTTTGTCAGATGGAGCTCTATTCTTGTCATTGTTCATGTCATCGCCGCGTCAAGGCTGGCTGTCGTATGTTGTGTCGCGAGTTTATCGCAAGTTTCCCGCCCTCACCCTTTTTCCCGATGTTGCAGCCATTGTCGGCCCTTATTGGTAAGGCGATAACGTTGGGTCGGGCTGCGAGGGGAATCGGGTTGGGTGCGCTCGATCCAGCCGCTTTCAAGGGCCGGGTTGAGGTAGTTTTCCCGAAAAGTGGGGCGGTGGGAGAGCCCCAGGGCCTTGAGCAGAACGGCGCTGCCAAGTGTGCTGGTGCCAATCGCCGCGATCAGCAAAGCTGCTTGGTCGGTGGCAATGGCCGAGGAAACCTCATCAAGAATCATTCTGAGCATGAACTCGACAAAAGGCGCGGAGTCGGTTTTGTCGGTACTGCGTTGCAAGGCCTGGTAGTACTTCGCCTGGTTTTCGTACACCAGACTTTCCACCGAGTGGTAAACGAGGATTGTCTTGCCTACCCGGCGTGGCCCCAGCAAGACCACCGCTTACTCCCAAATTACAACAGGAGCAAGCCAGGAGGGGGCCAGGAGGCATTATACGCATAATATTTTTGTAACTATCCAGCTTGTGTCGGCAGTCAAGCGTTCCCGGACTGAAAATACTTTTCGCTCATTCTCGGCGGGCGTCCTGCCCGCCTCCGAGGCGTCC